>Ga0197143_1000712_pt1 | contig 32781 bp, 34 predicted proteins | sample GBS70_MetaG_FD_148603 | JGI IMG/M metagenome (GOLD analysis project Ga0197143, IMG submission 148603) | Sediment microbial communities from Great Boiling Springs, Gerlach, Nevada, United States - GBS 70_MetaG | ecosystem: Environmental > Aquatic > Thermal springs > Hot (42-90C) > Sediment... | reverse complement strand
CCCCTGCGAATCTTGGCTTTGCTTTGGTGACCCCACCGGGATTCGAACCCGGGTTGCCGCCTTGAAAGAGCGGAGTCCTAGGCCTCTAGACGATGGGGCCACCGCTTTTCCCTGCACCATCTACCCCTCTTCCCGCCGAACCCGACCGCCGTCAGTGCACGGCAAGGGTGACAGGCAGAAGCGAAGCACCGTCTCCTGGTGGGCCCGGCAGGATTCGAACCTGCGACCTGCCGATTATGAGTCGGTAGCTCTGACCGCTGAGCTACGGGCCCGCTGGCTCCCCGGACAGGATTCGAACCTGTAACCCTCCGGTTAACAGCCGGACGCTCTACCGTTGAGCTACCGGGGAGCGGCCCCGAACCGGTCCCGCTGGTCTCGCGAAAGCCCAACGGTACCCAGGCAAGGCAGGATGAATTATAGCACGAAGCACTATAGGCAGGGCAACTCGAAGACAGGGCCATAGGCCAGATCCGAACCGGACTATGAACCGCCGCCGAGGCAAAGGCGGGGAAACCCATCGAAGACAGAGCCATAGGCCAGATCCGCGAACCGGACTATGAACCCGGAGCTCCGCAGCTGGGCCAGTTCCAACCCCGGTGCCGGAACACCGCCAACCGAGTGTGGGGGTCGCGGGCGTGGGGTGAGGTGCGGGCACCGGACGGGGTGCGTCAAGGGCGCCATACGGGGAGAAGCGAAAGCCCGGCCGAGGAGCGGAAAGCTCGGCTGCTTGAAAGTGAAAAAACCGGTCGGGCGCGAGCTTACTCCAGGTAGTCCTTGAGCTTTTTAGACCGCGAGGGGTGGCGGAGCTTCCGCAGCGCCTTGGCCTCTATCTGGCGGATCCGCTCCCGGGTAACCCCGAAGAGCTGGCCCACCTCCTCGAGGGTCCGCGGGCGGCCGTCGTCCAAACCGAAGCGCAGCCGCAGCACCTCCTGCTCCCGCTCGGTGAGGGTGCTCAACACGTCCTCCAGCTGTTCCTTGAGCAAGGTGTAGGAGGCCTCCTCCGCCGGAGCGGGGGCTTCCTGGTCCTCGATGAAGTCGCCGAGGTGGCTGTCCTCCTCCTCCCCGATAGGAGTCTCGAGGGACACCGGCTCCTGGGCGATCTTCATGATCTCCCGTACCCTATCCTCCTCTATCCCCATCTCCCGGGCGATTTCCTCCGCCGTCGGCTCCCGCCCCAGTTGCTGCACCAGCTGGCGCTGCACCCGGATGAGCTTGTTGATGGTCTCCACCATGTGCACCGGGATGCGGATGGTGCGGGCCTGATCGGCGATGGCCCGGGTGATGGCCTGGCGGATCCACCAGGTGGCGTAGGTGCTGAACTTGTATCCCTTCCGCCAGTCGTACTTCTCCACCGCCTTGATGAGCCCGAGATTACCCTCCTGGATCAGGTCGAGGAAAAGCATCCCCCTTCCCACATACCTCTTGGCGATGCTCACCACGAGGCGCAGGTTGGCCTCGGCCAGCTTGCGCTTGGCCTCCTCGTCCCCCGCCTCGATCCGCTTGGCCAGCTCCACCTCCTCCTCGGCGGTGAGAAGGGGAACCCGGCCGATCTCCTTGAGGTACATGCGGACGGGATCGTCTATCCCCACCCCTTCGGGGAGTCCTAAAGCCTCCTCTACGGGTTCCATGGGCTCCATCTCCACGGCCTTCTTCTCCTCCGTTCTTTGCTCCTCCAGCACCTCCACGCCCATGTCCGTGAGCCTCTCGCACACCGCGTCTATGTCGGTGGAGGTAGAGTCCTCGAAGGCGTTGACCACCTCGGCGTAGGTGACCACGCCCTTTTCCTGGGCCATCTGCAGGAACTCCTCGAGCCTCTTTTGCTCCGGGCTCAACTCCTCAGGCTCCTCGCCGTCTCCTGAAAAGCCTGCCGGAGCGACGGGGGAACCTCCTTCCCCTCGCTTAGAAGCGAGTCTATCTCCCTCTTCAAAGACCGGAGCCTCTCCTCTAGATCTTCCCGCTCCAGCCTTCCCCGCACCGTACGCCAAAGCCTCCAGGGATCCCCAACCTCCTCTTCCGTCTCCATCGCCAGCCGGGAGGCCCGCTCGCTCAGCTCCGGGGCTTCCGGCCAGCCACCTCCCGCCAGGGTCTCGGCTATGGCCCTCAGATCCGGATCCCGGATCCGGGACACCTCCCCGCTGGCTTCCGGCCGCAATTCTGGGTATAGTAATAAGAGGCGAACCAGTTTCTCTTCGGCGACCGTCCGACCTCCAGCCGGGAGGGCGAGAGGCTTTCCCTTTAGACTATCTTTTCTATTATACCCTTTTTTCCTCCTTTCTTTGCTTTCCCAATATTCGGTTTCGGCCCACACCGTCTTCTCCTCCAGTCCCAGCCGGCGGGCAGCGGCCCGCAGGGCCTCTTCCCGGACCACCGGGCTCTCCTCGGCAAAGAGATAGGGGAAGAAAGAATGCAGAAGCCGCCTCTTTTCCTCGGGCCGGGATAGATCCCGGTCCCGGGTGAGCCTCTCCAGAGCGAAATCGAGGAAAGGACGGGCCTCTTCCAGCCTCCTCCGGAGCCCTTCCGGCCCTTCCCTCCGCACCACGTCGTCGGGATCCCCCTCCCCGAGATCGGCCACCCTGACCTCGCACCCCTGGGAGCGGAGGAGGGAGAAGCTCCGCAAGACCGCCTCCCCGCCCGCCGTATCGGCGTCGTAGGCCAAAACGACGGCATCCGCCTGGCGGGAGAGGAGGGAGGCCTGCTCCGGGCTCAGGGAGGTCCCCAGGGAGGCACAAACGTTCTCCACCCCCGCCTGGCGGCAGGCGATCACGTCCATATAGCCCTCCACCAGCACCGCCAGGCCCGAGGCCCGTACGGCCCCCCGGGCCAGGTCGAGGCCATAGAGCACACTTCGCTTGCGGAAGAGCTCCGTCTCCGGGCTGTTGACGTACTTGGGCTCCTCCCCCCGCAGGGTGCGGGCGCCGAAACCCACCACCCGCCCGGAGCCGTCCCGGATGGGGAAGATCAAACGGTGGCGGAAGCGGTCCCAGTACCGGCCGGCGGAGAAAAAGGCGAGCCCCGCCTCCCTCAGTACCTCGGGGGGGAAATCCGGAGAAAGGGCGGAAAGGAGGGCCCTCTCCTCATCCGAAGCGTAGCCGAGGCCGAAGAGGGCCGCCGTCTCTTCGCTTACCCCCCGCTCAGCGAGATACCGGCGGGCTACCTCCCCCCGGGCAGACCAAAGCTCCTCCCGATAGAAGGAGGCCGCCCTCTCCAGGGCCAGAAGAAGCCTCTTTCTCTTCTCCGCCCGGGCCCTCTCCTCCCCGGGGAGGAAGCGGGAGGGATCGAACCCCGCCCTCTCCGCGAGAAGGGCCACCGCCTCGCCGAAGCCCACCCCCTCCCGGCGCATGACGAAGGTGAACACGTCCCCGGCTGCCTTACAGCCGAAGCAGTAGAAAAGCTGCTTCTCCGGGGAGACGGTAAAAGAGGGGGTGCGGTCGGGGTGGAAGGGGCAGCGGCCCACGAAGTTGCGCCCCTGGCGCCGGAGATTCACGTGGCGCCCCACCAGCTCCACGAGATCCACCGCCCGCCGGAGCTCGTCCAAAAACGCCATCCTCTTTTAATTCGGCAAAAAGGAACCCATCCCTACCCCCGCCCCCGGATGCGTCGGGGCTAGGTATCCTACTCCCGGACCTGGCCCTCCCCGTAGACCACGTACTTCCAGGTGGTCAATTCCCGCAAACCCATGGGACCCCGGGCGTGGAGCTTCTGGGTGCTTATGCCTATCTCCGCCCCGAAGCCGAACTCCCCTCCGTCGGTGAAGCGGGTGGAAGCGTTGATGTAAACGCAGGCGGCATCCACCCCCCGGGCGAAGCGGAGAGCCCGCTCGTAACTCCGGGTGACGATGGCCTCCGAGTGGCGGGTGCCGTAGCGGTTGATGTGGGCTATGGCCTCCTCCACCCCTCCCACCACCTTTACCCCCAGGATGAGGTCCAGATACTCCCGGGGCCAGTCCTCCTCCGAGGCCGGGTGAGCCCGGGGAAAGACCGCCCGGGTCTCGGGGCAACCCCGGATCTCCACCCCCCTTTCCTCGAGAAGGGATAGAGCCCGGGGAAGGAAGGAGGGAGCTAAAGCCCGGTGGCAGAGGAGTTTTTCTGCGGCGTTGCAGACGGCGGGATTGGAGAGTTTGGCGTTCATCACTATGCGCAGGGCCATCTCCTCGTCCGCTCCCTCGTCTACGTAAACGTGGCAGTTCCCGGTGCCGGTCTCGATCACCGGGACGGTGGCGTTTTCCATCACCGTCCGGATAAGTCCCTCCCCGCCCCGGGGGATGAGCACGTCGAGGTAACCGGTAAGCCGCATCATCTCCAGAGCTCCCTCCCGGGAGGGATCCTCCACCAGTTGCACGGCATCGGGGGGAAGCCCGGCTCTTTCCAGGCCCTTCCGGATGGCGGCCACCAGAGCCCGGTTGGAGCGGAGGGCCTCCCGGCCTCCCCGCAGGATCACGGCATTGCCCGTTTTGATCCCTATCCCCGCCGCGTCCACGGTCACGTTGGGCCGGGATTCGTAGATCATCCCCACCACCCCAAGAGGAACCCGCACCCGGGTGATGAAAAGCCCGTTGGGCCGCCTCCAGCCTTCGGCCTCCCCGAGAGGATCGGGAAGAAGGGAGAGCTCCCGGAGCGATTCCCTGATTCCCCGGAGCTTTGCCTCATCGAGACCCAGCCGCCGGAGGAAGGCGGAGCTCCTTCCCTCCCTCTCCGCTTCCCGGACATCTTCCCGGTTGGCGGAAAGAATGGCCTCCCCCTCCTCGGCCAAGGCAGAAGAGATCTCCGAAAGGGCCCTGTCCCGGGCGGCGGTCCCGAGAGAGCCCAGGACGTAAGCGGCCTCCCGGGCCCGCCGGGCCATGGAGATGAGTTCCTCTCTCGCCCTTATCTTGCCTCCCCCACTTTCCGGGAAGGCTCTTCTTCCGCGGAGGCGGCAAAGAGCGTTCCCACGTCCTCGCCCTCCAAGATCTCCCGCAGCACTCCCCGGCGGTAGCCGGGAGCCACCACCGTGGGCACCCCCGCCTTTCCCGCCAGGCGGGCAGCCATAAGCTTGGAGGCCATCCCCCCCCGGGCCAGAGGGGAGCCGCGCCCCTGGCTGGCCTGCTCCAGCTCCGGGGTGATCTCCGGGACGAAGGAGAGTCGGCGGGAACCAGGTAGAGAAGGCTCTCCGGTGTAAAGGCCCTCCACGTCGGTGAGGATGACCAGGAGATCGGCTGGCAGAAGGGAGGCCACCATGGCGGAGAGGATGTCGTTATCCCCGAAGTTGATCTCCTCCACAGCCACGGTGTCGTTTTCGTTGATCACCGGGACCACTCCCCAGTCGAGAAGCCGCAAAAGGGTATTCCGGGCATTCTTCCTCCTCACCCGGTCGTCGAGATCCTGATAGGTGAGGAGCACCTGGGCCACGGTCCTCCCGTACTCGGCGAAAAGCTTCTCGTAAGCCTGCATGAGTATGGCCTGGCCCACAGCGGCCAAAGCCTGCTTATCTACAATCCTTCCCGGGCGCCTCTTAAGCCCCAGCTTGGCCAGGCCCGAGGCGATGGCCCCCGAGCTCACCAGAAGCACCCTTCTGCCTTCGTTCCAGAGATCGGCCACTCCCCGCACCACCTGGTCAAGGGAGGAGTAGTTGAGGCTTCCTCCCCGGTAGGCCACGGTGGAGGTGCCCACCTTGACCACCAGCGTCCGGGCTGACCCCAGCCGAAACCTCGCCGCTTCCCCCATCCGCTCTACTGCTTCAAACCGTTCGCCCGCTCTTTCCATCTCCGCTCCCGGAGGCATTTTAAGGTCTGCCGCCTTCCCTGAAGATGCCGCCCGCCTCTATCCTAACCGTTGCCGGGGGAGACCGAAAGCTCCATCGGGCACAAGGCTTAAAAATAGCGGCCTTCATGCCGATAAAGTAAATGCCAAAACCGCATAGGTTCCCACCCACCTCCCACCCCGGGCACAAGCCCGGGGTTTTCTTTGGACCCCAAAACGCCGAGGGCTGGGCCCAGGGTGCCGCACCAGGAACTCGGCCGGTTGTATCCGGCTGCGGGGCAACACGTAGGTGGGGCCAGATCGCTCCAGCCGAGCAATACACATATTCCCCTGCCCCGGCTCGCCCCCAGAGCTCTTACCCGAAGCGGCCGGTGACGTATTCCTCCGTCCGCCGGTCCCTGGGACGGGTGAAGATCTCCACCGTAGGTCCCCATTCCACGAGCTCCCCGTCCAGCAAAAAGGCGGTGTAATCGGCTATCCGGGCCGCCTGCTGCATGTTGTGGGTCACCACCACCACGGTGAAGGACTCCTTGAGCTGGGCGATCAGGTCCTCTATGCGCGCCGCGGCAGCGGGATCGAGGGCGGAAGTGGGCTCGTCCATGAGGAGCACCTCGGGCTCAAGAGCCAGGGCCCGGGCGATACAGAGCCTCTGCTGCTGACCCCCGGAAAGGGTGTGGGCCGGAGCCGACAACCGATCCCGCACCTCGTCCCACAAAGCAGCCTTCCTCAAAGCCGTCTCCACCCTCTCCCGGAGATCCTTCCTGTAGCCGTGGATCCGGAGCCCGAAGGCCACGTTCTCAAAAATGCTCTTGGGGAAGGGGTTGGGCTTCTGGAACACCATCCCCACCCGCCGCCTGAGGGCGGTCACGTCCGCTCCCCGGTCGTAGATGTTCTCCCCCTCGAAGAGCACCTCTCCCTCCACCCGGGAACCGGGGATGAGGTCGTTCATGCGGTTGAAGCAGCGGAGAAGGGTGCTCTTCCCGCAACCGGAAGGGCCGATCACTGCGGTCACCTTGAAGCGGGGGATCCGGAGACTCACCCCCTTCAGCGCCTGGCGACCGTCGTAGGAGACCGAAAGGCGGCGCACATCGAAAACCGTCTCCTCCATCCCCTCACCTCCCCCCCAAGTGATACCTGGCCCGGAGGAAGGAAGCGACGGCGTTCAGCACTCCCACGATCCCCAGAAGCACTATGGACCCCGCGGCAGCCAGGTGCAAGAACTCCTCTTGAGGCCGGGAGGCCCAGTTGAAGATCTGCACCGGAAGGGCGGTGAAGGGATCGAAAGGAGAGAGGGGAAGAAAAGCCACGAAGGTAAGCGCCCCCACCATGATCAGAGGAGCCGTCTCTCCAAGTGCCCGGGAGAAGGCCAGTATCACCCCGGTCAGGATTCCGGGCAGGGCGGCGGGAAGGACTATACTCCGGATCACCTGCCACCGGGTAGCCCCGAGGGCCAGGCCGGCCAGGCGCAGCTCGTTCGGCACCGCCCGCAGCGCCTCCCGGGAGGAGAGGATGATGAGGGGAAGCACCAGGAGGGAGAGGATAAGAGCTCCCGAAAGGATCACCCGGCCCAGCCCCAGGCCCCGCACGAAAAAGGTCAGACCCAGCATCCCGTAGATGATGGAGGGCACCCCGGAAAGGTTGGCGATGTTCAGGTACACCAGCCGGTCCCAGCGGGACCCCCGGGCGTATTCCTCGAGGTATACGGCCGCCGCCACCCCAAGAGGGACGGAAAGGGGAAGGAGAAGGAGAGCCAGCCAGAGAGTGCCTCCTAAAGCTGCCTTCACCCCGGCCCGCTCGGGGGAGCGGGAAGGGAAGCTGGTGAGAAACTGCCAGTCCAGCCAGCCCCAGGCGTCTCGGAGGAGGGAGAAGAGGAAGAGGGCTAAAAAGAGGAAAGCCAGGATCACGGACAGGACGCAGAAGGCGGAGAAGAGGAGGTCGGCCGCCCGGCGCCTAGCGCCCACGCCGCCACCCCACCCGGAGGCCGAGGTAGTTGAAGAAAAGGGTGAAGGCGAAGAGGAGGAGCCCCACGGCGAAGATGCTCTGATACTCCACCGTCCCCGCCGGGGTATCTCCGAGGCTCACCTGGACGATGTAACCGGTCATGGTCTGGATGCTCTCCAGAGGATTCCAGGTAAGCTTGGGAGTGGCCCCGGCAGCCAGGGCCACGATCATGGTCTCCCCCACTGCCCGGGAGAAGGCCAAAAGGAAGGCCGCCACCACTCCGGGCAGGGCAGCCGGCAAAAGGACGAAGCGGCTGGTCTCGTAGCGCGTGGCCCCCAGGGAGTAGGCCGCCTGGAGGATGGAAGGGGACACGGCGCTGAAGGCGTCTTCGCTCAGGGAGGCCACCATAGGGAGCACCATGATCCCCACCGCTATCCCCGCGCTCAGGGCGTTGAAGACCTCCGTTCCGGGGAGCACCCGCTGCAGGAGGGGGGTGATGAAGGTGAGGGCGAAGTAGCCGTAAACCACGGTGGGGATCCCCGCCAGCACCTCCAGGATGGGCTTGAGCACATTTCTCCAGCGGGAAGAGGCGTGCTGGCTAAGAAAAAAGGCCGTCCCCATCCCCAGGGGAAAGGCCACGGCCGCCGAGACGAGGGTGACGAGAAGGGTGCCCAGAAGGAGGGGCAAAACCCCGAACGACCTCGGCTCCACCAGAGGGGACCAGCGGGGGCCGAAAAGGAAATGGCTCACAGGAACCCGCTCGAAGAAAGGGAGAGCCTCCCCGATCAGGGATAGAACTATCCCCCCGGTGATGAGGATGGAGAGATAAGCCGCCAGGGCCAGAAGGAGGCGGATGACCTCCTCCCTCCTCCTGGCACCCTGGTGCCGAGAGCGCTCTTCGAGCCCGGCTCTCCCTCGGGCCAACTCCCTCACTGATTCAGCTTCTCCAGACCTTTTCGGTACTCCTCCTCCGGAAGGGGGATGTAGCCCACCTCCGGGACCAGCCTGGGGGCGTTCTGGAGGTAGAAGCGGACGAACTCCCTGACCTCCGGCCTTTTCAGAGAAGTCGTGTTCACGTAGATGAAGAGGGGCCGGGAGAGAGGCCGGTATCGGCCCTCCCGCACCGTATCCCGGGAGGGCTTCACGCAACCCTCCCCCCCGTCCACTCCCAGGAGCTTCAGCTTCCGAGCGTTCTCCTCAAAGTAGGCTAAGCCGAAATATCCCAGGGCGTTCGGGTCCCGGGAGACCCCCTGGACCAGGACGTTATCGTCCTCGCTAGCGCTGTAGTCGGCCCGGCTGGACTTGGCTTTGCCCACCACGGCCTCGGTGAAGTAGTCGAAAGTGCCCGAGTCATGCCCGGGACCGTAGAGGGTGAGGGGGCGATCCGGGAAGCCGGGCCGGATCTGCTTCCAGTTCTTGATATCGCTTCCCGGGCTCCAGATACGCCTCAATTCCTCGACAGTCAGGCAGTCCACCCAGTCGTTAGAGGGATGAACCACTACTGCAAGCCCGTCGTAGGCCACCGGCAGTTCCACCCAGGAGATGCCGTGGGCCCGGGCTTTTTCCTCCTCCCCTTTGTCTATGGGGCGGGAGGCATCGTTGATATCCGTCTCCCCGGCCACGAACCTCTTGAACCCCCCGCCGGTGCCGGATATGCCCACCAAAACCTTCACCCCGGGGTGCTCCTTCCCGAACTCCTCTGCCACCGCCTCGGTGATGGGGAAAACGGTGCTGGAGCCATCCACCCTGACGGTACCCGCCAGGGCTTCTCTCCCCCTCTCCGCCCCCCGGCGAGTGCAACCGCCGAGGAGAAGGGCGGTCAGGGCCAGAGCCAGAACTCCTAACCAAACCGCTTTTTTCCTCGATACTCCTGAGCCAGAGTTCACCCTACCACCTCCACCCTCTATCCTTCCCGGACTTGAGGTTGGGGTGGTTAAGAAGAGTTAACAAACAGGAGCCGGAAACCCCCGTTGACGTTAAAGGGGAGCTTACTTATTGAGCTCCAGGCGCTCTCCGGTGACCATGTAGATGACCCACTCCCCGAGGTTAGTGGCGTGGTCCCCGATGCGCTCGAGGTACTTGGCCACGAAGAGGAGGTAGGTCCCCTGGGTGATGTTGCGGGGATCCTCCATCATGAGGAGGAGGAGCTCCCGGAACACCTGCTTGAAGAGGTGGTCTATCTCGTGGTCCCGCTCTACCATGCGGCGGGCCAGCTCCGGATCCCGCTCCACGAAGGCGGTGAGCGCCTCCCGGAGCATGCTCCGGGCGATCTCGGCCATGCGGGGTATGTCTATGAGGGGCTTGATAAGGGGCTGGCCCTCGAGGCGAATGGTGATGCGGGCTATGTCCGTGGCCAGGTCGGCCATGCGCTCGAGATCGGTGGTGATCTTCAAAGCCGTGCCCAGGACCCGGAGATCCCCGGCCATGGGCTGCTGGAGGGCAATCAGCTCGAGGCTTTCCATCTCTATCTCCTGCTGCATCTGGTCCACCACGTCGTCCCCCTCCACCACCTCCCGGGCCAGATCTAGATCCCGCTCCGCCAGGGAGCGAACGGCTTTAAATATGGCCTCCTCGACCAGAGCCCCCATCTTAAGGAGTTTATCCTGCAGGGTCTCCAGCGAGTGGCGGAAAAGCTCCCGGGCCAAAGACGTCACCCCCTTCCCCGTCCAGAGGTTTACCTATTATATCGGAGACCAGCGAGGAAATTCCAGCCGGAAGGCGGAGCCCGCCCCGGGGGAAGAGCGTACGGTTATGCGGCCCCTGTGGGCTTCCACCACCTCCTTAACCACCGCCAGCCCGAGCCCGGCCCCGGCCCCGGGCCTCCGCCCCCGGTAGAAGGGTTCGAAAGCCAGCTCCGCCTCCTCCCGGGTCATCCCCTCTCCGGTGTCCTCCACCTCGAGGACCACCAGGTCCTTCTCCTCCTCCCCCACCTTCACCGTCACCCGCCCGCCGGGAGGGGTGAACTTGAGGCCGTTGTCGAGAAGGTTGTCCAGCGCCCGGGCCACCCGGTCGGCATCCAGGGAGGCATAGACCGGGGAGGGGGATTCCAGGAAAAGCTCCACCCCCTTCTCCTCGAACCTTTTCCTGAACCTCTCCACCGCCTCCCGGGCCAGGCGGCCGAGATCGCATTCCCGGCGGAGAAGGGCTACCTCTCTTCCCCGGAGCCGCGAGAGTTGAAGAAGATCCTCCACCAGCCGCCCGAGCCTTTGGGCCTCCCTCCGGATGTGGCTCAAAAGTTCCCTCTGCTCCCCGACCTCTTCCGGGGAAAGCTCCTCCAGGGTTTCTGCCCACCCCGCGATGGCCCCCACCGGGGTGCGGAGCTCATGGGCCGCCTGAGCTAGGAACCGATCCCGCATCTCGAAAAGCCTCCTTTCAGGGGTAACGTCCCGGGCTACCACCCACACCTCTTCCCCCGGCAGAGCCACCACCTTCACCCACCGCTCGGCAGGCAAAAGGAGTATCTCCCTCTCCACCCTCTTCCCGGCCAGGGCCTCCTCCACCGCCTCCGAAAAGGCGTAGTTCAAAGAGGCCTCTATGGGGCTGGCTCCCGGCTTCACCCCCTCTCCGAACAGGTGCAAGGCCATCCGGTTAGCCCAAAGAAGCCTTCCTTCCCGGCCGAAAAGGAGCACCGCCTCCTCCAGTTCGTCGGCGAACCGGGAGAGCACTACCCAGGGACAGGATTCGGGAATCCCCGACTCCCTCTCCCCAACCTTCCGGGAACTGATGCGCCCGAGCCGGCCGGGGTTCAAGCCCTCATCTTCTCCGGGTCGAGAAGATACCCCGCGCCCCGCACGGTCCGGATGATCCTCTCCCCCATCTTCTCCCGGAGGCGGCATACGTGGACGTCCACCACCCGGGGATCCCCCTCGTAATCCTCTCCCCAGACCAGATCGAGCAGCCGGTCCCGGGAGAGGGGCTGGCCCGGGTGTTCGAGAAAGCAGGAGAGAAGCTGAAACTCCCGGGGGGAAAGCAGCACCTCCCGCTCCCCCGTCACCACCGCCCGGCGCGCCGGATCCAGGCGGAAGGGCCAGAACTCCCGGCGGTGCCGGCGGAGGACAGCCCGCAGGCGGGCCAGGAGCTCCTTGGGGGAAAAGGGCTTCACCAGGTAGTCATCGGCCCCCAGATCAAGCCCCCTCACCCGGTCCTCCTCCTCCCCTTTCGCCGTCACCACCACCACCGGGATCCGGCCCGAGCCGGCCAGCCGGCGCACCAGCTCCAGCCCGTCCCCGTCGGGGAGCATGAGATCCACCACCGCCGCCTCCACTCCCTCCTCGGCCCGACGCCAGGCCTGGCTGAGGGAGGAAGCCAAGAGGACCTCGAAACCGGAGCGGGAGAGGTGGAAGCGCAAAAGCTCCGCCCAGGAGGGTTCGTCCTCCACCACCAGGACCCTAGCGGGCAAGTTCGGAAAGGGCCGCCCGGGCCTGAGGGCAGAGAGAAGGGGGAGTTTCCTCGGGACGGGCCAGGAAATAGCCCTGGGCCAGTCTCACTCCCACGGAGAAAAGGGTAAAAAGCTCCTCCGGGGACTCCACCCCCTCGGCGATGACGCGGGCGTCGATCTTCTCCGCCAGGGCGGCTACAGCCTCCACCACCGCTCTCTTGGCTCCATCCTCATTGATGCCCCGGACCAAAGACATGTCAACCTTCAGGAAGTGGGGCTTTATCTCCGCTATGGAGCGGAGATTGGAGTGGCCCGAGCCCACGTCGTCGAGAGCGATGAGAAAGCCGTGCCTCCGGTAGAGCTCAAGGGCGTGGACAAAGGATTTGTAGTCGGGGATGGCCGTCCGCTCGGTAAGCTCCAGCACTATTTCCTCCGGCTTAAGCCCCAGGCTCACCACCACCTCCCGGGTGATGTCCGCCTGGTGCCGGGCCTCGTACACCACCTGGGGATCCACGTTCAGGAAGAGGTAGAGACCGGAGGGAAAGAAGCGGCTTTTGGCCAGGAGGGCCTTGCGGCGGCAGAGCCGCTCCAGGGAGAAGAGGAGGCTCTGCTTCCGGCCCATCCCGTACAGGGCCTCCGGAGACTCTAAAGGAGTGCCCTCCGGACCCCGGGAGAGAGCTTCGTATCCCACTATCCGGCCCGTGGGGAGCTCCACCACCGGCTGGAGGAGAACCTTCACCAGACCGCCGGACACCACATCCCATATCCTCGGCCTGGCTTCCTCCCCTACAACTGAACCCCCCGGCCCCAAGCCCTCCTACCTCGCCACCTTCTTTCGACAGCTTCTTCCGCATTCCTCCTTGATAAAAAAATTATGTTAATAAGTTGCATCTCCATAGACCCATTGGCTAAATCATCAGAGCTAGGTCGAGAGGGCAAAAAAGAGCTTGTTTCCCTGGCCCCCGGCAGGTCCGGTTCCGAGAGGCTGCTCAAAGCCTCCGCCGGGCAGGCGAACCCATGTGCGGGAAGAGGCCCCGGGATCCTAGCACCGGAGATGCAGTGTAGAAGATCTAGGTACCGAACTTGCGGGTGCGCCCGCTGCTGGCCAGGAGCAGGGGCAAAAGCTCCACTCCCCGGAGCCTGCCCAGGATGCCCCGGGCGCACTCTCGCTCCGTGAAACGGGATACGGCATCCGGGCCCCAGGTGGCGGGGGAGTGGATGATCACCGGCACCGGGTGCCAGCTGTGAGCCCGCAGCGAGCAGGGGGTGGAGTGATCCCCGGTGACCGCCAGCACCTCAGGCGGATCCTCGAGAAGAAGGGGGAGGGCGTGGTCCAGCCGCTCGATGGCTCTGACCTTGGCCTGGAAATCCCCGTCCTCGCCCGCCGGATCCGGGTCCTTGTAATGGATGAAGAAGAAGTCGTAGTCCTTCTTCCTCCGCCGGTAGGCCTCAAAGCAGCCCCGGAGATCGCCCGGCTCCTCGGGTACTTCCAGCCCCAGCGCCCGGGCTATGCCCCGGTAGGCGGGGTAGGAAGCTAGAGCTGCCCCCCGGAGACCGAACCTCTCGCCAAAGGGCCTTATCCGGGGCTTTCCGGCAAACCCCCGGAGAAGGAGGCAGTTGGCCGGATGACGGCCCCGGAGGAGTTCCGCCACCCGGCTGAGATAAGCGTTCACCAGCCGGGCCGTCCTTTCCGCTTCCGGGGAAAGGGGTTGAGCCGGCCGGGGAGGCTCTCCCGTCCTGCCGGGATCGGTGTCGGAAAGGGAAGGGTCCAGCCCCTCCCCCCGGAAGACAGCCACCGCCCGGTGCTGTCGCACCGGGTAGAGGATCACCTCCACCCCGTCCACCATGCCTGTCTCCCGATTGATAAGCTGGCAGAGCTCCGCCGTCTTCTCGGTGGGCATCCTCCCCGCCCGGCGGTCGGCCACCACCCCGTCCGAGAGAGTGGCGAAGTTGGCCCGGGCGGCCACCTCCCCCTCCCGGAGATCCAGGCCCACCCCCAGGGCCTCCACCGCCCCCCGCCCTATTTCCGTCTCCAGCGGATCGTAGCCCAAAAGGCCCAGATGTCCCGAAACACTGGAGGGAGTGGCCCCCGGGACCACCGGCCACACCAGACCCCCTACCCCCTCCCGGGCCAGCCGGTCAAGGTGGGGGGTCCGGGCGGCCTCCAGGGGAGTTATCCCCCCCACTTCCGGGCGGGGGGTATCGCCTATGCCGTCAAGCACCAGAAGGCAGATCCGAGCCGCCCCCGGAAGGACCAGGGAAGCCCAATCCGGGCCCAAGCTAGCGCATGCCTCCCAGCTTCACCTGCCGGGAGATGGTGAGGAAACCCCAGAAGGTTATGATCCAACCCAGGGTCATCACCGGCCAGAACCAGCCCGACCCGAAGCGGGCCGCCGTCCCGGCCGCAGCGATGACTATCACCCCGGCGGCGATCAGGATGTTGCCCCAGGCCAGGGCCCGGTTTCCCTGGCGGGTGATGAGCCTCCAGGCGGAGGCCAGGGCCGGGAGCACCACGGCTATGGTCCCGTATATCTGCAAGACGATCAGAGGCCCGAGCCAGGACCGGCCCTGCAGGATCCCCTGGCCCGGCCCGCCCCTCAATATGGATAAAGCCACCCGGTCCACGGGCGAGGCGAAGATGCCCACTGCGGCCACCGCCCCCAGGATAGCCACCAGGATGGCCAGCACCCGGGCGTAACCTAAAGGCAAGACCAGGTACGAACTTCCCAGCCCCAGGACCGGGGCCACGAGAAGCGCCCCGGCCAGGTAATAGAGCTTGAAAAAGAAGGCGTTTCCTCCCAGGGCCATGGTCAGCACGTAGGCCAGGGACCCTATGGCGCCGAGGAAGAGGGAGATGCTCCAGAGGAGCTGGTAGGGGCGCCTCCTGGCCCGCCAGTCCCCCCACACCCGGGCCCCGAACACCAGGCATACCAGGGTGGTCACCAGCGGATAGACGTAAGCCATCCCCTTACCCCCCTTTCGAGGAGATTTTACCCTAGATGAACCAGGACACGGCCGACTCCGCCGCCTCGGCGATGGCCGTGGCCGCCCCGGCAGGAGGACCCACTCCCTCGATCAGGTCTTCCCGCCGGAGGCCCATAGCATCCATGGTCATCTGGCAGGGGACAAGGCGCACCCCCGTCTCCCGAGCCAGGGTCAGAAGCTCTGCCAGGGAAGGGAGGCGGTTCTTCCGGAAAATCCGGCGCATCATCCAGGTACCCATCCCCCCCATGTGCAGCCGGCTGAGCTTCAGGTGGTCGGTCCCGCCCCGGTTTATAAGGGAGAGCATCCTGGTCATCCAGTCCCTACCCGTGAACCGCCGATCGTTTCTTTTGAGGATGAAGAGGCCCCAAAAGGTGAAGAAGATGGTGACCTGCATTCCCGAAGCGGCGGCGGTGGTGGCCAGAATGAGGATGGGGTAGGCCCGGTCGAGATCCCCGCTCCAGGCGATGATGGTGAGCTTCCGGGCTTTCGCCCCTTCCCTCTGGTGCCCGGGCTGCGGAAAAACCCCGGGCTTCCCGGTCTGACGAGAGGAAGCCCCTGCCTCCGGCCGACTCTCCCTTGCCGGCTGGGGGCCCGGCCTCCCTCTCCGGCCCCCGGGCGGTCCCCCCGGCCGACCGGTCCTATCCCCGAGTCTCAAGCTCCATCCCTCCTTCCACTATAGTCACAGCGGACCAGAGGAGGAAAGGCTGCGGGAAGAGGAGAATTAGCCTCTCATAAAGCCTGGTCATCGGCACCGGAACCAGGTGGAGAAGACGGGAAAGGAGGTGACTGGCAGATGAAGAAGAGATTCCTGCTCCTTGGTGCAGTCGGCAGCCTTCTGGCCGTGCTGCTTGCGGCCTACGTGGCTGCCCAGGAGGACCGGTTCTCCGATGTCCCTCCGGATCACTGGGCAGCCCCCGCCATCCAGTTCCTCCGGCAGGCCAAGATAGTCCGGGGACGGCCCGACGGATCCTTCGGGCCCGATGAGTACATCACCCGGGCCGAGGCGGCGCAGATGATCTCCAACTACCACAACTGGCGCAAGTCCCGCGATAACCGGGTGGAGCACGTGAACCGGGGCTGCCCCTCCTGTCACAACGTAAGACAACTCGGTCCCCAGCAGACCCTGGATCTACGCCTGGGTGCCGTGGTCAACCGGATGGAAGGCCACCCCCAGGTGCCGGTGGACTCCACCTATACGGACTGCAAAGAGTGCCACCGTCCCGGGGGCAGGTCAGAGTTCATGCTCCGCACCCTGGTCCACCCCATCCACCTCAACAGCGCCATATTCCTCGAGAACTACCGGGGCAACTGCTTCACCTGCCACGACGTGAACGCCGAAGGCAAGTTCAAGGTCCTGGGCAAGCCTCTCGAGGTTAACGAAAGGGGAATCCCCACCCACTCTCCATTCGAAGAAAACGGGATAGAGCTCAGGGAGGATCTCCGGTAAGTCAGAAAAGCAAGGGGCGGCTTAGGAGGCCGGACTTTTGCTGGGTTCAGCCTACCGGCCGCCCTCCTTGCATTAGGCGGCCTTGCCGGCGCTCCCCCAAATCTCTATCTTTTCCTCCACCACCCTCTGGACTGCTTCGCGGATGGGTACAAGAAACCGGAGGATCCCCGCCGCCCCGGGATCGGAGGCTGCCTCCTTCACCGCCCGGACGGCGGCGTGGGAGAGCTCGGCATAAAAGTTGATCTTGGCGATGCCTCCGGCTATCAGCCGCCGGTAATCCTCCGCGCTGAGCCCGGAACCCCCGTGGAGCACGAGAGGCACGGGAACGGCCTTCCGGATGCGCTCCAGCCGATCGAAGTCCAGGCGCACCTCGCCTTTGTAGAGGCCGTGGACGGTACCCACCGAGACGGCCAGGAAGTCGCAGCCGGTGCGGGAAACGAAATCCCGGGCCTGGTCGGGGTCGGTGTAAAGGAACCGGCCCTCCACCGGGGGAGAGCTCATCCTTCCCTGGTCCCGCTCCTCGGCATAGAATTCCCTCCCCGGCACCGCCCCCAGCTCCGCCTCCACCGCCGCTCCGAAGGAACGGGCGAGCCTCACCGCCTCCCGGGTGAGCCGGACGTTCTCCTCGTAGGGGAGAAGAGACCCGTCCAGCATCACGCTGGTGAATCCGGCCCGCAGGGCTCTCTCCACCGTCTCCAGGCTCTCCCCGTGGTCGAGATGCACGGAAACCGGAACCGGAGCCAGCTCCGCCGCCTTGAGAAGGGTAGGGGCAAAAATCTCCAGATCTAGGTGATCGAGGTGCATCTCGGCCAGACTGACGATCACCGGAGCCTTCTTCCTCGCCGCCCCCTGGATCACCCCCTGGAGGAACTCCCAGTTGACCACGTCGAAGGCCCCTATGGCGTATCCCTCCGCCCGGGCCCTTTGGAGCATCTCTACCCCGTTGGTGAGGCTCAAAGACCCCCCTCCCTTTCCAAAAAAACTTTGGGCGCCGGGATCAGAATACCATCAAATAATCGGTGGTTATCCGATCCACCGCTAAAGGCCGGAATCTCCGGTCGGCGAAGCTGACGTGAAGGGGATGGGGATAATAGGAGCCGATCACCTCTTCTCCGGAGAACTCCACTATCAGCAGGTATTTGTAGCGGGCCTGGGGCGAAACGGCCACCCCGAAAGAAACACCGGTAACCCCGGGGATTTGGGTCAGGACCTCCCGGGCCTCTTCCGCCATCTTCCGGCATTCCTCTTCCAAAATGTCAGGGGCGGCGTTGAACACTATCAGGTGCTTGACCATGGCTTTTCTCGCCTTAGAGTCTACCGGGGACCGTATATTAGTCAAATATGTATTTCTTTCTTAAATCATTTATTGCTCGTTATAACTGTTATGGATGTCATTGCGTATGCTTGCGATTCGGGAGCTCCGCAGAGCGGCCACAATAGCAAATAACAGCGGGAGGCATGGAAGCCTCCCGCTTTCAGCCCAGCCCCAGTGCCTGGAGCCGAACGCCGCTTATCCGTTAACGGCCGGGGGCGGGGCGGGCCGGAGGCACGGGAGCCTGTGCCGGCTGCCCGGCCATCTGCTGTTCGGCCAGCTGGATCATCCGGCGCACCATGTGCCCACCCACGGCCCCGCACTGCCGGGCCGGAAGGTCACCCCAGTAACCGTCGGGAGGAGGGGTGATGCCCACTTCCCCGGCCACCTGGTATTTGAACTGATCAAGGGCCTGCTCCGCTCCGCGCACCAGAGCGCGATTGCCCCTCTGACCTTGGGCCACGGGATCTCACCTCCTTTGAAAGCTAGTATCAGAAGGCATCCCGTCCTTCATGCCAGAGAGTTTTCAGAAAGTTCGGCAAACTTTGAAAGCTCGTCGAAAAATCCGGGAAAGGATATGTGGCACAACCGGGCATCCTCCACCACCGTTTCCCCCCCGGCCAGGGCCCCGGCCACCGCCCCGGCCATGGCCAGGCGGTGGTCGCCGCAGGGGAAGATCCGGCACCCCTCGAGCCGGGCCGGGCCCCGTACCCGGAAACCGTCCTCCAGCTCCTCCGCCTCCGCCCCGAAGCGGGAGAGGAGCTCCACCGTCCCCCTGAGGCGGTCGGACTCCTTGACCCGCAGCTCGGAGGCCCCCCGCACCTCCGACTGGCCCTCGGCGCAGGCCAGGGCCACCCCCAGAACCGGGAGCTCGTCCAGAAGCCTGGGGATAAGCTCCCCTCCCAGGGACACAGCCCGGAGACCGTCTCCCTCCACGGTCACGTCTCCCACCGGCTCCCCGGCTTCCTCCCGCACGTTCTCCCTTTTCACCCGGGCCCCCATCTCCTCCAGCACTTCCAGGAGGCCCGTCCTCCCGGGGTTAAGCCCCACGCCCCGGACGGTGACCGCGCTCCCCGGGCGGCAGGCGGCCAGAACGAAAAAGAAGGCGGCAGAGGAGATGTCTCCCGGGATCTCCAAGGTCCCTCCCCCCCGGGGGAGGACGGGACCGGAGAGGGAGACCCTGGTCCCCTCCCTCTTCACCGGCACCCCGAAGAAGGGAAGCATCCTTTCCGTGTGATCCCGAGAAAGGGAGGGCTCCTCCACCGTCACCTCCCCCCGGGCCCCCAGCCCGGCCAGGAGGAGGGCCGACTTCACCTGGGCCGAGGGTACCGGGAGCGGAAACTCGCCTCCCGCCAGGGAAGCCCCCTCTCCCTTGACCGCCAGCGGGGGAAATTCCCCTCCTCCGCGGCCCCATACAGAAGCCCCCATCCGGGAAAGGGGAGCGGTGACCCTTCCCATGGGCCGGCGGCGGAGGGAGGAGTCGCCGGTCAGGACGAAAAACCCCTCCTGCCAGGCCAGGACACCCAGAAGAAGGCGCATGGTGGTTCCGGAGTTGCCGCAATACAAAACCCCCTCCGGCTCCACCCACTTCCCGGCCGCCCCCTCCACCACGAGATCATCACCTTCCCGCTGCCAGCGGACGCCCAGAGCCGAAAGGCAGCGCAAGGTGCTCAGGCAGTCGCCGGCCCACGAAAACCCCTTGGCCCGGGTGACCCCGCTGGCCAGAGCCCCCAGTATGGCCGCCCGGTGGGAGATGGACTTGTCCCCCGGAACCCTCACCTCCCCCCGGAAAGGTCCTCTTCCCCGGATCCTCATCTCCATCTTTTCACCACCTCCTCTCTTTCAGGGGTTTTCAGGGTCAAAGTGTCATCTTCCCCTAGCTCCCTTTCACCCTCCGAAACCCGGCTCAGCGCCGCCGGACCTCGTATCCCGCTTGGCTCAGGAGAGAAAGGGCCTTCTCCCGCTCCTCCTCCGAGGAGAAACCGAGCCGCAGGGCGCCTCCCTCCCCCTCCCGGAGGCGCAGGATCTCGATGTCCCGGATGTTCATCCCCTCCCGGGCCAGGATCCCGGTGACCTGGTAGATGATCCCGGGCCGGTCGGGAACCGAGACCCCGATGTCGAACGAGGGAGGGATGAGCCCCTTGGGCCGGCGGGGAAGGCGGGCCCGGGTCTCCCGGGCCCGGGAAAACTCCTCAAAGATGGCCTTCCCGTTTCCGAGACGCACCGCCTCCTCTATCCGGCCGAGATTCTCCCGGAAAAGGGCCAGGGCCTCGAGGGCCGCCTCCCGGTTGGTGAGCAGGATGTCTTTCCAAATATCCGGGGGGCTGGAGGTGATGCGGGTGGTGTCCCGGAATCCGCCGGCGGCCATGTCCATGAGTCCGGGAATGGCCTCCGAGGCCCTCTCGACCGCGTTGACCAGAGCCACAGCCACCATCTGCGGGAGGTGGCTGACCATGGCCACCACCCGGTCGTGCAGATCGGGATCCATGAACACCACCTCCGCCCCGGTGGTGGACACGAGAGCGGCCAGATCCCGCAGAGCCCCTTCAGGCGTCCCCTCGGAGGGGGTGAGGACAAAGACGGCGTTTTCGAAGAGATGGGGATGGGCGGCGGCTATCCCCTGGTCCTCGCTCCCGGCTAGGGGATGGCCTCCGATGAATACCCCCCGGCCGGCCAGGGCCCGGGAAAGCCGGCGGCATATTTCCCCCTTGGTGGAACCCACGTCGGTGACCAAGGCATTCGGGGAGAGGACCCGGGGAAGCTCCTCCTCCCCTATCCGCAGGATGGTCTCCACCGGAGTGGCCAGCACCACCAGCTCCGCCCCGGCCACTCCCTCTCCGAGGTCCAGGGTGGCCCGGTCCACCGCTCCCCGGCGTCGGGCCTCCTCCAGCACCTCCGGGGAGCGGTCCACCCCCCACACCTCCCGGACCAGATCCCGCCGGCGCCAGGAAAGGCAAAGAGAGCCCCCGATGAGGCCCACTCCCACTACCGCCACCTTCCCCCAGGGACGGGGCGGCCCCTCAGGGCGAAAGGGCACCCACAGGCTCCCGGCAGTACCTGCCCACGGCTCGGGCAACCCGCACCACCTCGCCCATGAGGCGGGAGAACTCCTCTGGCCGCAAAGACTGAGGGCCGTCGGAGAGAGCCTCCGAGGGATTGGGGTGCACCTCTATCAAAAGCCCGTCCGCTCCGGCGGCCACCGCCGCCCGGGACATGGGCCGGACCAGGTTCCACTTCCCGGTGCCGTGGCTCGGGTCCACCACTATGGGTAGGTGAGTGAGCTCTTTAGCCACCGGGACGGCATTCAGGTCGAGGGTGTTCCGGGTCTCCTTCTCGAAAGTGCGAATGCCCCGCTCGCAGAGGACTACTTGATAGTTGCCCTCGGAGAGGATGTATTCGGCGGCCAGGAGCCACTCCTCTATCGTGGCCGCCATACCCCTCTTCAGAAGGACCGGCTTCCCCGTCCGCCCTACCGCCCGGAGGAGGTGGAAGTTCTGCATGTTGCGGGCTCCCACCTGGAGCATGTCCGCGTACTGGGCCACCAAAGGCACGTGCTCCGGGGTCATGACCTCGGTGACCAGAGGAAGCCCCACCCTCTCCCGCACCCGGGCCAGAAGGCGTAATCCCTCCTCCTCCAGCCCGTGGAAGGAGTGGGGAGAGGTGCGGGGCTTGTAGGCTCCTCCCCGCAGGATCCGCGCTCCCGCCCGGGCCACCGCCTCGGCCGCCCGGAGGAGCTGCTCCTCCCCCTCCACGGCACAGGGGCCGGCCATGACCACTACCTCTTCCCCCCCTATGACCACCTCCCCCACCCGCACCAGGGTGGGATCCCGGCGGAACTCCCGGCTTACCAGCTTATAAGGTTTGGAGATGGGCTGTACCCTCTCCACCCCGGGGAGTGTCTCTATCCCCTCCGAGGCTAGGGCCAGTTTTTCCCTCTCCCCCCCTATGGCCCCGATCACCGTCCTCTCCACCCCCCGGGAGAGGTGCACCCCGAAGCCCAGCTTCTTCAGCCGGGCCACCACCTGCTCCACTTCTTCCTCGCCGGCGTCAGGCCTCATGATTACGATCAAGGACCTCACCTCCTGCCGCTACCGGTCTTGACTTCATCGAGTGCCCGCCGCAACGAACGGGAAAACGTTCCCGCCGCCCGGGCCCGCTCCCCGGGAGAGAGGCCGGCCTCGGCTATCACCCTGACCAGCGCGCTGCCCACGATCACCGCATCCGCCACCTCCGCCGCCTCCCGGGCCTGCTCGGGCCCGGCTATGCCGAAGCCCACGGCCAGGGGAAGAGAGGTGAAGGGCCGGATGCGGGCCACCATGTCCCGGAGCTGAGCGGGAAGGTGGGCCCGGGGACCGGTAACTCCGGTCAGGGAGACGCAGTAGATGAAGCCCTTCCCCTCCCGGGCCACCCGGGCCACCCGCTCGGGAGGGCTGGTGGGAGCAAGGAAAGGGATTAAGTAGAGCCCCTCCGCCTCGCAGGCCGAGCGCAGGCTCTCCCCCTCCTCCCAGGGGAGGTCGGGGACCATCACCCCATCAAGACCTGCCTCCCGGGCCGCCCGGGCCAGCCTCTCCTCCCCATACTGCAATACCGGATTGTAGTAGCTCAAGAGGACCAGGGGGACTCCCGTCACCTGGCGGAGGGATCTCCCCAGCTCCCACACCTTCTCCCATTTCATCCCCCCCGCCAGGGCCCGGGCACTGGCCGCCTGAATGATGGGGCCGTCGGCGATGGGGTCGGAAAAAGGGAACCCCAGCTCGATCACATCCGCCCCTTCGGCGGCCACCGCCAGAGCGCAAAGACGGGTGGTCTCGAGATCCGGGTCCCCCACGGTGAGGTAGAGGATAAGACCCTTCTCCCCCCTCTGCCGGAGCGAGGCAAAGGCGGCGTCTATTCGGTTCACTCCCCCTCTCCCTCCTCTGCCCAATTGCTCCCCTCGGAGGATGGATTACTCCCCAGGAGGCGGGAGACCATCTCCACGTCCTTGTCCCCCCGGCCGGAAAGACAAACCACCACCACCTGATCCCGGGAGGTCCGGGGGATGAGGTTCTCCAGATAAGCCACGGCGTGGGCCGACTCCAGGGCCGGGATGATCCCCTCGGTGGATGCCAGAAGCTGGAATCCCCGCAGGGCTTCCTCGTCGGTGACCGCCACGTAGCTGGCCCTTCCGCTCTCCTTGAGCCAGGCGTGCTCCGGCCCCACCGCGGGGTAGTCCAGACCGGCGGAGACGGAGTGGGCCGGCCTTATCTGCCCCTCCTCGTCCTGCAAAAGATAGGTGTAAGTGCCGTGCAAAACCCCGGGCCGGCCCGCGCCCAGGGAGGCGGCGTGCTCACCGGTTTCCACCCCCCGCCCGGCCGCCTCCACCCCGATCATGCGCACCTCCTCATCCTCGACGAAGGGGTGAAAAAGCCCTATGGCGTTGGATCCTCCCCCCACGCAGGCCACCAGGTAGTCGGGAAGCCGGCCCTCTTTGTCCATTATCTGGGATCGCGTCTCCTTCCCTATCACTGCCTGAAAGTCCCGCACCATCATGGGAAAGGGATGGGGCCCTACCACGGAGCCGATCACGTAGTGGGTGGTGAGCACGTTGGTCACCCAATCGCGGAAGGCCTCATTTATGGCATCCTTCAGGGTCCTGGAGCCCGAGGAGACGGGCACCACCTCCGCCCCCAGAAGCCTCATGCGGAAGACGTTCAAGGCCTGCCGCCTGACGTCTTCCTCCCCCATGTAGATGCGGCAGCGGAGCCCGAAGGCGGCGGCCACTGTGGCCGTAGCCACCCCGTGCTGGCCCGCCCCGGTCTCGGCGATGATCCGCCTTTTGCCCATGCGGCGGGCGAGCAGGGCCTGGCCCAGGGTGTTATTGATCTTGTGGGCTCCGGTGTGGGCCAGATCCTCGCGCTTGAGGTATATCCGGGCCCCGCCGAGCCTCTCCGTCAGCCGGCGCGCGAAGTAGAGGGGGGTGGGTCGGCCGGCGTACTCCCGGAGCCAGAGAGAGAGCTCCTCCCAAAAGCCCGGGTCCTCCTTTAGAGAGAGATAAGCCTCCTCCAGCTCCTTCAAGGCGGCCATGAGGGTCTCCGGAGCATATCTCCCCCCGTAGGGGCCAAACCTCCCCCTCACATCGGGCCAGAGGTACTTCCCTCCCATCTCCTCACCTCCTCCACAAATCTTCGGATCAAGCGGGGATCCTTTCCTCCCTCCCTCTCGACGCCGCTGGAGACGTCCACCCCTTCCGGGTGGAGGGAAGAGAGGGCTTCCCCCACGTTCTCCGGGGTCAGTCCCCCGGCCAGGAAAAAGGGGCGGGGAAGCCTCTCCGGGACCCGGGCCCGCCAGTCGAAGGTCCGGCCCGAGCCCCGCCCCGAGTCCAGGAGATAGGCCTCCAGAAGACCCCGGTAGCTCCCGGCACTCTCCAAAGGCGGAAGCCCGGAAGGCTCCTCCATCCCCAGGGCCTTGATTAAAAGAACGCCGGGGAGAGCCCCGCGGAGCAGGACCAGGCAGTCTGGCTCCTCCCGGCCGTGCAATTGAACGGCATCGAGAGGAACCCCCCGGGCCACCTCCACCACCTCCTCGAGAGGAGCGTCCACGAAAACCCCCACTTTCAAAAGCCCTTCCGCTTCCCGGGCCAGTTCCCGGGCCTCCTCCGGGGTGACCGCCCGGCGGCTCCGGGGCCAGAACACAAAGCCGCAGAGGTCGGCTCCCGCCTCCCTGACCGCCCGCACCTCCTCCGGTCGGCGAAGACCGCATATCTTGATGGCCACCCGGCCGGAGGAGAAAAGGCCTTTCCCACCCCCGCCTCCCATCACCCTTTTTTGGCCACCCGGCATCGAGGAACAGAGGTGAGCTCCCGGAGACGGACCCCGAGCTCCTCCTCCGGAAGGACCACCAGGGCCTCGCCCACAAGACAGGCATCCACCCCCACCCGGGCCATCCGCTCTACGTCCTCCCGGGAGCGGATGCCGCTTTCCGCCACGAGGGTGGCGGAGGGGGGAATCAGGCCGGCCAGCCTCTCGGTGACCGAGAGATCCACCCGGAAGCTTTCCAGATCCCGGTTGTTGACCCCTATGAGCTCTGCCCCCGAGGAGAGGGCCATCTGGAGATCCTTCTCGTCGTGCACCTCCACCAGGGCCTCTATCCCCACCTCCCGGCAGGCGGAAAGGAGCAAGATCAGTTCTTCCGGCAAAAGCAGCCGGGCGATGAGCAGGCAGGCGTCGGCACCCCGGGAGCGGGCTAGGTAAACCTGCTCCGGGGTGAGGACGAAGTCCTTCCACAGAAGGGGGAGATCCACCGCCTCCCGCACTTTCCGGAAGTCCTCCTCGCCCCCGAGGAAAAATCTCTCCTCAGTCAGGACCGACACGGCCCGTGCCCCGCCCCGCTGATAGGACAGAGCCAGCCGGGCGGGATCCAGATTTGCCCGCAACATCCCCCGGGAGGGGGAGGCCCTTTTAACCTCGGCAATCAGAGCCACCTCCCGGCCTTCCCGGAGGGCGGCGGAAAAAGACCGGGGCGGGGGGGCGTAAAGCGCCCTCCGCCAGAGCTCCTCCCGGCGGGCAGCCAGGGAACGGACTACCTCCCGGCGGGTAGCCACTATCGTTTGCAAAAGCCCGTGGATCCTCAAGCGGTCGCCCCGACCCGGAAAGCGGCGAGAGCCTCCAGCCTGGCCAGGGCCTGGCCGCTGTCTATGGAGCGGGCGGCCAGCTCCACCCCCTCCCGGAAACTCCCCGCCGCCCCTGCGGCCACCAAAGCCGCAGCGGCGTTGGCCAGCACCACGTCCCTCTTGGGACCGCGTATCTCCCCCGAGAGCACCCCGCGGATGATGGCCGCGTTTTCCTCCGCCCGGCCTCCCAGCACCGCCTCCACCGGAGCCCGGCCAAGCCCCATGTCCTCGGGATACACGGTGTATACCGTCACCCCCGCCGGAGTGGCCTCCCCCACCAGGGTGGGGCCGGAGAGGGAAACCTCATCGAGCCCGCCCGTGCCGTGCACCACCAGCGACCGCTCCGTCCCCAGCTCCCGGAGCACCGTGGCCATGGTTTCCACGAGATGGGGGCTGTAGACTCCGAGGAGCTGGCAGGTGGCTCCCGCCGGGTTGGTGAGGGGCCCGAGGAGATTGAAGATGGTGCGGATGCCTATCTCCCGGCGGGGAGCGGCCACCACCTTCATCGAGGGATGAAGAAGAGGGGCAAAGAGGAAGCAGATGCCCACCTCGTCGAGGCATCTTCCCATCTCTTCCGGGGTCATCTCTATCCGCACCCCGAGGGCCTCCAAAACGTCGGCGCTTCCGGCCTGGGAGGAGACGGCCCGGTTTCCGTGCTTGGCCACCGGCACCCCCGCCCCGGCGGCCACGAAGGCCACGGCGGTGGAGATGTTGAAGGTACCCCGGCCATCCCCTCCCGTGCCGCAGGTGTCAAGCACCCGGCTCTGGCGGTGGGGAACCCTCACCACCCGGGCGCGCATGGCCCGGGCCGCTCCCAGAATCTCCCCCCCGGTCTCCCCCTTCATGCGCAGAGCGGTGAGAAAGCTCCCGATCTGGGCCGGGGTGGCACCCCCTTCCACGATGGTCTCCACCGCCCGCTCCGCCTCCTCGGGCGAGAGGTGAGACCCTCCCACCACCTTCTGGATCAGCTCCCGCATCTCAATCTCTTCTCCCCTCGAGAAAATTCTTCAAAAGGGTCTTCCCCTCGGCGGTCAGGATGGACTCGGGGTGGAACTGCACCCCCTCCACCGGGTGCTCCCGGTGGCGGAGACCCATCACCAGCCCGTCCGCCGTCCAGGCAGTGAGCTCAAGGCAAGAGGGCAGGCTCTCCCGCTCCACCACCAGCGAATGGTAGCGGGTGGCCACAAAGGGATTGGAGACCCCCCGGTAGAGACCCCTTCCCCAGTGATGGATCTCCGAGGTCTTGCCGTGCATGGGTTCAGGCGCCCGGACCACCCTCCCTCCATAAGCATAGCCGATGGCCTGGTGGCCGAGGCACACCCCGAGGATGGGGAGGCGGGGGCCCAGCCTCTTCACCGCCTCCACGCTCACCCCGGCTCGCTCCGGGGTTCCGGGGCCGGGGGAGATGACCAGGCGCTCCGGCCCCAGCCGCTCTATCTCCTCCACCGAGATGGCATCGTTCCGGTAGACCAGAACCTCCGCCCCCAGCTCCGCCAGATATTGCAGGAGGTTGTAAGTGAAGGAGTCGTAGTTATCCAGAAGAAGCACGCGCATGGCTTCTCCCCTCCGCCAGGGCCAGGGCCTCGAGCAGCGCCCGGGCTTTGGAGCGGCACTCCTCCCACTCCCGCTCGGGAAGGGAGTCGGCCACTACCCCCGCCCCCGCCTGAACGTAGGCTTTTCCCCCGCTGATCACCACCGTGCGGATGGCGATGGCCGTATCCATATCCCCGCCGAGCCCGAAGTAGCCCACCGCTCCCCCGTAAGGTCCCCGGGCCAGGGGCTCGAGCTCGTCTATTATCTCCATGGCCCTCACCTTGGGCGCCCCGGTCAGGGTCCCCGCCGGGAAGCAGGCCGCCAGGGCATCGAAGGCATCAAGCCCCGGCCGGAGCCTCCCCTCCACCTCGGAGACAATGTGCATGACATGGGAATACCTCTCCACCTCCATGAGGGAGGTCACCCGCACCGTGCCGGGGAGGGATACCCGGCCTATATCGTTGCGCCCGAGATCCACCAGCATCACGTGCTCTGCCCGCTCCTTGGGATCGGCCAAAAGCTCCGCCTCCAGCTCCCGGTCCCGCTCCGGATCCCCGGTGCGGGGCCTCGTGCCGGCGATGGGCCGGGTGGTCAGCACCCCCCCCTCCAGGCGCACCAGCATCTCCGGGGAGGAACCCAGAAGCTGGAGATCCCCGAAGTCCAGGTAGAAGAGGTAGGGGGAGGGGTTGAGGCTTCTGAGGACCCGGTAGACGGAAAAGGGGGAGGCCCCCATGGGCCTTTCCGCCCGGGTGGAGAGAACCACCTGGAAGATCTCCCCGGCCAGGATGTACTCCCGGGCCTTCCTCACCGCCTCCAGGAACTCCTCCCGGGAGGGAACAAACCGGGCCTCCTCCTCCACCGGGGAAGAGGAGGGGAGACGCAGCCCCTCGAGGGGAGAGGGCACCTCCAGCCGGCGGGCCATCTCCTCCACCTCCGCCACCTGCCGCTCGTAATCCGCCCCCGGTGCGAGGGAGAGGAGCTTCACCCGGTGGGTCAGGTGATCGAAGATGGCCACCTGGCCGGGAAAGAGAAAGCGCGCCCAGGGCAGGCCCCGGTCATCGGGGGGAGGGGAGGGAAGCCTCTCCAGGTGGCGGACGAGATCGTAAGCCACATATCCCACCAGCCCCCCGAAGAAGCGGCCCAGCTCCGGGAAGGAGGGGGCTCGGAGCCCGGCCATGATCCGGCGCAGGGCCCAGAGGGGATGGCCGGTGAAGGAAGCTTCTGCCCCCGCCTCAGCAGACGCTTCCGGATGGCAGCCGTTCCAAACCGCCACCGTCCGCTCCTCCCGGGAGATCACCTCGAGGAAGGGGGCAAAACCCAAAAAGGAATACCGTCCCACCCTCTCCCCCCCTTCGGCGCTCTCGAGAAGAAAGGAGGGCTCCCCCCGGTGCAACCGGCAGTAGGCGGAAAGAGGGGTGAGCATATCCGCCGGCACCTCGGTCCACACCGGGATCAGGTTGAAGGAGGCAGAGAGCTCGCGGTAGACGGACGGCCCAGGCCGGATCTCCAAAGCCGAGTAGATTCTACTATAAACCTCACCCGGGCCGCCCGTTCACGGTACCGCCCCCGCCAAAACCGCTGGCCGCGAACGGCACCGCCACCATTGAGAAGTCGCTCCGCCCCCCGGAAGCCCCCCTCTGAACCCCGACCCGGGCCTGGCCCCGGTCGGCCTTTTGCGCCGATCACCCCGCCCCAACCCCCGATCCCTCCACGATGCAGTCGTTCTACATATACCGCTTAAGCCGATGTAACGCTATAATAAAATCCAACATTATATTAAAAAAAGGAGGCATGCTAAATGAGGCTACGGCGCAAGCAGATCTACCTGGATGAGGAGACAGATCGGCAACTGGCGGAGGTCAGCCTGGTGCGCCGGGCTTCGGAGTCGGCCGTGGTCCGGGAGGCCTTGAAGGAATACTTCCGCCGCGTCTGGCAGGAGAGGGAGAACCGGCCCCATCCCTTGGAGGAACTGGCAGGAGGATTGGGCGATGGCCCCGGTGACGCCGCCGAACGGCACGACTTTTACCTTTACCAGGCAGATAAAGACTGACCGTTCGGGGGGAGAGAGGGCAGATGGCGGTCTTCGTGGACACGGGAGCCTGGGTAGCCCTGGCCAACCGGAAGGACGGTTGTCATCCAGCCGCCAGCTCTCATTTCGGCAAGCTTCTGGCAGACAAGGCCCTCCTGGTCACCACCAACCTGGTGGTGGCGGAGACGGTCACCCGGATCCGATACGACCTCGGCCATCCCGCAGCCGGTAAATTCCTGACGCTTTTAGACGGAGCTGTGGAGGCCGGATATCTCGTGCTCCTCCGGGTAACCGAGGAAGATGAGGCCAGGGCCAGGGAGATATTTCTCAAATACACCGATCATCTCTTCTCTTTTGTGGACTGCACCAGTTTTGCGGTCATGCAGAGAATGGGGTTAAAGGAAGTCTTCGGCTTCGACCGCGACTTCGCCACCATGGGCTATCTCCTCCAACCGGCAGTCCCCGGATAAGCGGCGGGAATCCTACCCCGTGCGGGGGGCGAACACCCCCTCCCCGAAGCGGCGGGCGATCTCCCGTTGCAGAAGGGGATGCTCCCCCAACCCCTCCTCCACCACCCGCTGGGCCTCTTCCCGGGCCTGCTCCAGAAGGCGCAGGTCCCGCACCGGGTGGGCCACCCGGAAATCGGGCATCCCGTGCTGGCGGGTGCCGAAAAACTCCCCCGGCCCCCGGAGCTCCAGATCCACCTCGGCGATGCGGAACCCGTCCTGGGTCTCCACCATGGTCCGGAGTCTCTGGCGGGTCTCCGGGGAGCGGGAACCGGAGATGAGCAGGCAATAGGAAGCCTCGCTCCCCCGCCCCACCCGTCCCCGGAGCTGGTGAAGCTGGGCCAGCCCGAAGCGCTCCGCCCCCTCGATGATCATCACTGTGGCGTTGGGGACGTCCACCCCCACCTCCACCACGGTGGTGGTGACCAAAACGTCCATCTCCCTCTCTCGAAACGCCTCCATCACCCTCTCCCTCTCCTGAGGGCTCAGCCGCCCGTGCAGTACCCCCAGCCGCACCCCGGGAAGCCTCTCCCGGAGGGTCTCCGCCCAACTGGTCACCGCCTGGGCGTCTACCGCCTCCGACTCCTCGATGAGGGGGCAGACCACATACCCCTGTCTCCCCTGGCGCACCTCCCGGAGAAGAAGGCCGTAAGCCTTTGGCCTCTCCCTCTCCGGCAGCCAGTGGGTGCGGACGGGCTGGCGCCCCGGGGGAAGCTCGTCTATCACCGAGACGTCGAGGTCGCCGAAGAGGGTCAGGGTGAGGGTGCGGGGTATAGGGGTGGCGGTCATCACCAGGGTGTCCGGCCAGACCTCCCCTTTCTTCCCCTTCTCCCGGAGGAGAGTCCGCTGGCGGACTCCGAAGCGGTGCTGCTCGTCTATCACCACCAGGCTGAGGCGGCGGAAGGACACCCCCTCCTGGATCAGGGCGTGGGTTCCCACGGCCACCTTCACCGCCCCGGCCTGCAGGCCGAAGAGAAGGGCTTCCCTCTCCTTCCCCTGGCTGATGCCGGAGAGGAGAGCCACCTCCACCCCGAGAGGAGCGAGTAGCCGGCGGAAGAGAAGGTAGTGCTGGCCGGCCAGCACCTCGGTGGGGGCCATGAGCGCCCCCTGCCCCCCGGACTCCACGGCCTTCAAGAGGGCCAGGGCGGCCACCACCGTCTTTCCCGAGCCCACGTCCCCCTGGAGCAGCCGGTGCATGGGGGAGGGGCTCTCCATGTCCCGGGCGATCTCCCTCCACACCCGCTCCTGGGCCGAGGTGAGGCGAAAGGGAAGACTTTGGCGGAACCGGGCCAGAAGCGGTCCGTCGGGAAGGTGGGCGTATCCCCTCTCCTGGCGGAGACCCCGGCGCTCAAGGGCGATGGCCACCTGGAGGAGGAAGAGCTCTTCGAAGGCCAGCCGCCGGCGGGCCTCCTCCTGCTCCCGCAGGGAAGAGGGGAAGTGGATGGCCCTCCAGGCCTGGGACACGGGCATGAGCCCCAGCCTTTCCCGCACCTTACGGGGTAGCACCTCGGGCATAGCCCTCGCCCACTCCTCCACCACCCGCCTCTGGATGGAGCGCATCTGGCGCTGGGAGAGCCTCCCCGTCAGGGGATAGATGGGCACTATCCGGCCGGCATGGATGGTTTCCTCCTCCCCTTCTTCCAGCACCTCGATCTCCGGGCTCTGGAGGTGGAGGGAGCCGAACTCCCTCTCCACCTTGCCGGTCAGGAACACCCGGAGACCGGGGCGCAAAAGCTTCATCAGGTGGGGCTGATTGAACCAGACGGCCCAGGCGCTGGCCGTCCCGTCGTCGAGGAGGGCCCGCACTATCTCCATCTTCCGCCGGGGGGTTCTCACCTTCTCTACCTTCTTTATGGTCGCCCGGACCGTGGCCGGTTCCCCCGGGTGGAGAGCAGCTAGAGGGAGGATGACGGTCCGATCCTCGTACCGCCGGGGGAGGTGGAGGAGAAGGTCGCGGACGGTCCGAACTCCCAGGCGGGCCAATTCTTCGGCCCGCGCGGGTCCTACCCCCCGGACGTACTGGACGGGCATGTCGAGATCCTGGCTTTGGCGCACTCCGCTGACCATGCTAAAATAGCCGCCGGCTCAAAAGAGAGGAGGTCAGGCCTTGGCTCGCCGCTGTCCCCTCTGCGGCCGCGGTCCGCAGACAGGATACAACGTCAGCCACTCCAACCGCCACACCAAGCGGAGGTTTCTACCCAACCTCCAGTGGGCACGGGTGGAGGGGAAGAGAATGCGCATCTGCACCAGCTGCTTCCGCCGGCTGGCTCCCGCCCGCTAGCCCGGGCACCAAGGGCCTCAGCGGCTCCTCCGCCCTCTCAACCGCCGCAGTTCTCCCCGGGTCTGGAAGGAAAAAACCTCGGGTTTACGCCCCCTCCAGAGGATGCCTCCAGCGGAGACCGGGAAAGCGGGCATAGTCCCGGTCGGTGGTGATCCACTCGCTCCCCGTCTCGATGGCCAGCGCAGCTAGATAAGCGTCAGCCACCAGGTTCCCCCGCGCCCCAGAGGTTTGGCAAAGGTGCAGGAAGATATCCCAGTGCCGGGGTCCGGGCTGCAAAAGCACGCAGTTGGGGCGCTCCCGCAATACCCGTACAAAAGCCAGAGCCCGGTCCATGGGGGTAGGAGTTTTGAAGATCCGGGGGTGGGTCACCACCCGTAGAAAGCCGGCCAGCACCAGATCTGAAAGCCCGAAGGCCGCCTCGGAGTTGACCACCCCTTCAAGCCAGGTTCGGTACCGCCGGTGGTCAGGCGCGTCTTCCCGATGAGCGTAAACAAGGACGTTGACGTCTAGGAGGATCAACTCTCCTCCATCAGCGAGATAAGGCTGGCCGTGTCGTCCAGATCCACCCCCGGCTGCAAACCATCCCCGCCAAAGGTGGGAAGCTCCACCTTCAGGCGCCGGGACTCCTCGGAAGCCGCCAGTGCCTGCCGCAGGGCATCCTCAATCACCTGGGTCAGGGTCCGACCCGTCCGGGCCGCCAGCGCCTTGGCCTGGGCAAGAAGCTGGTCATCCAGACGTACGGTGGTTCTCATAGCATCTAAATGTATAGCAGAAGCATCAATATGTCAATTTTACTTGAGGCAAAACCCCTTCCCCGAGAGCCAACGATTCGGTAGGAGGGGTTAAAGAGGCCTCTTCGGGCCTCAGCGGCTCCTCCGCCCTCTCAGTCGCCGCAGGAGATCCCGACAGAAGCTAAGAAACGGAGGCAAACTGAAAATGAAAACCCTCTTCAATCCCATTCCCTGCTCTCTTGCTCTATCCTATGC
>Ga0197143_1000711_pt1 | contig 32824 bp, 28 predicted proteins | sample GBS70_MetaG_FD_148603 | JGI IMG/M metagenome (GOLD analysis project Ga0197143, IMG submission 148603) | Sediment microbial communities from Great Boiling Springs, Gerlach, Nevada, United States - GBS 70_MetaG | ecosystem: Environmental > Aquatic > Thermal springs > Hot (42-90C) > Sediment... | reverse complement strand
TAGCATTTCGGAAAAGTGACACAGCTTATGGAAGTTGAAGTGATGGCTTAAGGTCTCAGTCTAACTTTGGCAGTGAATGTTACAGTGGTTTTACCTGACGGTGGCACTTGAAGTGTGAACTCTGCTGTCATCGCGTCAATCATTTTCCATCCATGGCTTGCCTTCGTTATATCCCAATCCAAGCCGTATGTGAATGGCTGACGCAATTGAACTGTCACCTCTTTGTCCTTACCGTTCGTGACGAGCGCTTCAACCTCAATCTCGCGCTCCTTTGCGGTTGGTGCTACGGATTTAACTTGCTTCCAGTATGCAGCGATATCAAATGCGGTTCCTATGTCCCAATCAACCTTCTGTCCCTTCCCTATGTTCGGTATCGGCGTTTCACCGATGAAAACGGCTCTCCCAGATTGATCCAGCTTGTGTAATTTTACAGTGCCCAACGGTAATGGTATGCCAAGCTTGTGTTCTTCATCATTGATGAAGCTGATGACGATGCGCGTTGGTAACTTTTCCTGCAATGGTCTCACTTCAAACCCTATGCTTGGTGCTGTTATGATGAATTGCTTCTTCACCTTTATGTCCTTTGCCGAGACAATGGCTATCCTGAGCGAGCCCTTTTCATCAAGTGTAAGCTTCTGTGGTATGTCATAGAGGTGATATTCAAAGAATGGAGCTTCTGTGACGCCTTGGCCACCCGGTGCTGGTGCAACATCACGTGCAAACTCCTGTAGCTCCCGACGCAAGAATCTGCGGTCACTTACCCTCGGTGTGCCAGCTAAGAGATGCACCTTCGCATACGGGAAAGAAATCCCAGAATCGTTACGCACATTCGCATACCCAAATAGCTCCATGCTCTCTTCTTCCTCTGAAACTATGGCATTATAATCAACACTCCAATTCACGCCTGTTGTTATGTATGTCAGGATGAGGTTATGCGTTCTTGGTTCGCTCGATTTTGCAAACGCAATCAGCTTCGGTTTCAGAACCATCTCTTCTGGCATTTCTGAAAGCACAACGACACCAAACGGATAGAGAAGAATTTTTTCACCAACCTTCACAGTGGCTGGACGAGCACCATCAACGGAAAGTAGTTGTCCTTCAATCTTTTCGGCAATGCTTCCATCCTCGGCATATCGTATTAGCGTGATTGTTTTACCGATGCTCTTTTCGAGCAGCGCTGCTGGTGTTGGACGATTGGCAAGTAGTTTTTGCATTGTGACTTGAAGCGAGCTTGGAGCACTCAGCGAGGCAATGTTAACAGAACTGAAGTCCATGTTCGGAGAAACATCCGTAAACTCAATCACTACATCACCCTCAGGTATAAAGGCACGCCTCATATCCCTCACCAAAGCTATGTTCTGATTGTAAATGACCAACGATAATCCTATGCGCTCGCTTGCGACCACTACATTCTGTTTCTCTTGCTTTGTTGTCTCCTCTTGCAAAGCTGTTACCCGTTCAATGCTCACCGCAAGCAACATTAACGATACAGCAATTGCCTTTGCTGTCGCATGGTTTAACATCACTTAGTCACCTCCATAGCTCTGTTCATCTTTCCAGATTACTGCTTCTCGTCTTTTAGACTGTTTACCTTCGTGTTGGTGTTCCGCAAGCATCTTTGCATTTAACCCCACTGAGGCGGGTATCCAGTTTCCTTCAACTCCCTTAAGTAGCGAATCGCCATCATGGCAGCCTTGCATCCGGATGCAGCTGCGGTTACTGCTTGCCTAAAGATTTTATCAGCTACATCACCTGCTGCGAATACCATCGGCACGCTCGTTCTTTGAAGCTCATCCGTGACTATGTATCCTTCACTGTCAAGTCGTAGCTGTCCAACGAAGAGCGATGTGTTTGGTGTTCGTCCTATGGCTATGAACACCCCATCAACATATAGCTCCCTTTCCTGTCCGCTTACTACATCCTTGATACGCACACCTCTCACTTGCTCTTCCCCGAATATGTCAACGACGATGCTGTTCAAAATGAAATCTATCTTTGTGTTTGCGAATGCCTTGTCCTGCAGCACCTTACTTGCACGCAGCTCACTTCGCCTGTGTATGACATACACTTTCCTCGCATGCGCTGTTAAGTGGAGGGCTTCCTCAATTGCTGTGTTCCCACCACCTACAACACACACAACTTTATCTCGGTAAAGGAAACCATCACATGTGGCACATGTTGATATGCCCTTCCCGATGAATTTTTCCTCCGATGGTAAGCCAAGCATCTTTGGAGATGCTCCAGTTGCTATGATGAGTGCTGAAGAGAAGTATTTGTTTGCGTCTGTGCGCACGACGAATGGATGGACTTTCAAGTTTACTTCTTCTACAACTTCGTTTACGAGCTTTGCACCAAATCTTTCTGCTTGCCTCATCATCCGTTCCATAAGTTCGTATCCGTTTATACCGTCTGGGAAGCCGGGAAAGTTTTCAACCTCCGTTGTGAGCGTGAGTGCGCCACCAGGCAAGCTCCCAGTCAGCACTATTGTTTCAACCCCATCCCTCGCTGCATATATCGCAGCGCTCAAACCAGCCGGACCAGAGCCAATTATGAGCAACTCAACTTCTCTCTCCATTTTCCCACCCCTGCTTTCCTTTCGCATATGTGTTTTTTAAATTCTCCCATATGCTTCCTCAGCTAATCTTTCCGAGAGGGAAACGAGCTCTTCAAGTGCCCTTTCCTTGGGAATGGTTTTAATTGGTTTGCCACGCATGAAAAGTATTACCTTCTCCCTTAAAGGTGCTATACCTATGTCAGCCATCTTCGCCTCTCCGGGTCCGTTCACATGGCACCCCATCACAGCTATATTGAGTGGTGCTTTTATGTGCTGTGTCATCTCCCTCACCTTTTCTGCGAGCTCCTTGACATCAATTTCGTGCCGTCCACACATTGGACACGCAATCACACGCACACCGAAATCACGCAGTTTGAGTGAGCGAAGTATCATGCGAGCCAACTCAACTTCCCTCTCTGGCTCACCAGCAAGCGATACCCTCACAGTATCTCCTATGCCGAGAGACAAAATTGTGCCAATGCCAACTGCCGACACCGCTATACCCTCATCACCGACTCCCGCTTCAGTTATCCCAACGTGCAGCGGATATTGGAACCTCTGTGCAAAGGTGATATATGCGAGCGCTGTCTCAATCACGTCAGAAGACTTGAGTGACACGACTATGTCATAGAAGCCGAGCCTCTCAAGCTGTGCGATTTCAAGCGCTGCACATTCTACCATCGCCTGCGGTGTCGGACCACCATATTTGTGCAACAGCTCTGGATTAAGTGAACCTGCATTCACACCCACGCGTATCGGGATTGAACGTTCTAAAGCTGCCTTAACCACATCTCTCAATTTCGCTTTCTCCCTGATGTTACCGGGGTTTAACCTTACTTTATCTGCACCTGCTTCAATCGCCATCAAGGCGAGCTTCGCGCTGAAGTGTATATCGGCAACGATTGGAACATCAACGCAAAGCTTTATTTCTTTCAATGCTTTCGCAGCCCTCTCGTTCGGGACGGCTAAGCGGACTATGTCACAACCAACCTGCTTAAGTTTCAATATCTGTTTAACAGTTGCCCCCACATCTTCTGTTTTCGTCCTCGTCATCGATTGGATAGGTATGGGTGCACCACCACCTATCGCCACACCGCCAACATGAACACGCCTCGTGTTTTCACGTGTTGTAAGCTCACCACGAGACAGCACTTCATACAAACGAACGCTCAAAACTTCTCACCCCCAATGAAAGCATAACCGTTCTGTGCGCCAAGCTCCCGTTTCACTCTATAGATGCTCCACAGCACGATAACATAATAGTGTAGCAACCACAGAGAGCCTTCCCATTTGTAGCATACAGCAGGATGAGTAGCAATGGAACAGATGCAAAACGAAGACAGGTTAAGAAACAACGACAAAAGTGGTTCTGGCAGTAGCGGACATACAAGCTCTGAAACTGTTTTGGTAGCTGCACCTGTTACTTTGCATGGAGAAGCTTTGACACTCCGCGCCATCGTTATAGGCATTCTCGCTTGCATTGGCTTTTCTGTTGTTGGTGGTATCGGTGCTCTATTGCGCTACGAAATAATCGGGACTGGCTATTTGCCTCGTGGAGTTGTTTTCATAATGCTTGTGCTATTGTTCATTAACTCCCTCCTTAGACGCATCTCTAAATCGCTTCAACTTAACCGAAGCGAACTCCTGACCATCTTCTGCATGCTCTCCTCTATCGCAGGTATTGCGGGGCAAGAATATGCTAACCATTTTTATCTCAACTTAGCTGGCTTGGTCTACTACAGTGCACCCGGGACAAAGTGGGAAGGCGCCTTCGTCAAGCATATACCAGAATGGCTTTTGCCATCAACAGACCCACGCTCAACTGTTATCCGTTACTTCTTTGAAGGTTTACCCACAGGGACATCAATCCCTTGGATGGCATGGCTTTTACCGCTCTCAATCTGGACGATCTACTTCTTCCTCGTATACACGCTTATCGCTCTCTTCGGCGCTCTAATAGCGAGGCAATGGGAAGAGAGGGAAAGGCTGTTATACCCACTCACCCAAGTTCCAATTGAAATGGTTAGCGGAAACGGTGTCAGTCACCTGTTTTTGAACCCTTTGATGTGGTTATGTTTTGCTTTGAGCGCGAGCTTGTATTTGATTCGTGGCTTACATGCTTACTTCCCAGCTCTTCCTGAACTGAACCTGCAGCGCCAAACCGAGGTGCTTTTCCCAAGTGGTCCGCTTTCCGTGTTCAACTACATGCCAGTGCATATCTACCCTGAAATGATTGGCATATCTTACTTGCTTTCACGAGAGGTTGCCTTCAGCTTTTGGTTCTTCTTCCTTTTCAGGAAGCTGCAGCAAGCGATTCGCATATGGCTCGGCATAAACATTGAGCACGAACGCTTCTTCACTATGCAAACAATCGGTGGTTATATTCTCCTCGCAGCGAGCCTCCTTTACACATCGCGCCATCACTTGGCAAGCGTCTTTAAACTCTCACTATCACGAGCGAAAAGAGAAAATGAAACAAGCGCACTTGGGAGCAACCCAATAGCATCACCGAGATTGCTTGTATTTGGCACTGTAGCATGCTTCGCTTGCGTTTGGATTTGGTATCGCATTGTTGGCATTGATTGGTTTTACGGTCTGCTAACACTGTTGGGATTGTTGGTGGTGAGCATAATTGTTGCGAGGGTCGTCTGCGAGGCGGGGGTATTCGTTTACTCAAGCCCGTTCAGGGTTAACCAAGCCCTGTTTGATATCTTTGGAACCGATAGGATTGGGGCTAAGAACACCGTCATGCTCACAGCAGTGAGTTGGGTTCAAATCCGTAGCACCGCAACAATGGCTATGCCATACCTTATGCAGTGCTATAAGCTCGGTAGCATCGCTAACATTAACAGGAAACAACTTCTTGCAGTGATGCTTCTATCCATCTATGTTGCCATACTTGTATGCCACATCACTTATCCTTACATCATCTACACTCACGGTGTTGGTAAACTCGGGTGGTGGCCAAGCCTTTCCGCTTTTAACACAGCAAACCTACTTGGCAACAATTTGTTCTCACCCAAACACATGACGCTTGGTGACTTTGCAGCACTGCTTCTTGGGGCTACCTTCACTTGGTTGCTTGTTAAACTACGCCTTACATTTCTCACTTTCCCATTCCATCCGCTTGGGTTTGTTGCGTGGCTTGGTTGGCCAATTGACCGTTATTGGCTCTCAATAATGATTGGGTGGATGATAAAGGTTGCCATCCTTCGCTTCGCTGGCTACAGAACTTGGTATGAGTTACGCCCAGCTGCTTACGGCTTAATACTCGGCATATGCTTCATCATAACCGTGTGGATGCTTGTGCATCTGTTCTATCCAGCCCCGCCAGTCATAATAGAATAGCTCTCAGCCCCTCTTCGAACGGTGGTTTGACAACACCCTTCTCGGTTATGATGGCTGTTATCAGTTCGCTTGGAGTTACATCAAAGGCTGGGTTAAACGCTTTTGCGCCCTTCGGTGCTATCCTCATTCCCATGACCGTGAGAACCTCTTCATCGTCCCTTTGCTCAATTGGTATCTCATCACCGCAATGGCAGTTTAAATCGATTGTTGAAGTTGGTGCTGCGACGTAAAACGGTATGCCATGATGCTTCGCCAACACCGCAAGTGAGTATGTGCCTATCTTATTTGCAACATCGCCATTTGCAGCTATCCTATCTGCGCCAACAATGATCAGGTCAACCATGCCAGAGCGCATTAACATGCCAGCTGCGTTATCCGAGATGAGCGTAAATGGTATGCCTTCTTGTTGCAACTCCCACGCAGTTAGCCTTGCGCCTTGCAGGAAAGGTCTTGTCTCGTCAACCCACACATGCACTTTCTTCCCTTGGTTATGTGCCGTCCTTATCACACCAAGGGCAGTGCCATAACCTGCCGTCGCAAGTGCACCTGCATTGCAATGTGTTAGTATGTTTGCTTTTTCAGGTATGAGGGTTGCGCCATACATACCCATACGCATATTTGCTTCAACATCCTCACGCGCTATAGCTATGGCTTCTTCCTCAAGTGCTGACACAATCTTTTGAGCATCTCCATGGTGCGCCTGTGCTACCTTCATCATCCTCTCAAGAGCCCAAAAGAGGTTGACAGCGGTCGGGCGTGTTGATGCGAGCAATTCCCTTGCCCTCTTCAACGAGTTCAAAACATCCGAGCTATCCTTTGACGATTTCGCTGCAAGCACCATACCGAAGGCTGCCACACACCCAATTGCAGGGGCACCTCTCACCTTCATGCTCTTGATAGCTTCAGCAACATCTTCAACGCTACTGCATATGATTTTGCGTTCTTCGATCGGAAGGGCAGTCTGATCAATAATGCTTAAAGCATCACCATGCCACTCAAACGGAGACAACAATGACATCACGAAAACACCTCTTTTCTCACCTTCGCTTATGACAGCTTACTACAAATCAATTCTGACGCTTGCCTTGGAGCCTGCCACTTAAACCCTATATGTCCTTTGTGAGCTTGATGATACAAAATGATAAAGGAGCTCTCCACTGGCAAAAACTGATGAGGCACGAAGGTGGTGATGTAGTGTGAACATAAAATCAAAAGTAGCACACTGTAGTCTTCTGGTTCTGCTTCTTTGCTCACCCTTCCTGTTATCCCAAGAGCAAGGTAAACGAAACGAAGCTTATGAGGAAATCATCATCTACGATGGTGACCTGAGCACATCCCCTGTTCGCCTCTCACTTGGGCAATGGGGAACAGGATTGATTGAGGAAGTGGAAGAAGCAAAGTATATACCGAAAGTGAAAGTGTTGCGCTTGACTTTGTATAGCCTTGTTGAAGGTGGATGCTTCATCTTCGGTAAGCCAATTGAGATCACAGGCGGACAATCATCGCTTTATCTTGTCATGTGGGTTAAATTCGTAGGTGCACCTACTAAGAGAGAACCTGAAGAAGTTACATCATACGGTGGTGGTGTTGGGTTTGGTGGTGCTGAACAACAACTGCCCCCCGTTTCGCCAGGGCTTGTGCCTGGGGCTGTAGTTCAGCAAAGGGCTATTGAGCATAACCTCACCTCACTGCGCCTCGTATTTGACTTTGGGAAGGGTTGGAGTGAACTTAATTTTAAAGTGCCATTTGAAAAGCTTGTGCCTGACGTGCAAGGGTGGATACGTATGCCAATACCTCTCTTCAATGCACGCGGGCTCCCGATAGAGAAGGGCTTAAAATTGTATCGCCTTTTTATCGGTGCTGATAGAACTGATGAGTTGTTAATAAGAAAGATGGTGCTTGTTCGCGACGAATTGCCTTTGAGCATCAGCATAAAAAGTTCGTGGAAAGAAGAATACGACTTTGACATCTCAAGGGAGATTGAGAAAGTGCGTCATCTGCCGAAGGTCTTCATCGGTCCGTTCGGTATGCCGATTGAATTTTTCGTTGAGGTTGATGAAGGAGCTTCAATAACCGAGGTGCTCTGGGACTTCAACAAGGATGACGGAGTGAACTGGGAGAAGCCAGATGCAAAAGGCACTATAGCTCGCTACTTTTTCCTGAAGCCCGGAACTTACATCATCACTATCGCAGTGCGAGACATATTTGGGCTGAAACAACCACTGACAGTTGAGCGCAAAGTGAAGGTGCTAAAGTAAAATGGCTGATGCGCACATGCTAAAACCGAAGTCACTGAAAACCGTTAAAGCGCGCTACAATTAACTCTCTCGGGTAAGTTATCGCTGTAGGGAGGCAAACAACGATGAGTCCACAGTGGCAAAACAGATATTTGAAGGGGTGCATTATGGATGGTGGTGAGTGGTGTTCAGAGTATGTAAGCCCATGATCAACATGAGAACTTTGTATCAATGCGTTTTGAAAGCGTATTTGAAGAGCCTTCCTTTTTGGAAGGCTCTTCTTTTTTGGTATTATGAACGCTCGTTTGAAAAACTTGGAGGTGCAAGCATATGGGGCTGCCTACAGGTGGTTTTAGGCATGTCGGTTCAGTCGGCGTTTTGCCGAACGAGCTTGAACGCCTAAGCACTGTGCCGAAGCTAAAGCGCAAGGACTTGCTTGGAATAAAAGATCTTTCCGCAGATGAGATTGAACTTATCTTGGACACGGCTGATTTGATGAAAGCAGCGAAAACCTATCCACAACACTTTTCAGAGCTGCTGAAGGGTAAATCGCTTGCCACAGCATTTTATGAACCAAGCACTCGCACAAGAACTTCATTTGAGTGCGCTGGTAAAGCACTCGGTATGAGCGTGACCAATCTGCCAATTGATGTTAGCAGCGTTGTGAAGGGTGAATCACTGAAGGATACAGCGTTAACACTTGGAGCAGTTGGATATGATGCTCTTGTTATCCGTCATAGCTCCTCAGGGGCTCCACACTTTGTCGCAAAGTATATTTCAGCATCGGTTATCAATGCTGGCGATGGCATGCATGAACACCCAACTCAAGCTTTACTTGACCTGTATACGATGCGCAAGCTCAAGGGCGGTTTGCGTGACCTTAAAGTGGCAATCATTGGAGACATACTTCATAGCCGTGTTGCACGCTCAATCATCTTTGCCTTAAGCAAGTTCAACGCTGAAGTGGTTATTTGTGGACCGCCAACGATGCTTCCACAAGTTTTTTCGGAGTTCGGTGTGAAGATTGCAAGAAGGGTTGAAGAAGCCATTGAAGGTGCTGATGTTGTTTACATGCTACGCATACAGCTTGAGAGACAGAAGGCTGGTCTTTTTCCATCAGTGAGCGAGTATGCAAAGTTATACGGGATGAGTCTCGAGAGGCTTCGGTTAGCTTCAAAAGATGCTATAGTCATGCATCCAGGACCAATGAACCGAGGCGTTGAAATCGCATCAGACCTTGCTGATAGCGAAAAAGCTCGCATCCTCGATCAGGTAACTAATGGCGTCGCCATACGAATGGCTGTCCTATGGTTGCTTTTGAGTGAATAACTTGTCTGTCACGATGGAGGCGTGAGGCATCATGGGTGAAACGACCGTGCGTCCATTGCTCAAAGTGCTTGACCCAGAACTGCGACGCTACATAGAGTCGAACTGGGAGCGGATTTTGAAGGTGTTCAACCCACGACACCTCATCGCTTTCGGCTCACGGGTGAACGGGACAGCAAAGCCTGAGAGTGACCTTGACTTGATAGTCGTCTCTGACGCCTTTGAGGGCATCCCCTTTTTGCAGCGCTCTCGGATTTTCAACGAACAAGTGCCATGGCACCTACGGGTGGATGTGTGGTGCTATACCGTCATTGAGTTTGAACGCAAAAGGCGAGAAATCGGGATAGTCGCAGATGCATGCAGGGAAGGAGTTTGGTTGCTGAAAGGAGAGTTACTACCCGATGAGGAGGTGAACGGGGTGATGACACCCGAAGAGCAGGCGAGGCATTGGATCGCCCAAGGAGACCACGATTTGAACTTCGCCTGCGTTGCTTACGAGAACGACCATTACGAGTGGGCTGCCGTCCTCGCCCAGCAAGCTGCTGAAAAGTTCCTCAAAGCCCTCTACCTCTTCCGTTTCCGAGCCACACCCCCTCGCACCCATGACATCCATTTGTTAGCCCTGACTTTGGGGGCACCTTCCGATTTAGCCTCCGTTGGAAGACCCTTGACGGAAGATTACCTGCGTGCCCGTTATCCCGACATCGCTGGTGGCGTTCCCCATGAGTTATTTGATGCCCAAACGGCTCAGGAACGCATAGACCAAGCTCGCCGCATCCGCCAATGGGTTGAACAACAAATGCCACCGACGCAATCAAATCCCCGTGAGCCAAACCGCCATCCGACCGACAATCAAAGTCGGAAAGGACAGGGGGAATGACAGATGGCGAAACCGAATTACTTTCTCATTTCGGTGTCCATCCGCCATAATTTGGAACTTTGCCTAAAGCATGCGGTGGCTGGATTCACTAACAACAATGCTCTTCGTTTATGCTTGTAGGCTAAGGGCAATTGAATAGGGGGCATGAAGTATGGCACAGCGTCTGCTTCTCAAAAACGGGACGGTCGTTGACCCATCGCAGAACTTGATAGCAGTGAGGGATGTGTTGATTGAGAGGGACACAGGGCAGGAACCATGGGGCATGGGGAGGATTTTGGCTGTTGCAGAAAATATCGTCGCTGAAGACGCAGAGATCATTGACTGTTCAGGAAAGTTGGTTGTTCCGGGGCTTGTTGACATGCATGTTCATTTCCGTGAGCCTGGTGAGGAGCACAAGGAGACAGTTGCAACAGGGAGCGCTGCAGCCGTTGCTGGTGGCTTCACAGCTGTTTGTTGCATGCCTAACACAAAACCACCGATAGACAGTCCCCTCGGCATCGGCTATATCTTTTGGAAAGCCAAGAATGAGGGAAAATGTAGGATTTTCCCAGTTGGTGCAGTGAGCCTTGGGATGAACCATGAAGCTATATCCGAGATGGCAAAGATGCGTGAAGAGGGTGCCATCGCATTTTCGGACGATGGCGCACCAATACAAAGTGCCGGATTCCTTAAAAAGGTTCTTGAATACGCAAGAATTTGCGAGGCACCAGTTATGTTGCACTGTGAGGAGAAGTCCTTAACTGAAGGTGGTGTCATGAACTCTGGCAAACTTGCTTTGGAGCTCGGACTCAGGGGTATGCCACCAGAAAGTGAGACAATAGCGGTCTACCGCGCCATTGAACTTGCGATGGCTACGAAAACGCATGTGCACATACAACATATTTCTGTTGGGCGTTCAGCTGAACTAATTCGTATGGCTAAGGAACGGGGAGCTAAAGTTACATGCGAAGTGACGCCCCATCACCTCACCCTTACTGAAGAAGCGGTTAGAGAATATGACACTAATGCTAAGACGAATCCACCACTGCGAACCGATGAAGATGTAGCAGCCTTGCGGGAAGCTTTAGCGGAAGGAGTGATTGACTGCATCGCCACAGACCATGCGCCCCATGCCGTTGAGGAAAAGGAGACAACTTTTGACGAAGCGCCCTTTGGGATCATCGGATTGGAGACAGCGGTCGGTGTCCTGTGGACAGAATTGGTGCACAAAGCCAACTTCCCTATCTTGCGCTTGGTCGAAGCCATGAGCACCAAACCTTGTCAAATCTTGGGGCTTGACGGTGGAACTTTGAAAGAAGGCAGTCGAGCCGATGTGACGGTCATTGATCCCGATGCTGTCTGGACAGTTGATGCCAGCAAATTCTACAGCAAAGGGCGCAACACACCTTACAACGGTTGGACGCTGAAAGGCAAAGTCGTCCTGACCATTTGCGGTGGGCGAATTGTGTTCGGAGAGCATAATGCGTAACTCGTAAAGCGTAAATCAGAGGTGACAGAGAATGGCACAAGCGCCGATGAAAATCAAACTGCCAAAACGGCTCATCAAAGCGTTGGGCTTAAAACCGGGCGACCGCTTGGAGTTGGTGGTGGATGAAGAAGGGAACGGAGTTGTAGTGGAGAAACACAAAAGTGTCGTAGATGAGGTCTTTGGGCTTTGGGCTGATATGAAGGAGGATGGTGTAGAGTATGTCCGAAAACTTCGTAGTCAGTGGCGGAAACCGCCTGAATGGTGAGAAAAAGCGTATTGTGGACACTGACATTATCGTGGACACGCTGCACGGCGTTCAAGCGAGCCGTGATTACCTTCGCCGCTTTGAAGCAGGCGAATTGGAAGGAAGCATATCAGTGGTGTCTATTGCAGAACTTTTTGCGGGTAAAGGCTCCTGTGACCCAGCAGTCGCTAAGCGCCTTGAAAGTTTTATCAACCTGTTCACCGTTTTGCCTGTTGACATAGAAATTGCTCGAAAGGCTGGAGAATTGGTCCGCGATTATGGCTTGAGTTTACCGGACGCTTTGATTGGAGCGACGGCGCTGACCTTGGGTCTCGTCCTTGTCACTCGCAATGTGCGAGACTTTCGGCGTGTCCCAAGCCTTCGTCTGGAGGTGCCTTACCGATGACTTACCCGAAAGCGGTTCTCGTTTTGGAAGATGGGACAGTTTACGAGGGCATCGGATTTGGCTACCCCGGTGTCGCTGTAGGGGAAGTCGTTTTTAACACGGGCATGACGGGCTATCAGGAAGTTTTGACCGACCCATCGTATGCCGGACAAATCGTCGTCATGACATATCCACTCATCGGCAATTACGGCATCAACGCCGATGACTTTGAATCTGCGCGGGTTCAGGTCGCTGGATTTGTGGTCAGGGAAGTTTGCGAAGAACCCAGCAACTTTCGGACACAAAAGACGCTCCACGAGTTCCTCGCCGATCACCAAATACCTGGCATTGCAAAGATTGACACTCGTCGTCTCGTCCGCAAATTGAGGATTTACGGCGTGATGATGGGGGCATTGGGTATAGAAAAAACTGCCGATGAGTTGTTTGACTTACTCAAGCGTTCGCCACGCTACGATGAGTTGGATTTTGTGCAACTGGTGTCAACGCGGCAATTTCACTTGTGGGACGGAGGGCTCAAGCCACTTGAGCGAGTTTTGTCCAAAGGTGACCGCTTAAGGGTCGTAACCGTTGACTTAGGGACCAAGTTCAACATTTTGAGGTCGCTACAACGGCGCGGGTGTGAAGTGATTGTCGCTCCCGCCAAAGCCTCGGCTCAGGACATCCTTGCATGGGAACCTGACGGAGTGATGTTCTCAAACGGACCGGGCGACCCTGCACTTTTGCGCTATGTCATCCGGACAGCCAGAGACTTGTTTGGCAAAGTCCCGTTGTTTGGGATTTGCTTGGGGCATCAAATTCTCGGTTGGGCACTTGGCGGGCGCACCTTCAAACTCAAGTTCGGTCATCGCGGAAGCAACCATCCCGTTAAAGACCTTCGGACGGGACGCGTCTACATCACGACCCAAAATCACGGCTACGCCGTGGATGAAAAGACCCTTGAGGGAACAGGTGCTATCGTCACTCACATCAACTTGAACGATTTCACTGTTGAGGGCTTGGCACATCCCGAACTCAATATCTTTTCAGTTCAGTATCACCCCGAAGCATCACCGGGACCTTGGGACAACGGCTATATCTTTGACGAGTTCGTGCAGGTAATGAAAGGCTGGAGGAAGTGAGGAACGAAAGGGATGGATGTCAAGGAGGCGTTGGATAAAGCGGAGCAGTTTTTGAAAGCAGCGAAAGTTACGCTGACAGCGGAGATGGCGGACACATGCGTTATCGCGTGCTACTACGCTGTCTTCTGGTCTGCCATCGCAATGTTGCATTATGTGGGCAAAGGAAGTATGTCGCTAATGCGACGAAAATCAAGGGCAAAATTGCGCAAGTTGCTGGACGAAATGTGCCAGTTCATCAAAGAACTCGAGCCAAAAGCCCAAATCCTAAGGGTCATCCCGCACCAACTGTATGAAGACGACGATGCTTGGATAGAGGTTTTGCTGCCCTATCGTGAATGGAACAAAAAAGCAGAACGAATTTCAGACGCCGTCTACAAGCGCGTCTGGGAAATTGAGATGGAACATGGCTAATTCATTGGCGTTTCCCTACGGACTTTGGATGAGGTGAAGGCGGAGGCGAGTTGAGAATGACAGTGGTCGCCGAAAGCGTAGGGAAAGCACAAGGGTTTTTGAATGGCGCAAAGGCAGCGTTGAATATTAGCGAAGGTGACTCTTGTGCTTGCCTTTGCTATCATGCCGTCTTTTGGGCAGCGATAGGGATTTTAGCCTTCGTTAGGATTCGTCGCGTCAGACGGAAACATGATGAGTTGAGGCAAGTTTTCGGCTTAGAGTGCGTCAAGAAAAGACGAATATGCCCGCCAGAGATGGGCGAGTGGCTAAAGGAACTCTATTTTTGCGTTCCGACGCCGTTTATGGCACAGAATTAACGACCGAAAAGAAAGCCGAACGAGCCTTGCGAAAGGCAACGGCTTTTGTTCAAAAAGTCGAGAGGTGTGCCAATTATGAGACGACGAAGAAAGTCAAAAGGCGAATTGAATCGCCTTTTGCAGGAAGTTTGCCAATTTATCCACGAGTTGGAGCCTAACTCAAAAGTGACTGTCACGCCACATCGGATTTACGAAGCAAGCGATGCACACATAGAAGTTCTGCTACCTTATCGACAATGGACTCGTCGCGCCGACCAAATTGCTGACGCAGTTTACAAGAGGCTTTGGGAGATTGAAATGGAACACGGTTACGACATTGGCGTTTCCCTGCGGACTTTGGATGAGGTGAAGGCGGAGGCAAGGTGAAAGGCGTGGAGAAGGCGAGGGAGTTTTTGAGTGCTGCGCAATTGGCTTTGGCAAATGGATTGATTAACCCTTGTGCGCAGGATTGCTATTACGCAATGTTTTGGGCAACCATTGCTTTGTTGGAGTGGGTTGGGCAAAGGCGCAATGAATGGTCACACGGCGACATCCGACGCTACTTCGGTTTGGTTTTAGTCAGGCAGTGGCATTTGTGCCCTGCCAAATGGGCTGACTGGTTGCGGGAAGTTTACGAGTTGCGCATTAAGGCTGCATATACGCAAGAGAGTGTCTTCAAAAGCGAAGTCCAAAGGGCGCTACGCTATGCCGAGACCTTTGTCCAAAAGGCAGAGGAGGTGCGAAAATGAAGAAGACGAAAAAGGAACTGAAGCGGTATGTTGACGAAATTTGTGCCCTTGCTCAAGAACTTTTTCCGGGTGCGAAAGTGCGTGTCAAACCGCCATACGAGACCGAGGACGCAGATGTCATAGTGGAACTGCCAGAGGGTTGGCGCGGAGGGACTGCGAAACAGAGAAAACTGTTATGGCGACGGACTTGGGAGATATTGCTTGACAAGGGTTACGACATCCTTGTCTTCATTGAAAAGCCTAACCGCAGCAAAGCTGGCAGTAATGGAACAAAAAAGACGAAAAAGATAGCAGTGAGGTGATAAGTGCCTATGCCCAAGCGCAAGGATTTGCGTAAAGTGATGGTTATTGGGTCAGGTCCAATCGTTATCGGGCAGGCAGCGGAGTTTGACTACTCTGGTTCGCAAGCCTGCCGCGCCCTAAAGGAAGAAGGGTTGGAAGTAGTTTTGGTCAATTCCAACCCAGCAACCATCATGACCGACCCAAACATGGCAGACCGAGTTTACATTGAACCGTTAACTGTTGAATTTTTAGAGCGCATAATTGCAAGGGAGCGTCCTGATGGGCTTCTCCCAACTCTTGGTGGTCAAACTGGTTTAAACTTAGCTACACAATTGGCAATGGAAGGCATTTTAGACCGATACGGTGTAGAACTTCTGGGGACGCCGTTAACTGCTATTCAAAGTGCCGAAGACCGTGAACTATTTCGCCAGCTAATGCAGCGAATTGGTGAACCTATTCCCAAAAGCATAGCGGTCACAAGTGTTGAAGAAGCTGTCGCTTTCGCTAATCAAATTGGCTACCCTGTCATTGTCCGACCTGCATACACATTGGGCGGAACTGGTGGTGGAGTCGCTTACAATGAAGACCAACTGCGCCGAATCGTCAACAGAGGGTTTGCTTTAAGTTTAATTGGGCAAGTTCTGGTAGAGCAATGCGTGTTGGGATGGAAAGAGATTGAGTATGAAGTAATGCGAGACGGCGCTGACAATTGCATAACTGTTTGTGCGATGGAAAATTTTGACCCAATGGGAGTCCATACTGGCGAAAGCATTGTTGTTGCGCCAACACAAACATTGAGCGATGTGGAGTATCAGATGTTGCGTTCGGCAGCACTAAAGATCATCCGTGCGTTGGGCGTAGAAGGTGGTTGTAACATCCAATTTGCTCTTGACCCTAATTCGCTACGCTACTACATCATTGAGGTTAATCCTCGTGTGTCTCGTTCATCAGCGTTAGCATCCAAAGCGACAGGCTACCCTATTGCGAGAGTTGCTGCTAAAATTGCTGTCGGTTTAAGACTGGACGAAATTCCCAACACCGTCACAAAAAAGACACTTGCTTGTTTTGAGCCATCAATTGACTATGTAGTTGTCAAAATTCCTCGCTGGCCTTTTGACAAGTTCCCAACTGCCGACAGGACAATTGGCACAGAGATGAAGAGCACTGGCGAAGTGATGGCAATTGGACGTAGTTTTGAAGAGGCATTGTTAAAAGCGGTGCGTGGGCTTGAAATTGGAACTTTAGGCTTGTTCCACCGTGAGGTTGTTGATAAGTCAGACATGGAGTTAGAGGAACTTATTCGCACGCCTAGTGATTTACGATTATTTGCCATCGCTGAGGCTTTACGCCGTGGAATGCCTATCCAAGAAATTTATGACCTCTCACAAATTGACCCTTGGTTCTTGAAAAAACTGCAAAACATTATTGAGATGGAATCCAAGTTAGCAACAACTGGGTGGAAAGGCTTGACAAAAGAGCTACTATGGCAGGCAAAACACATGGGCTTCTCTGATCGTTACATCGCAGAGTGTCTCATGAAAAGCGAAGGGGAAAAGCCAAAATCGCTGGGAGAAGCGGAAGAGAGAGTGCGCCAAATGCGCAAAATCTGGGGTATAAAACCTGTCTACAAGATGGTGGACACTTGCGCTGCCGAGTTTGAGGCTGAAACGCCTTACTTCTACTCAACTTATGAACCCAACGGCGAGAACGAAGCAATCCCCAGTGAACGCCCCAAAGTCATTGTGCTTGGCTCAGGTCCAATACGCATTGGGCAAGGTATTGAGTTTGACTACTGCAGTGTCCATTGTGTATGGGCGCTTCAAGAACTTGGTTATGATGTCGTTATGGTCAACTGCAATCCAGAGACAGTCTCCACCGACTTTGACACCTCTGATAGACTTTACTTTGAGCCTTTGACACTTGAAGATGTCCTGCACATCATTGAAAACGAAAAGCCTATCGGTGTAATCGTCCAATTTGGTGGTCAAACACCGCTTAACCTCGCCGAAGGCTTGCATAAAGCTGGTGTGCCTATTTTGGGCACAGATTTTGAGAGCATTGACATCGCTGAAGACCGTGATAGAACTGCTTGGCTACTCAATTTGTTAGGCATTCCTTATCCACCAGGAAGAGCTGTCACAAGCATTGAAGAGGCGATTCAGGTTGCCCGTGAAATTGGCTATCCTGTTTTGGTGCGTCCGAGTTATGTTCTCGGTGGGCGAGCAATGGACATCGTTTACAACGAAGACGAAATGCGAAGTTATCTTGAATATGTCATAAGCGTTGCTCCTGACCGCCCAATTTTGGTTGACAAGTATCTTGCGGGAATTGAAGCAGAGGTGGATGCTATTTGTGATGGCGAAGAATGCCTTATCCCTGGCATCATGGAGCACATTGAGAGGGCAGGCATCCATAGTGGTGACAGTATCGCTGTTTGCCCACCGCAGAGACTATCGGAAATAGCCAAGCAGCGTATTGTGGACTACACACAGGCAATAGCGAGAGCGCTTAAAGTTCGTGGCTTGATCAACATCCAATTTGTTGTATTGGGTGACGACGTTTACGTGCTGGAGATTAACCCGAGAGCCTCACGGACAGTGCCATACATGAGCAAATTGACAGGTATACCAATGGTTGAGATAGCCACAAAGGTTATTCTCGGAAGCAAATTGAAAGAACTCGGCTACAAAGGGGGACTTCAAGAAACACCCAACATTGTTGCCGTAAAAGCACCGATATTCTCATTTGGGAAACTAATGCAAGCCGAAATTGAACTTGGTCCAGAAATGAAGTCCACTGGTGAGGTAATGGGCATTGATTTTGATTTTCCAAGGGCGCTCTATAAGGCATTTATTTCAAGCGGCTTTAAGTTGGGTAAAAACAACAGAAAAGTGTTGATAACCGTTGCCGATAGAGATAAACCAGAAGCGCTCAGCATAGCCGAAGGGTTAGCCAAACTTGGGTTCAAAATATACGCCACGGAAGGGACTTCAAAGTTTCTAAAAATGCATAATATAAGTGCAATAGAAGTATCAAAACTCAGCAACAAACATCCAAATATACTTGATATGATATTGTCAAAAGAATTCGATCTTGTCATAAACACACCGAGCGACAGAAGAGGATCACATCGCGATGGGTTGATTATCCGTAGGGCATCGGTTGAGCATGATACGCCCTGCATAACTTCTCTTGATACCGCAAAAGCCCTCCTTTTCGCCTTAAAATCACGATCCGATGCTGGGAGTGAAGAATATAGCTGCTTAAGCTTAGAAGAGTATTGGAAAACATCAAAAGCCAAACGGTGATAAAAATGAGGAAATTGCTACTTTTGATAATACTTATCTCGTTAATTGCAGTGGCAATAGTAATCAATTTTGTGGTATTTGCGAATGTTAACCTATACTTTATTGACATACCGAACGGAACTATATTCCCTCAAACAGTAAAGTTGTTTAACCCAAAAATTAGTTTGCGCTTATCTACACAGCATGCGATAAGATACCTTAACTCACCTTATGGCAAATCTAAAGTAAATGTATTGCCCAAAAACACCAAATTGAAGGGCATCAGAGTCAACAATAGCACAGTTATAGCTGACTTTGACGAGGAATTTCTAAACGCTGAGCATTGGTCTGGGTCGGACATCGCTTACTTACGCCTTCAAGCTCTTGCCTATTCGTTAACATCTATATGTGGTGCAAAAAGGCTCAAAATACTCGTGAATGGTAAAACTCCTCCACCGCTTGGTGGGCATGAGGATGTGAGCAAACCAATTGAATTAGACCAATCTTTGCTAAGAAGGTGATCTTGCATGCATAAACTCGATTTCAAACCGTTTGATCACCTTATCACCTACGAAAGAGCGTTGGAAATTGTTTTAGAGCATATCAAGCCAGTCAGCAAGTTTGAGTGTTTGAGCATAAGTGACGCATATGGTAGAGTTTTGGCTGAAGAAATTTATGCAAAAATTGATATGCCTCCTTTCACGAGGGCAGCAATGGATGGCTATGCGCTCATCTCCTCTTGCACTAAAGGCGCTTCCAAAGAGAACCCGAAATTGTTCAAAATTGTTGGAACACTGTATGCAGGTGAGGATGGTTCATCACTCTCCGTATCGCAAAACACCTGTGTTGAGGTGGCAACTGGCGCGGAGTTGCCGTCGGGTGCTGATGCTGTCGTTAGGATTGAGGACACGAAACGAATAAGCGATACTGAGGTTTTGGTCTTCGTTCAAGTCAATCCCATGACTAATGTGAGCAAAAAGGGCTACGACAAGCGTATAGGTGAGCTTCTGTTTAGTGTCGGTGAAATTTTGGACTCTCGCAAGATATGTGTTCTTGCTGCATCAGGTAACTCAAGAGTGAAAGTTTTTGCCAAGCCAAAAATCGTAATTTTGCCAACAGGAGATGAGATAGTAGAACCAGAAAAACCGTTGCCGAAAGGATACATATACGACAGCAGTAGCTACATGATTTACGCAATCGCTATAAAAGCAGGGTGCCAACCTGTAAGAATGCCACCAGTTAAAGATTCCCTGCAGGAAATACGCGACTCTTTAATTGGCATATCAAAAAGCGACTGTGATATGATAGTTTTGATTGCAGGCTCTTCCGTCGGCAAACGGGATTTTTCTGCAGATATCCTCTCAGAAATTGGGGAACTAAAGTTTCGCGGGCTGCGAACGCGCCCTGGCATGCCAACCCTGTTTGCGATTGTAAACGGGAAGCCAGTAATAAGCATGCCAGGTCATCCAGTCTCTTGCTTTGTAGTGGCAAATGTGCTTCTTTTGCCTGCTTTACGGAGGCTTTCTGGAGTTACTAAGTATGAGCCAATACGCGCGAAGGGTATGCTGGTGTCAGAGGTTAGAACGCATAAGGATTTCCATTCATTTATAACCGTTCGCTTAGAAGGCGAAAAAGTTGTGCCTATTTTTAGGCATTCTGATACGACAAGCACGATCGGAATTAGCGATGGTTATATTGAAGTTCCAATCGGGATTGACAAAATAGACGCAGGGACTATAGTTGAGGTGAAGCTCTTTGAGTGCTGAACTGCAAGTGAAGGTGGGTTGTTGCGGTTTCCCAACAAGTCAGCGCAAATACTACTCGTTCTTTAAAGTCGTTGAAGTGCAGCATACATTCTACCAACCACCCAAGCTATACACAGCGGTAAAGTGGCGTGAAGAAGCACCAAAAGATTTTGAATTCACGCTAAAAGCGTGGCAGCTTATAACACATGAACCATCCAGCCCAACATACAGGCGACTAAGGATTGAGCTACAAAGGGATAAACTTGATTGCTATGGCAGTTTCCGACCAACAAAAGAGGTATGGGATGCATGGCTTGTAACAAAAGATTTTGCTGAAGCATTGGGGGCAAAAGTGATTGTTTTTCAATGTCCTGCGAGGTTTAAACCTACGGATGAAAACAAAAGGAATATGCTTCGTTTCTTTGAACGCCTTTCAGGATCGCCCTTCATATTCGTCTGGGAACCAAGGGGTGAATGGAGCGATAAAGACATAGAAGAAATTTGTCAAAAAACTGGACTTATTCATTGCGTTGACCCCTTCCAACGAAAGCCTTTGACAAGTGGCATTTTTTATTTCAGGTTGCACGGCATAGGTGGGTATAAGCACAAATACACAGATTTTGAGCTCTCAAGGCTCGCAAAAATTTGCCTTGATTATGAGGGTGGTTATTGCATGTTCAATAACGCATACATGTTTGAAGACGCACAACGGTTTATGGCTTTGATTTCGCCATAAGTTCAACTTCACATGTGAGGCTGGTTGGTGAGCATGGAAGGAGGTAAAAAGCATGGACGAGAAGTTGAACGAAATCCTAAGCTCCTTCAAAGGCAAGCAGGAAGAGCTTATCCCGATACTTCAACGCATCCAAGCCGAAGTTGGTTACTTACCGAGCGATGCCTTGCTAAAAGTTGCGGAGTTCGTTAACCTCCCAGAAGCGCATGTCTACAGCGTAGCTTCGTTTTATGAGCAGTTTCGCCTAAAGCCTGCGGGTAAAAATGTTTGTAAGATATGCAAAAGCACGGTGTGCCAAATGCACGGTGCTTCAAGACTGCTTGAGGAAGCCAAAAAGTATCTTCGCATAGAAGAAGGCAATACGACCTCTGACCTTAAGTGGACCCTTGAAACGGTGGAATGCATAGGCATATGTGCAGTTGCCCCATGCGTCATTGTGAATGGGCGTGTGTTCGGCAGAGTAACACCTCAAAAACTTATCCAACTGCTGGAGGCTGTAGAGGGGGAAAGTTGACATGATGCTGAAGGATTTTGAAGCGTTTCGTCTTCGTGCAATGCGTGAGTGGCAGGAGATGCATTTGAAGCCATTTGTGACGGTTGGCACTGCATCATGTGGTCGCAGTGTGGGAGCGCTTGAGACGCTTGATGCGGTAAAAGACTTCATCGCAAAGCATAGTGTTGATTGCAATGTGCTTGAGGTTGGTTGTATGGGGCTATGCTATTGCGAGCCGATAATGGGAATCAGTGTGCCCGGTGCTCCAAGAGTTTTCTATGGGAAAGTGGGTGCTGAGGAAGCCCACGAGATACTTGAACAGCACCTACTTCGTGGCAAACCAGTGGCGAAATATGCGCTTGGCACCGTCGGAGATGGGATAGTGGATGGCATTCAAAACTTGTTTGAGAACCCGTTTTTTAAGAAGCAACTGCGCAGGGTGCTTTCAAGATGTGGCTTCGTAGAGCCAACAAACTTAAATCACTACATAGCTACAGGCGGCTATGAAGGCTTTCTAAAGGCTCTTTCAATGGAACCGACGCAGATAATTGAGGAGCTTAAAAACTCAGGGCTTAGAGGGAGAGGTGGCGCAGGTTTTCCGACGGGGTTAAAATGGGAACTTGCGAGGAAATCTACGGGGGACGAAAAATACATAGTGTGTAATGGCGCAGAAGGTGACATAGGGGCATTCATGGATAGGCTCATCATGGAAAGTGACCCGTATTCTGTCATTGAAGGCATGACCATAGCAGGGCTTGCTGTAGGCGCAAAGCGTGGATACATCTACGTAAGGGCAGAATATGAGCTTGCTTTCCATGTGCTGGAGAAGGCGATATCCACAGCAACACAACATGGCTTGCTTGGTAGGGATATCCTTGGCACAGGGTTACAGTTTGAGGTTGAGCTTTTTAAGGCTGCAGGGATGTATATCTGCGGTGAAGAGACAGCTTTGATGAACTCAATGGAGGGACAAAGAGGAACACCGAGGCTTCGCCCTCCTTTTCCAACGCAATCTGGCTTGAAGGGTATGCCGACAGTTGTAAACAATGTTAAGACGCTCGCTAACGTTCCACTTATCTTGCGCAATGGTGCAAGTTGGTTTTCGTCCGTTGGGACTGAGAAAAGCAAGGGGACAGTGGTGCTTTCACTTAGCGGATGTGTTGAAAGGCAGGGCGTAATAGAGGTGCCCATGGGAATAACATTGCGCGAAGTCATATACGAAATTGGGGGCGGAATCGCAAATGGAAGGAAGCTAAAAGCAGTGCAGACTGGTGGACCACTTGGAGGAATCATACCCGAATGGATGATAGACCTCACTTTGGACTATGAAACACTAAGGGATGTTGGTTCACCATTAGGCTCTGGTGGGATAATAGCTCTGGATGATCGCACATGCATGGTGGATGTTGCACGAGCGTTCGCGGAATTCGCAAAGAAGGAATCATGTGGCTATTGCATCCCATGCAGGCTTGGGACTGCTCAAATCTTCCAAATACTTGACGAGATAGCGAAAGGACATGGGAAGCCCAGCGATGTAGACTTGCTTGTGAGCATTGGTGAGGCAATGAAGGTCTCGTGCTTCTGTGCATTTGGTCAAGGTGTCCCGAATATCGTGCTCGCGACTCTAAAGCACTTCCCAAACGAATATGAAGAGCATATTCGCAGTGGACGATGCCCTATTTCCTGCAAGCTATCGGAAGGAGGGTGATGATCAGATGCTAACGATCTTCATCAACGGTGAGGAGGTAAAAGCAAAGAGCGGTAGAACAATCCTTCAGGTGGCTTTGGACGCTGGCATTTACATTCCCCACCTCTGCTATCACCCAGATCTTACACCTGCTGGCATATGCAGGCTGTGCATTGTAGAAGTTGAAGGGAAAGGTATTGTAGCATCATGTCAAGCAGTTGTTGAAGACGGGATGAGAGTATGGACTGAAACACCGATGGTGCAGAAGGCGCGACAAGTCTCTCTTGAGCTCATACTGACGAACCACATGGGCGATTGCCTTTCATGTCCGAAAAATAACGAATGCAAGTTGCAAGAAGTTGCATCATATATTGGCATAGATGAAGAAAGGTTCAAGCAGTTGCGCATGCTTGCGCCTCAATTCCCCATAGATGACAGCAACCCATTTTTCATCCGCGACCCAAACAGATGCGTGTTATGTGGCATATGCGTTAGGACATGCGACGAAATACAAGGAATAGGCGCTATAAACTACGCATTCAGTGGGTTTGCAACCACAATAGCTACATTCGGCAACAAACCGATTGTAGAATCAATATGCGAGTCATGTGGCGAATGCGTTGTGCGTTGCCCAACAGGCGCTCTCACCCCAAAGGAACGAAGGAAACCAGCAAAAGAGGTGAAAACAATCTGCACATACTGTGGTGTTGGTTGTTCAATCTACCTTGGCGTGCGCGGAAACGAGGTGGTATCAGTTCGCGGGGTGAAAGAAAGTCCAGTGAACGAAGGGAGGCTCTGCGTCAAGGGGCGTTTTGGCTACAGCTTCATCAACAGCCAAGATAGGCTATCAAAGCCACTCATAAAGCGTGATGGAAAGTTCGTCGAAGTCAGTTGGGATGAAGCATTGGACATAGTCGCAAGCGAATTCTCCAAATACAAGGGGAATATGTTCGCCGCCATAGGTTCATCGCGGTGCACAAACGAGGATAACTACGTAATCCAAAAGTTCGCCAGAGCTGTAATGCAAACGAACAATGTGGAGAATTGCGCAAGGCTATGCCATGCTCCTACTGTAACGGGCTTGAACATCGCCTTCGGAACCGGAGGGGGCACAAACCCGATAAGCGACATAGATAACGCATCTTGCATATTCGTCATAGGGTCTAACACGCCTGTAGCGCATCCAGTTGTCGGCATACGAATAAGGAGGGCTAAAAGGCGAGGAGCAACACTTATAGTCGCAGATCCAAGAAGGATTGAGCTGTGTAAACACGCGGATATTTGGCTTAACTTGCGCCCCGGCTCTGATGTCGCATTGCTCATGGGCATGGCAAAAGTAATCTACGAACAGGGCTTGCATGACGAGAAGTTCATTGAGGAAAGATGCGAGAACTTTGAGGCATTCGTTGAGTCGCTGAAGGAGTTTGACCTTGATTTCGTTGAAGAAACTACGGGCGTCCCACGCGATAGGATAATTCAAGCAGCAACACTTTACGCCACGAGGAAACCATCGCTTATCATCTATTCCTTGGGCATAACAGAACATTCTCACGGCACTGAGAATGTGCTTGCACTTGCAAACCTTGCCATGCTTACAGGAAATATTGGGAAGCAAGGCGCTGGCGTGATGCCACTTCGTGGGCAAAATAATGTCCAAGGCGCATGTGACATGGGATGCATTCCTACAGCGTTCCCCGGATACCAACCTGTGAAGGACGATGAGGTAAGGAAGAAGTTTGAAGAGGCATGGGGATGCAAGCTCAGTGGAGAACCCGGGCTTACGCTCGTTGAAATGTTTCGCGAGGCTCTCAATGGCAATGTGAAAGCCTTCTACATAGTTGGCATGGATCCAGCATACACCGTTGCAGATGCATCAATGGTGCAAGAGGCATTGAGAAAGGCTGAATTTGTCGTGGTTCAGGATATATTCATGACTGGCACGGCTCAGTTTGCGCATGTTGTCCTACCAGCAACAAGTTTCGCAGAAAAGGATGGAACATTCACTAACCTTGAAAGGCGAGTGCAACTTGTAAGGAAGGCGATAGAGCCAATAGGGGAGGCACGCCCTGATTGGTGGATAACGTGCGAGATAGCAAGGCGTATGGGAGCAAAGGGGTTTGATTACTCACATCCTTCTGAGATCATGGAAGAGATAGCGAGGCTAACACCATCATTTGCGGGCATCTCTTTCAAACGGCTTGAGGTTGAGGGCATACAATGGCCATGCATATCGCCAGAACACATGGGAACTCCTATACTCCATGTGGAAAGGTTTAACACGCCAACAGGCAAAGGACACTTCTCTCCACTACACTACAAGCCACCAGCAGAAGTCCCAGACGATGAGTATCCGATAGTGCTTACCACTGGAAGAAGCCTGTATCATTTCCACCTTGCCATGACGAGAAGGGTTTCTGGGCTTATGGCGCTTCACCCAGAGGAAAGGGTGTGGATAAACCCACAAGATGCAATGAAGCTCGGCATATCTGATGGCGATCTTGTTAAGGTCATATCAAGGAGAGGCGAGGTGCTGACAAAGGCACGTGTCACAGAGGAAGTCGCTCAGGGAACGGCATTCATGACATTCCATTTCTATGAAGTTCCAACCAACATCATAACCAACCCAGCGTTATGCCCAATTGCTAAAACACCCGAATTCAAAGTCACAGCCGTAAGAATAGAAAAAGCCAACGGTGGTTCATGATGAAAAGCCAAGCACCACTATGCTGGCAAAGGAGCACCATTAGCTTTTCTTGTGAGAGGCAAGGCTTTTGCTTTCCTCCCCTCAAAGCACCTTTGTGAAGCCGGGGATTGCTATTTGATACCTGCCTTCGGCATCTGGCTTTGCAGGTGGCTCTGAGTCCATTGTCAGCTCTTCCAAGCCGGGTGCCAATTCAAGGTTTGATTTCATAGCTTCCTCCCAAGTTATCATTTGCCCAGACTCAGCTGCCATCCTACCGATTATTCCGACCATGTTTGCCATTGCTGAGCGTTCAGTCTCGTTATAGTGTTTATCCTCACGAATAGCCTCAAACAATAGGTCCATTTCCCTTTGATACGGGTCGCATGGTGGTCCTTCGTAGCGCCAAATTAAGTTTTTTGGCTCTTGTAGCCAACCTTTGTAAATCCTTGGCTGAGGTATGCCCTCACCAAGGACAGCCAAGCCTTTCGTCCCGTGAATGATGCATCCCCAAAAGTTCCAACAATTAACCATGTGCCTTCCTTGAGCAAAAAGCCTTGCACCGTCAGGGAAGCTATATTCAACTGCGTAGTGGTCAAATAGCTGGTCTGGTTCTTTGCGTTGCTGTCTTCCGCCATGCCCTTGAGCCCATATGACCCAACTATCCTTCACCCAACAGCAAACATCAAGGTTGTGGATAAGCCAATCAAGAATAAAACCACCATTTAGCCATGTAAAACAATGGAAATTGCGAATTTGGTGGGCAATTTCACTTTCGCCTTTACGGCGAGGCGAAATCCCAACAGGACCATGCATACGATATGCCCAACATACAACTATATCGCCGATTATGCCATCGTGTATTCTTGCTATTGCTTCCTCAAGCGGTATGTAATGCCGACTCATCAACCCGCCAGCGATTTTAAGCCCCTTTTTCTGTGCTTCCTCGCCAGCTTTTAGCACCCTGCGCACACCCGGAGCGTCAACTGCAAATGCCTTTTCCATGAAGACATGACAGCCTTTAGCAACAGCATATTCCAAGTGTAATGGGCGAAAAACTGGTGGGGTCGCAAGAAGAACCACGCCTCCAGGTGAGACACAATCAATGGCTTTTTTATACGCATCAAAGCCAATAAAACACCTTTCTGGTGGCACATCAACTTGGTTTGGAAACATTGACTGCAAACGCTTAAGGCTTGACTGCAACCTGTCTTCAAACACATCTGCCATGGCAACAAGTTTTGTTGGTCCTTTTGTGCGCAACGCATTCACTGCTGCTCCAGTCCCTCGCCCACCACACCCAACAAGGGCAATTTGAATTGTATTTTGCTCAGCTACATAGCCAATGAGTGATGTGGCACTTACAGCAGCAAGCGTTGTTGCTGTATCGCGAATAAACTTGCGCCTTGTGACAGCATTAGAAGGATTTGATTGAGCCATATTGAAACACCCCCCATAATGCTTTTTATCCAATTTTGGCTACTTTTCAAATTCAGACCTGACAGCGGGAGCCAGCAACTACTTTGGCAGCTTGCAAATTGCCAATCCAATCTTCTCGGTTGCTTTAGCCCACCCATCCCTCGCATTGTAAAACATCCATAATTCATTGCCTACGACCTTGCAATCAAGTTGATAGACATGGCTTCTCTTCCAACCTTCCCCACTCGGCACTATGACTGGATTTTTTGGAGAATCAAACCAATTTATCCCATCACTTGATAGGAGGACATGGATGGCTGAATGACTATGCAAATCCTCGCCCCAGTAGATGCCGTTGTTAAACCCAACAAAAATCTCCCCAATTTTGTAAACCCTCATAGCACCTGCACCGAGGTTGCGCCATTTGTCATCTAAGCGAGGCGATATAATTGGCTTTGGGTATTTTTCATAAGGTCCAAGTAAACTTTTTGAGCGTGCAAGACAAACAAACGAAGGCTCTTCATAGCCCGTGTCAGGAAGCAAAATATATCCGCCACTGTAGTAAAGCCAATACTCATCGCCAACTTTGACAATGCAGGGGTTCCTCACATACGGTTCATCAAAAATTCCCCTCTCCCACCCATGTTCACCAACAAGTATGGGCTTTCTTTCTCCCCAATCATGAAGGTTTTTTGATGAGCGACAAACAATTGCTGTCTCCCTGTGCTTACCAACGCCAACTTGATAGAAAAGCCAAAACAATTCGCCGTCCTTGAATATGAACGGTGAATAACCCTCTTGAAGTGCCAAGCAATGATATGTCCACTTAATTCCATCCTCGGAGACAAAATGCTTTATGCCTCTTCCTGAGCAAAACATGTGCCATTTCCCATCAGGGCTCTCATTTGGCGTCAAGACTGTCGGGTCAGCAACCCAATCACCTTTCTCTGGCGCTTCAATGAGTGGATTTTGAGGATGGTCAACCCATCTGTAAAGCCACTCAAACTTGCCAGCCAACGCCTCATCATACTTCAATCCTTGGTTGCTCAACAAAGCAAAGGCTATATTGAGTGCGAAAGATGCTACAATCATCCCAGATCCACCCTCCCTGTGATCAGGTTAGGCATATGGATTATCAATAAGCCTGGCATGGGCATTGTCTTTCCAAAACCACTACGAAAAATGCAGCTTAAAATAGATGCATACAAGATGCTTTTCCTTCATTACTTGCCTAAAACGATTGCCTTGCCATCATTGACTTCAGCTATGCCCGGAAAGCCCCCACCAGCGCTGAGAAGGTATAGCGTAGCGCCATCGGCAATGTAACAGGCTTCAGATCCGCCTTCAGCCATATTCCCAATCACCATAGCCCACTCCTCAGGATTTAGCTTTTGCGTTGTTACTGCCCCTTTCCAATTCAGGTGTCCTCCTATTACCACACCAAACCTGCCAAGGCGAACGCCATATTCTCGGAAGTTTTGCCCAGCGATTAAGAAGGTTGATTTCCCTCGGTCATCAAGGGAGAATGAAGGCGCAAGCATCTGCAGGGTGTTACCTTCTCCTTCTTCAATGATTATTGCAGGTTGAGGATGGTTTGTAAATCGCACATCGTTAAGGAAGGCTTTTGTGCGGATGAGCTTCAAAGGGGTTTTGAGATTTAGAAGATGGATGTGAGCCAAAACAAACTTTGCTATTCCCTCTCCCACATCTTTAAAAACAAAGCCTTCGCCAGTGATTATCGTTCCACTTCTTGGTGCTGGCACCTCTTTCCTTGTCTTCGGGTCTACAACAAGGTGGCACCAAGACCTTGTTCCCTCAATTGCCAACTCTTTCTCCCACGGTATTGCCACAGGACGCCGAAGTTCATAAGTTGCCTCCTCTAAGACAACCCTGCCACCACGTGGAAGAATTTGGCAAGCACTTTCAATCACTTCAGCATCGTCCGCACTGGCAGCAATAATCGCCCCAATAGGGACTCGGAGCGAACTTGCAACCCTTTTTGAGACAACTTGTGCCTTGCAAAGCTTTCCATCCTTAAAAATGACTACATCAGGCTCTGGGAGCGGTTCATCAATGTGCTTTGGGATCTGTGGTCTCAAATTATTCCAAGTGGCTATGTCAAGGATGCTAACAATCCCTCTCTTTCCAACTTCCACTGCCTTAGCTTTTGGCAGCGACTTGAAGGCAACTATAGCCCACCCTTGTGGCTGACTAATAGTGGCATAGCCTTCCTGTGGTGGTGAAAGGTCTTCCACATCAGCTATCGCTCCTCTCCCCCAGTTCTCCCAAACATGCCTCCAGTAAAATTCACGGATGTTGAGGTCAAAAGGAGCCATGTCACACCGAACGTAACCTGCACTTGGTTTTCCTGCAGCAATCCCAGCAATCGCCCCTTTGCCAGCTTTCAGCCTCACCGAATAAAGCGCATCCCACCCACCAAGTAAGCCATATTTCCTGAACCCTTCAACAGAAATCTGCATGAGCGTCATATGATCGGTGGATATAAAGACGCCAATCTCAAAAGGACCTTCTATTTGTATGTTTCTGAAAAGTTTCGTCTGACCGCCGGGACCTTCGTTTGAGATGGCACAGTATGGGCGAGCTTTTGGAACTGCAGTGATGCGAATCCTCTCCACAGTGGAGAAATTTGAGGCAAGGATGCGGATGCCATAACTTGCGTTCCCCTCAATGTGCAAGCTGAAATCACTCAGGTGAAGCACGTTATTATGCCCTGCCTTCCACACTGCCTCACCATACCCTATAGCCTCGCCATTGCCAGAGTAGCAGAGGATGGTCTTCCCAACCCCCTTACCGAAGATGCGATACGGATAACTGGGGTATGGCAAAACAAGCCCTTTGCTTCCCAGTTTGTAAATCCCCTCTCTCACCAAAATCGTGCCACCACAGACCTTTGGATAATTGTTGAGCAGGTCTATCGCCCGTTGCAACGCCTCTTGGTCAGAACCTAAGAAGGCAACCTCCCCTACAGGCTTATTCAATACTTGGGACATGAATCTTGTCCCGATAAGCACCTTTGAGCTTTTATCCCCCGCTTTTTCCACAACTAAATCCGCACCGAGACTGGGAGGCTCAACAGAGAAAACTTGAATTTGTGCGTGAGCGAAAGGAGTTAGCAGTAGAATGCAAATGACAGCTCTAATAATCACCCTTACCATCCTTAATCACCCCTGTAGCACAGTGTGACATCGTCTTTCCCATCACCAAATGAAGCAAGCTCTAAGATAAGCTTTCCATTTACTGCTTGCCATACCCTCACAATTCCATCCGTCCCACAAGATGCGAGAAGCTTGCCATCTGGCGACCAATCAATAGAACTGGTAAATGCGTCATGAGCCAACCATGATGGCAATGCCCTAACTTCCTTCAACTCCTTCGCATTTACCAAATCCGTAACAGAAATGAGCGAGATTAAGCCATCTCTTCCACCTAAGGCAGCCATGGAGCCATCAGGGGAAAGCGCCAGCGCAAATTTTTCCCTGCCTCTCCAATCAGTCAAAGCGATGCCTTTCTGTTCCCATCCCTTCTCCCCATCCAAAACGAAAGTCCCGCCCTTTGCCCAAGATGAGAACAGGAGGAAGGAAGTGCGTGGCACAAATTTCAACGCTCTAATCACACCATACTCTCCCACCCATTTCTCAAGCTTTCTATCCTCAAGATTCCAAATCCTTAACCCATCGGAGTAGCCAACAGCTATTTTCTTTCCATCGCTCGAGAAGTCCAAACAATATGCAGGAGTTGCAACGATTTTAATCTTGACTGAAAACTCGCCTTTCATCCTTTCGCCATCTACATCCCAAAGCCTTACCCGCCCATCCCATCCACCCGTCGCAATCGTTTTACCATCATGAGAGAAGGCAAGCGAGCAAATGGGCTTTTGGTGTGCCCTCCACCTTTTAAGCATTCTCAGGTTCTCAAGATCCCAGATTGCAACTTCGCCCAGCTCATCACCTGAGGCGATGAACCTCCCGTTCGGCGAAAACGCTAACGCCCTGACTGGTTGTTGATGAGCAGGTTGTAACGAAAATAAACTCTTTTTGGCGAAATCAAATGCCCTCAAATAGCCATAATAATCGCCCCAAGATAAAATTTTCCCATCGGGTGAGAAGCGAACGCAAACCACATCTCTTGTTGCGGTGGAGAGGACCTTGATCAACTTCCAATTCTTCGTCTCCCAGATACCAGTTCCTTCGCCGGAGGCGATAGCCAGAAATTTGCCATCTCTTGAGAAAGCGACACGCTCAGCTGCGACAGGGCTGTCAACCCACAATGGCGTGTAATCAAGCTCGGCGATTTGCTTTTTGGTCTTAACATCAAATACCCTTGCCACCGACTCGCCAAAATAGCCAGCAGCAATAAATCTACCGTCCGGTGAGAAGGCGACGCTATCAACCCATGCCCATTCTTTCGGTCCAAAGAAGCGATGAATCGCTTCGCCAGTTTTCAAGTCCCAAACGAAGACAGTGGTATCACGGCTCCCCGAAGCTAAAAGGTGACCATCAGAAGAAAATGTGACAGAAGTTCCACAGGAATGGGTATGCCCTTTGAGATCGAAAAGCAATTTTCCAGAGTCAACTTCCCATACCCTCACAACCTCAGGATACCAACGGTAAACTGTGGCAGCAAGTATCTTCCCATCCGGGGAGAGGCATACGGTGTTGTAATACCAAGTGCCAACCCACCCAGCATGCCCGTAACCTTTTTCTTTGGCAGAGACCCTCGCATCATCTGCGAAAATTTTCTTCTTCTCCTTCAAATCCCAAACTTCAACGATTGAGCCTTTGAACACAGCAGCCCTCGAAAAATCGTGACTTAAAGAGACAGCCCCACCACGATAGCCCCCTAAAAACCTCCCATCCATACCATGCTCAAGGTGAAGCTCTTCAACCTTCTGCCAATTACTCGTTTCCCAAACCTTGATCTTTTGGTCCAATCCAACTGTAACCATGCGCTTTCCATCATGGGAGAAAGCGACATAGTGGATAGGTCCTCTGTGCCTCAAAATGCGAATCACCTGCCATTTCCTCGTATCCCACACCCTTGCAGTGCGGTCACTGCCAGCAGTAACAAGAAATTGCCCGTCAGGTGAAAAGTCAACGTAGAGAATCCTAAGCACATTCGCTTGAAGTGGGTGAATTGGCGCTTCAGACTCGCCAATCCCGACATGAGCAGTAAAAGCTGGCTGTGAGGTTAACACCTTCAAGAGCAAAGTTATGACAGTCGCTACAGTGCCATATTTCAGGCGCATTTTTCCTCCACCCCTCTCATTTTGGCGCTCTAAGACAAGGGATTTAAATCACCCTACTTAGACATTATGATGCACCTGAAAACTGCATATGCTTCGTATTGCCCCTCTCACCAAAGGCAAAAGCCTATCTCCATCCTTTGTTATATGCTCAATTCT
>Ga0197143_1000710_pt1 | contig 32872 bp, 23 predicted proteins | sample GBS70_MetaG_FD_148603 | JGI IMG/M metagenome (GOLD analysis project Ga0197143, IMG submission 148603) | Sediment microbial communities from Great Boiling Springs, Gerlach, Nevada, United States - GBS 70_MetaG | ecosystem: Environmental > Aquatic > Thermal springs > Hot (42-90C) > Sediment... | reverse complement strand
ATCGTCGCCCGCGGCGGAGTCGGTAAACATATGCCAGCACTTCAGCAACGGCTTGATAGAGCGCGACAGGAATCTCCTGCCCCACCTCTACCTGCGCATAGAGGCTGCGCGCCAGCATCGGATTCGGCACGATGGGCACATGCCAGCGCAGGGCTTCCTCCCGAATGCGCTGTGCCAGCCAGCCACGCCCCTTCGCTATTACGCGAGGCGCCCGCATGCGTGCCCGATCATAGCGCAACGCCACCGCATAGGTCACGGGGTTCGTGACGACCACATCGGCACGGCGTACATCTTGAATCATGCGGGCACGCGCAATCTGCTGCATGCGCTGTCGCTGTCGCACGCGCACTTGGGGGTCACCCTCTGTCTGACGGAACTCCTCTTTGAGTTCATAGCGCGACATGCGAATGCTCTTTTCGAACTCCCACCGCTGATAGAGGTAGTCCAACAGCGCCAAAATCAGCCAGAGGATGCCCACTCGCAACCCCACCTGATAGAGTGTGTTGCCAATCGGTGCCAGCGCATCGGGCAACGGCATGCGAGCGGTCACCATCAGATTATCCATCTCGCTTTGTAGCGTGCGCCACGCGACCCACGCAATCAGCCCAAATTTGAGCAACGCCTTGAGCAGCTCCACCAATGCCCGCACCGAAAAGAGCCGCTGAAAGCCTTTGATGGGATCGATGCGGTTCAAATCGGGCTGAAGGGGATACGCTGACAGAGTGAAGCCAACCTGGATGAGGTTGGTGGCGACCGCCGTCAGCAGTGCCAGCCCGACGATAGGCATTAGCAACGCAAGCGCGCTCCACAGCACCGCTTCCGAAGGGCGCAGCGAGCCAGCTGCCATCAACCCGTGCTGCATCGTCAGTAGCAGCCGCTCACCGCCCCAGCGCAACACCAGCGGCATCACCAGCACGAACGCCAAAAAGACGCAGGCGGCGTTTACCTCCGCCGAGCGCGCCACTTGTCCTTTGCGCCGCGCCTCCTGCCGCTTGCGGGGCGTCGCCTGCTCCGTGCGCTCTTCGTCCGCCATCTAACTCACATTATCGGCTCGATGAGGTATACTCTTGTTGGGTGAATCGCGGTGCCACGCTATAAAATCCTGACTTGGGGCTGCCAGATGAACGAGGAAGACTCCGAGCAGATGGCACTCTACCTGGAGGAACGCGGTTATCAGCCAGCCGAGCGGGTAGAGGATGCCGATGTGATTCTGCTCAACACCTGCTCGGTGCGTCGCAAGCCCGAAGAGAAGGTGTTCAGCACGCTGGGGCAGCTGCGCAAGCTCAAGCAGCGCAAGCCGAACTTGGTGATTGGCGTGTGCGGCTGTATGGCGCAGCTGCGTGCCGAGGAGATTAAACGGCGTGCGCCCCATGTGGATATGATTGTGGGCACCGCCCATGTATCTCAGGTTGGCAACCTGCTGGAGGAGGTGCTGCAGCGACGGCGGCTCGCCATGCGACTGGAGCTGCCCGAACGCAAAGGCAACATCGTGACGGACATTCCGCAGCGCAAAATCGACCGTGTGCCCAAGCTCAAAGCCTATGTGCCCATCCAGTACGGCTGCGATAAGTTCTGCACCTTCTGCATCGTGCCCATCACCCGCGGGCGCGAGCGCAGCCGACCCACACAAGACATCCTGGACGAAATCAAGCGGCTCGCCGATTTGGGCACCAAAGAGGTGATTCTATTGGGGCAAACGGTGAACTCCTACGGGAAGAATCTGCTGGAGGGGCGCGTACCCTTCGCACGACTGCTGCAGCTCATTAACGATATCCCCGGTATCGAGCGCATCCGCTTCACCTCACCCTATCCACGCGACTTCCGCGACGATCTGATTAACGCCATCGCCGAGCTGCCCAAAGTGATGGAGCATGTGCATCTGCCGCTGCAGTCAGGTGATAATGAGATTCTCAAGGCGATGCGGCGGCTCTACACCGTGGAGCAGTTTGAGGAGATTGTTCACAAACTGCGTGAGCGCGTGCCCAATATCGCTATCACCACCGATATTATCGTGGGCTTCCCAGGCGAGACCGAAGAGCAGTTCGAGCATACCCTGCAGGTGGTGGAACGCATTCGCTTCGACGGCGCGTTTATGTTCGCCTTCAGCCCGCGCCCCGGCACCCCCGCTGCCCAGATGGAGAACCAAATCCCACGCGCCGTCAAGCAGCAGCGGCTGCAACGGCTCATCGAGCTCCAGAATCGCATCACCTGCGAGATTAACGCCTCGCAGGTCGGGCGCGTGTTCGAAGTGTTGGTGGAGGGTCCCAGCCAGAAAGATCCAACGAAGCTGGCGGGCTTTACCCGCGAGAACAAGATGATGCACTTTGTGGGCGGACACCAGCTGACGGGTCAGCTGGTGTCCGTTCGCGCCGATGAAGCCCACCTGTGGGGCTTCTACGGCACGCTAATAGCACCGCCCGAAGTTGAGCAGGACAATCAGCAGATCGGCATCATCCACAACCCCGTCGCCATTTAGGTCCTCCGGCAAGTTCGCCCCACTCTCCCCAAAGGCGAACAGCACGCGCAGTAGGTCAGTGTCGTCCGCGCAGCCGTCGTCGTTCACATCGCCCTGCAAGATGAGTTCCACCCACTGCGAGCGAGTGAACTGATAGAGCAGGCGTGGGTCAGGTGGCTCATAGTTGATGCCGCTGGTTGCATCATAATTGATGGAGCGCACCTGTGCGTTGACGCGGGTGAAGTCGAACTCCTGGCAGAGGGCGTAGAACTCGCCGTTGAGCCAGTTGCCGCTGTCACCTCCATACGGCACGGCGGTCAGGCTAAAGGTGCGGTTGCAGAGCGGTTCCACGAAGAACGGCTGGCGTGTCAACCGAGCGGTTAGCTTGCCCCAGATACGCTTGATTTTGACGCTGATGCCCTCCACTGTAATGCAGAGGTCGGGGCGCACATCAGCAGACCACTCCACCACATCGTCGCTGAGGGCGCGCCCTGCCAGCACGACCGTGATGTCATAGGGCAAGCCAAAATCGCGCAGGTTGAGCGCGATATCGAGCGTGCCGGGCTGCTTGGGGATGCATGTAGGGGGAGCCTGCTCATCGGAGACCGAGCCACTCCCGCTGATGGCGCCCGAATAGCTGTAGGTCAGCCCGCGCAGGTCGAAGTAAATCCGATCGGCGGCACGCAGGTCGTCCACCGGGCGCGGCGGTGCAGGCGGTATCGGCTGCCCGTTCTGATCAAACGGCAAGTGGCGCACCGTTGCGTTCAAATCAAAACTCACGATGGAGCCGCGCGGCAAGCCAACAAGTGGGATAGTGGCGCTACCGCTATAGGTAGGGATGGAGCGATCCACCGTACCGTCCAGCGGTGTCCAGTCCAGCGTGTGCGTAGCCGATGTACCATAATCTGTTGGCTCGCCATTGATACGCACCGTGAAGGCAGCATCTAGCCTGACTTGGTCGCGGAACGGCGAGGGACGGTCCTCAGTCGCATATTGATCCAGCGCAATGACCCGTTTTAGCCCCTGCACCCATGGGCGGCGCACCTGATAGGAACCGAACTGCACCGCCATATAGAGATTAGGCGTCTGGCCTGGGTCGATCTGGATGCCGGGGCGGTTGGGAAGCAGGTCGAGACCGCTTAGATCGGTCCAACTGGGCGCAGTGTAGGAGGGGATAGTAGGGGTAGGAGCATTCGCGGCGTAAACACTTACCACCACTCGGCGCTCCTGCCAACTGAAATACTGCTCATTCCACATACGAATGCGGAACAGGTCGTTGCTGCTCCATGTACGCCCGACCTGAGCCGCTTCGTACACCGGAGGGGCTTTATAGCCGTCGCGGATCCAGTACTCGGTGCGGTCGGTGCCGTTACCTTCCCAGCCGCTCCAGAGTACCGCCACACGCCCGAATGGATCACCGCCATCAATCACGCGAATATTGCGAATATGGGCGTGTCGGGCAGTGCGAGGCGGTACATCTTGATGCCCGCGTAGCTGACCCCACTGAAACGAGTTCAATCCACTGCCGATAAGGGCGTCGAAACGAGTGCCACTATCGGTGCGCACATCCCAGCCTTCGAGCCGCTGCCCGTGGGCCCATGTCGCGACAAGCATCATCATCAGTACACACCCTGTTCGCATTGTGCAATCACCTCCGCTTTAATCTGAACCGTCGGACAAGTGTGACCCGTCAGACATGTCAGACTTGTATGAGGGGAGCAGCCCGTTTTTAGTATATCACAAGCGCATCACCCGCATGGCAAGCCCAATCAACAGGGTCAGCAACGCCACAATGATCAGCATCAGCAGCGCTGCCTGCCAGGCAGAGCGTATCGCGCGCCGATTGATCCGATTCAGCCGTTCGAAATCGGCGTCGCCCTCCTGCAGGTAGCGCACCATCTGGCGTGCCTCCTCCACCAGCAGCTCCGCGTCCAGCTCCTGCATAGCTCGCCCGCGTTGCAAAATCTGAAACTCCACATCCACCAGGGTCTGGTTCCCCCATGGATGCGTGCGTGCCAAGATACGCGTCCAAATCCATCGGGGCGCCGCGCTGACCAGCCCACGCAGGAACGAACCCCGCTGCATCAAAAGTTCCGGTTCGCCTTGCAGGCACTCATAGCCAATCGCCTCGAAATAGTCTTGCAACCGTTGCCGTGCCTGCTGGTCATCATAATTCACTGCGCCAGACCACCGAAACCTCATCGGGCAGGCTCCTCCACACGCTTCGGGCGAGCGCGTCGCCGTGATGGGAGCCGAACCGCATGGTTGCGCTGGGTAGGCGGCACCTTGCGTACCTGATGACAGTTGCGGCAACGCGCCTCGTAGTGGTCGGCAGCGCCTATCAAGATGGTCGGCTCGTCCCACGCTGCTGGACGCCCATCCACCAAACGCTGCGTGTGGCTGGCGGGGCGACCACATACCACGCAGATGGCGCGCAGCTTAATCACCTCATCCGCCAGCGCCATCAGAGTCGGCATAATGCCAAACGGCTGCCGCCGAAAATCCTGATCCAGCCCCGCCACAATCACGCTCTTGCCCCCATCCGCCAACTGCACGCATAGATCGACCAAGCCCTCGTCGAAAAACTGCGCCTCTTCAATAGCGATTAGGTCAGTATCAGGCTCAATGAGGCAAGCTAATTCCCGACTATTGCGCACGGGCACAGCGGAAAGTTGCACGCCGTTATGCGTGGCGATGGCGGCGCGGTCGAAGCGGTCATCCAGCGCGTGCTTGAACACCTGCACCTTCTTGCGGGCATACATCGCACGGCGCACGAGGCGAATCAGCTCCTCCGATTTGCCAGCGAACATGCTGCCGCAGATAACCGTCAACTGTCCCAGCGGTTTCATCGTCTCCCCATAAAGAGATTCGCACTACAGGCTTTGATCCCTATGCCTCGGCGTAGCGCCTCAGCGAGAGACCCTACACCGCTCCCTTACAGGCTGGCAGGTATCAGGTACGAGGACTTCGCCTTGGGGTCGTGAATCGCTAAGAAGACATAGAACATCTCATCATAAGTCCCCTCACCGTAGCGCACCTCGCGAGGTGGGTTGCTTGGGTTGTTCGGGTTATCCGACGAGTTGTCGTACCAGCCGACACACTCAATCACCGTGCCCGGTGGCAACTCGATGGGTTTCTCATAGAAGTACGCCTGCTGCCAGTTGAAGTCATAGTCCTTGATTTGCAACAGCGGGATAGTGCGTCCGTCAGGTGTTTTGGCGACGACCTCCGCACCCCGCGCAATCAGGTGCATATGCACCATAATGCCCAGCGCGTAGATAGGGCGATCGCTCGGCGTCGTCCAGCGGGCATGGATGCGATAATCTTTCTCGCCCGGTGGGATTTTGATGTTCCGATTGCCAATCACGACGAGCTGCACAGGCTTCACCTGCTCTGTTCGATCAGCAAGGTACAGCCCGATGCGCGTGCGGTCAGTTTCACGCTTGCCACGCTTGAAGTAGTGAATTTGCATCACAAGGTCGAACTTGCGCGGTAATACGGCGGCGAACCCCTCCTCCAGTCGGATGGGGCGCATACCCGGCACCCAGCCGCCCAGCATCATCAGAGGGATGAACCCCGTGCCGCCGAAATTCGCATAGCCCGGTTTCGGGTCAGCCGCATCCAGCTGACGCGCACGCCCCGAAACATCCACAAACATATTGGCATGATGCACCACCGCCCGATTGCCCGGCTGAATATCGATGCCGACGATGACCTTGTTCTCGGGCAGCTCAACGGGAATGACGAAGTAGCGATACTCATCACCACCCACGCCATCCAGCTCGTAGGCTTCGGGCATTTCGACCACCAAGTCTGGCTCACCATAGAACCAGTCCTTACTAAAAGTCGGCAGTTTGGGGGCTTTGCTCATATCGCCAGCAGGCATGCCCGAATCGACCCATCGGGCAATCAGGGCAATCTCCTCGTCGGTTAGGTAAAACTCGTTTTTGAACTTCGCAAAGCCCGGCGTCGGCTTCCATGGGGGCATCAGACGCTTCTGGGTGTAATATTTAATCTCCTTTGCCCAGCGTTTGGCATCGTTGTAGGTCTGGAGCGGGAAGGGACCAATATCGCCCGGACGGTGGCAAGTGGTGCATTTCGCGTACAGGATAGGCGCGATATGCTCCGCGAAGGTTACCTGGGCAGGGAGGGTATCTGACTCCGTTTCAGGCAGGGTTAAAAAGCAGCCGACTGCCTGCGTGCGTGGCTGCTTCACAGGCTTGCCTTGCAGGACAGCGTTCAGCGCATCGCGCAGGTAGTGGTGCTGGGCAACCTCGCGTTTAATCACGCTGTCAATCGCACCGCTGTAGAGGATTTCGCCTTTACGGTTTAGCACAAACGCTTGGGGCACATGGGTCGCTCTCAACGCCCGCGCAACCGCCACTGCGCCCTGATGCACGACAGGGAATTTCAGCTCCAGCTGTTGCGCATGAGCACGCACGCCATCCAGCGTCTCCTCCGCTTCGGGGTAAATTCCGTAGAACACCACGCCGCGCGAGCGATAGGTCTCATACAGCGCGTTCAAGCGAGGCACATAGCGCGGCACAGCGGGGCAGCGCGTGGACAGCGTGACGAAGACCACCGCTTTCGCTGCACGGAGGTCGCTTAGGCGAACCGTCTGACCGTCGGTCGTCGTCCACTGGAGTGTGGTCGGCACCGTTTCGGGCTGCCAACCTGCCCATACCAGCAGCCCACCCAAACACAAAGTTGCTATGCTCCATCGCCTCATCGCCATCACCCAGTATAAGGATACCCATCGCGAGGCAGGATGAAATGCGGCGGACACGAATCAAGCTGTGCGATGGGGAGCCTGATAGGTGGGGTGGACGAGGCGGGACGCGGTCCGCTGGCGGGACCTGTGGTCGCCGCCTGCGTGATACTGCCTCCTCGCCGACGCCTTTGCCACGAGACCCCTTTTCTGGATAGCAAGCTGCTGAACGAGGCGACGCGGGAACAGCTGTTTGAAGTGATTCAGCGCATCGCCGTCGCATGGGCGGTCGGCATCGCCACCCCACGTGAGATTGAGCAGCTGAACATTCACCGCGCCAGCCTGTTAGCGATGCGCCGTGCGGTGGAGCGACTGCCCATCCTGCCTGAATGGCTGCTCATCGACGGGCGACACGCTATTCCGGGCTGCCCGCTGCGCCAGCAGGCAATAATCGATGGCGATGCGAAGGAGGAGGTGATCGCGGCAGCCTCCATCGTGGCGAAAGTGGTGCGCGATAGGCTCATGCGCGAATATGATCGCCTCTATCCCGGCTACGGCTTTGCCCAGCACAAGGGCTATGCCACGCCCTTCCACCTGCAGCAGCTACAGCGCCTCGGTCCCTGCCCCATCCACCGCCGCACCTTCGAGCCAGTGGCGAGCCTCCTCGAAGGGCACAGGTTCAATCCCGACCGTCTGTGTCTGTCCGACAATGCCCCTCCCTTCTCACACGGCGCGCTGCGATAGCACCCTTTTGATAAGCCGTGCTATCTCTTTCGGCTCGGCATCGAGGCGCACACGGGCTGCATAGCCCGCCGCAAAACCGCGTATTATATCAGCGTTTGGGTCATCAAGAATTATCACGGGCACATCCCACCATCTGCTTCGCTTCAACTCCAGCAGCACTTCGGCGAGATCAATTTGTCTTTCGACTAGGCCCTTTGGCTCATCCTTCTCCTTCGAAGTGGCTTGGGGGTTCCCATGGGGATGGGCGGTAGTGTTCGCTGCAGCGCCGCTGCTGATTCTCCTCCTCCAGTTCCAGCAGCAGTGCGCGCTGTTTGCGCTGGATAATCTCTTGGCAGCGGGTGTCGGCGTCTAAGGCACGCCGCAACTTGGGCAGCCATGCGGGGTCGGGTTCCAGATGTTCCAGCGTGCGCAGTACCTCCTCGCGTCGCTGCAGCAGCCCCACCACCTGATCCCAGTCATCCTCCTGCAGTGCCTGCTCCAGCGAGAGGCTCAACAGCCAGAAATCGTCCAGCAGGGTCTCGATTAGGCTCTTAGCCATGTACGCTCACCTTTTCGGGTGTGCCTGCGCCCAGAGGGGACTCCACCTGGCTGGCGATGGTGTCCCACGCTTCGCGCAGCTCGCTCAACAGGGCGATAGCGTGCTGAACTTTCGCGGCGTCATCTTCGAGGTTTGCCTGCACCAGCTGATTGTAGAGGTAGGTGTAGATGCGGAAGAGGTTCTCCGCCACCTCACCGCCTTTGGTGAAGTCGAGGCTGCCAATCAGCTCGGCGAGGATGCGCTGAGTCTTCTGCAGGTAGAGGTTTTGTTGCTCATAGTTGCGCTGCTCCATCGCTTCCAGGGCGCAGTTAAGGAAGCGCAGCGCGCCATCGTAGAGCATCACCACCAGTCGGGCGGGATGCGCCGTTTCGACCGCCGTTTGCAAGTACCGTTCGTGTCCATTCACGCCACCGTACATTGGTTCCTCCAGTCGTTTGCAGTCTGACCTGTCGGACATGTCAGACTTGTCGGATTATGGGTGTGGTTGTTCAGGCGGCTCGTGGCATGGGGATGCCTGCCATCATGGCGGCGAGCCGCTGGCTCTGGGACTGCATCTGGCTCAAGGCGCGCTCCAGTCGGGCGAACTGCTGGCGCAGCATCTGCTCGCGCCGACTGACCTCCTCCCGAATCGCCTGCATCTGCTCGTCGAGTGCCTTGATTTGGTCTTGGAGAGTGTTCTTGGCTATCGTCAGGTCGCCGCTCACGATATCGGTCACCGCTTTGGCGTACTGGCGAACCTGATCAGCCACTCCGCGCGTGAAGACCACTGCACCATAGGTACCCGGCGTGGTCGCCGTCACCCGAATCTGCAGCCCTGCCGTGTTGGGATTGCCGCTATTCCCTGTGAGGAACTGCCCCTGTCCTGTTGCTGGCTCACCGTTGATGGTACCTGCCACATCCTGACCCTGCGCTTCAATCGGGCTGGTGCCGATGCCAGAGTTATTCGCGCTGGCTTCTTGGTCTGAAACCACGGTGAAGCTGCTGGCGGAGCCGTAGTTGCGCGCCTGTATCACCAATTTGCCGTCGCTGTCTTTGCTGGCGACCACCAAATTCTTCAGGCGCGGGTCGCTGTTAATGCGCGCGATGGTATCATCGATCGTGCTACCAGCAGGTATCACCAGCGTGTAGGGTTCGCTGCCGAACAGGTTGCCACTGAAGGTGAGCCGCTCCTCTGCAGTGCTGGCAGCGGTCTGGGCAACGGAAGCGGTGGCGGTGGCGCGGGTGGCAACCTGCGTGATGACCACCTCATACCCTGTGGAGGAAGAGGGGCGCGTCGCATCCGTCGCGGAGACGAAGGCGATGTTCGGATTCGTGGCATAGCCGTTCGCAATAAAGAGTCGACTGACGCCTGTCAGGTCGCGGCTGAGCGCCTCCATCAGTTTGCCCTCATCCAGCGTGAGCTTGCCATCCTGTCCCAGTTGCACGCCCACCTGCGTCAGCGCGCGTAGCGGACCGTCAAGTCCCTGCACCACTTCGGTGATTTTGCGCACCAGCGTGTCATGAATCAGGCTGACCGTTGTGTCGCCAAACAGGATGCCGCCCTGCAACTTCTCCTTATCGAAGGAGGCAGCTTGCTTAAGGAAATCGACCAGACTGTTGAAGGCGTTGACGAAGTTATTCACAGAGCCTTTGATGCCCTCATAGTCGCGCGTAAGCGTGATGACGGCTCGCTTTGGATTGCTCGCATCCGCGCTCTGCAAGGTTAGCGTGACGCCAGGGATTACATCGGTAATCTGGTTCTTGCTGCGCCTGAAGCTGATACCGTCCACGGTGAACTCCGCATCTTGCGCCTGCACCAGCTCCCGCTCGTACTGGTTCTGCAAAATGCCCAAGTTTTTCAGAATGTTGTTCTGGTCGCTGAAGGTCGGCAGGGCGCTATCCCCTTCGATTTTGAGGCGATAGTAGGTGGTGCCGTTGACCGTCTCACTGACCACAGAGGCACTGACGCCCGGAATGCCCGCGCTGTTGATTCGGTTGGCGATGGTGTTCAGGCTATCGGTCGCGAAATCGATGGTCACATCAACCCCATTAATCTGGATAGTGCCACTGGTGGGGCTGCTCATGCCGAATAGGGTGCCCAGCGGCGTGTCCGAGGCGGTGAAGCGCTCCGAGAGGGCAGCATTGCCCTGCTGATGGCGAACAAACTCGGCGTAGGTGACCAGCTTGAGCGTAGGCACGATGATGTTGTAGCCGCCCACATCGGCGAGCTGGATGCGGCTCTGTGCCCCCGTCTCGTTGGCGGTGAGGGTCAGAAACACCTGCCCGTTATCGCCGTTCAGGATCGAGGCGGTGACGCCCGCATTCGCAGCGTTAATTTTGCTGGCGATGGAGGTCAGCGTGTCGCTGGCGACCACCTCGATAACCTTGCCGTTGACCATGAACTGCCCGGAGACGCCCAGTTCGGCAGTAGCGGAGGTGTGGGCACCGCTGATGATTTTGTGTGCCTGCGCAAGTCGGCTCACCCGCAGCTCGTAGGTGCCCGGCACCGCATCGGTCGATGCCGACACGGTGGCGACCGCCGTGTCGGACGAGGTGGCTCGGATGAGGTTGAAAGCGTTTTTGACCGAGAGTGCGCCCGCAGCGGTCTGTAGGTTGCTGACCAGCCCCCGAAACTGGTCATACGCGCTCATGCGTGCGCTCAACTCCGACTTGCGCACCATCAGACGCTGCAGCGGGCGCGACTGCAGCTCCACCATCTTCCGAATGATGGCTTCGGTGTCGATGCCCGATGCCAGCCCTGTAAAATTGATGCCTGTGATGCTGCCCCCGAACATATCCTGATACCCCCTGAACACGCCTACTCTGGCTTCCTCACCGATTATCGGCACTCCCTTGAGAAGACTTGACTCTGCATTTTACGGGGTTGGGAGCGCGCTCCGACAGGAACCCCTATCCGCTTGCCAAAGTAATCAAATGCGGGAGGGCGTATGCAAAGGTACATAAGATGGACATTAGCCCTTCTGCTTGGGCTGGTTCTGGTGATAGTTTTGTGGCGATGGAACACCCGCGCCGCACCCTTCATGCCTCTGCCTGTAGAACGCCAGAAGCTGGGGCACATTTCGCTGCCCTCATCTGGCAGAGCGGATAGTGTCTGCTTGACCGACCTGGATGGCAACGGGGAACCCGAATTGCTTATGCTCTGCACCGAATTCCCTCGATCGGGCATCCCGCGAGTCACTGGCATGTGGTGCGAAACGGTAAGTGCAACCCAATTGGCACATCCGCTACCCGTTATGCCCATCCTGCCCTCCGTCGCTCAACAAGAGGGGATGGGTCTCGTGCCTTTCGAGGTGGGCAACCCACCTCTGCTGCGTGAGATAATTGGGTTGGATCCCAGCACCCACCAGATTCTGAAGGTGCGCCGACAAAATGGGCAGTGGCAGGTGGAACCTATACAGAAGCTGCAGGGTGAGCGGTTCAAGGAGGGCTTCTGGACCGACATCGATGGCGATGGACGCTACGACGATGCCTTGCTTCTCACCCAGTCAGGCAAACTGGCGTGGCTTGAGATCGACACGCATGGCAGATGGCATCTGCGCACGACGAACCCCAATCTCATCCCAACCCCCGCCCAAGAGCATCTCCAGATGAAGGCTTCGTTAGCAAGCATACCCCCTCCCCGTGCAGCCGGTGTGCGGTTCGTCATGACGCGTATAACTATGCTCATCTTGAAGCAAAGCAGAATCCCAGACATCGACGGCGATGGGCAAGCTGAACGGCTCACTAAAGCGGGTCTACAGCTCTCGCGTACAGGACGAGCGATTACGCTGGATGAACCGGGCTGGATACGCCAAGCCATCTTCGTGGCGGAGCTGGATGGTGAACCTCCTTTAGAGATTATCAGCACCTGGATTCACTCCACCTCCTTCTCGACATACCAGATAACGGTTGACCGTTTCGATGGGAACCAGTGTCGTCGTGTCGCGCGTTGGATGGCGCCGGCACGGACACGCATCCATGCGGTCTGGTGCAAGGATATCGATGGGGATGGTCGTGCCGAGATTGTGCTTACCAGTAGTGCGAGTCTGCCCAAACCAACCCTGCACTGGCGGCTGCTGCGCCTCGAAAAGGGCAAATTCCAGCAAACGCGTCATATCCAACGGCTGTCCGAATCCCTTGAGATAGGGGCATGGTATCTCGACCTTTCGAACACGCTCGCGTTTGAAACCCAAGGTGATCAAGCGCGCCGCCGCTGGTTCTGGGAAACACCCAGACGGACAACTTATACCCTCTTAGCAGGTTTGCCTCGAGGCTCTGCAGGAGCCGACCCCAGCCGATGGGAGACACGGATGGTGGAGGATATGCGTATCGCCTGGGCAGGTGACTATGACGGTGATGGCACGGGCGAGATAGTTCTACAAAAAGTAGGTGCTGGTGAGGAGAGCTGGCTCCTGCAGTATCGTGAGGATGGCTGGTATAGAGAGCGGCTATCGGCAGGTCGCCGCTTGATAACCGTGCTGCCTGCTCACATAAAAGGGCAGCCACGCCTTATTCTGGTGTATCAGGATAAAGGTATCGAAATCGAATCGCTGGCTATCTCCCACGAGAAATAAAGTGAACTGAGGTGTGAGCTGCGAGGGTGAGATTAGCGCACTGTAAAGCTTTGACAAGATGTTAACCCTCTCCCCCAACAAGTGGGGGAGAGGGTCGGCGTGTATGGCCTACGGACAAGTTAGATAGGGACTTGCACTTAGCACCCGCTGCCGAAGTTGAACAGCACGGTCAGCAGGTCCGCGTCATCCACCACGCCGTCGCCGTTCAGGTCGTAGCGTGGGTCGGTGCCCCCGAAGTTGAACAGGATGTTCAACAGGTCGGCATCATCCACGCAGCCATTCCCGTCGATGTCGCCCCTTGGCAGTGTCACAGTTTGCAGGCGCAGCTCGTATCGTTGCACATCATCCGTGGACCCCGTGCCTGAAAAGACCCGCACATAGAAGTCGCCACCCGCAGGGTACAGCACGAAGTTGGCAATCTGCTCGGCTTGCCCAACCCCGTTCGATGTGGCGGACGCTAGCGTGGTCCCGTTGGAGGCGCGCAGCTCCAACTGTAGGTTCTGAATCGCGCGTGTGTCGATGGTACTTTGTGGTGGATTGCCGTCCTGCCCTCCAACCTGATAGGTGCTGCCGATGGGCGTGACGGTGATGGTGATTTTGCGGCTGGCGGGTACAGTCAGGCGGTAGAAGTCCACATCACCCGTGCGATCGAGGCTCACAGTGTTCAGCACCACCAAGTTAGTGTTGGTTAGATCGATTGGGGTGGCGGTTGATACGGTACCGTTGACCTCATAGGGGTCGCCATAGAGGCGCTGCGCCCCGCGAATGTCGTCATCTTGGGGTCCGTCGAAATTGGTGTTAAGATAAGGCTCCATTAGCTTGGTGCCGTTGGTGGGAACCACATGGAGCAATCCCAGCCCATGTCCATGCTCGTGCATCACCGTGTTGCGCAGGAAGCGGTAGGTACCGCTGCTGCTTTGCCAGTTCTCGCTGGTATCGAGCACCATGTCGCCGACATTCGGCAGGTAGTTGAACGCAAGCACGCCGTTTGCACCATCCAGATTACGCCCGCCGATGCGCACATCCCCGCGCGGCGCGGTGGCTGACCCCGCACTGTTGGGGAAGGCAGCACCATCATCGCTCACCTCGGTGTATTGAATGCCTGCCAGTTGCGACCAACGGGCAAACGAGTTGCGGAACTGGTTCTGCCAAAGCGTGGTGTTGCCGCCGAACTTGCTATTCATGCTGGCGATGAGGTTGCTGGGCGCAGTACCCCCACTCAAACCAGGCAACTGCGTGCCATCGGGCACGAAGCTCCAGCGCAACCTAATGGGGTTCCCTCGCGAACCCGTACTGCCATACGAGGTGGAACTCCAGCGACCACCCACATCATAAGCGGGTGAGAAGTCGCCGAAAATCAGGCGCGAGACATAGTCCACATACCATTGAGGCGTGCCGGGCGCGAAGCAGACATGCATCGCCAACCCTTGCCGATTGACTCCCTCGATGCAGCAGGAGCCAACCCCTTCGATACCAGTCAGCGCACCAATCAGGGCATGGCGCACTGCCATGTCATTCGAGGCACGCTGCCATCCCGTGAGAGGCACTGGGCGCTCCCAACTCCAGATGGGCGCCCAGTGGGGCAGAAGATGGCTCCCCGCTATGTCAAAAATGTCAGCGCGTAAGTTGGTGCTGAACGCCATTAAGCTCAGCATCCCTGTTATAACCCAGAGCTTTTCGAATCGTTCCATGGTCATGCCTCCGTGCCTCTATTATACCCCAGAATTGCTTTTTCGAAGCACCGAGTGGGTATAATCCCATGCGTGGAGGGTCGACTATGAGCGTGCAAACGGCACCGAAGACAGGCTGGCGCGAATGGCTCAAGGGCGATAATTACACCCTGCACAAGCTCCATTCGCTCACAGGCATCTTCCCCGTCGGCTACTACCTCGTGCAGCACCTCTTTCTCAACTCCTTCGCCGCGATGGGACCCGAATATTTCAACGCCATCGTCTACTTCTTCAACCAGATCCTGCCTAAACCGGTGCTGTATGCGATGGAACTGTTTCTGGTGATTTTACCGCTGCTTTTTCACGCGCTGTACGGCTTTGTGATTACCTATCATGGTAAAGCGAATGTTTATCGCTATCGCTTCAGTGAGAATCTCGCCTATACCTTGCAACGGCTCAGCGGGGTCTACATCTTTTTCTTCCTGCTGTACCATGTCTACTCCACCTCGATTAGCCACAAGTTATATGGCACGGACATCTACTATGCGGGCATGCAAGCCCAGTTTCAGAACCCGCTTATCGTGGTGGTGTATGCGCTGGGTGTGATAGCCAGCTCCTATCACCTGTTTAATGGGGTCTGGAACTTCTGCATTCGCTGGGGCATCACGATTGGCGAGCGGGCGCAACGCACTTTGCACCGCTGGTGCATGGTAGGCTTTGTGCTGCTGAGCCTGCTGGGATTGATTGCGCTGGCGGGCTTCTTCATGCATGAGCCGGTGCCCTCTCCCAGCCATTAGGGCGATTTCAGGAGGTGAATCACAAATGGCAAAGCGTCAGGTAGCCGTTGTTGGCGGTGGTTTAGGCGGCTTGATGACGGTCATCAAGTTAGCCGAGGCGGGCGTCCATGTAGACCTGTTCTCGCTGGTGCCCGTGAAGCGGTCGCACTCGGTGTGTGCGCAGGGCGGCATCAACGGCGCAGTGAACACCAAAGGCGAGGGCGATTCGCCCTGGATCCACTTCGACGACACCATTTACGGTGGCGACTTCTTGGCGAATCAGCCGCCCGTACTGCGCATGTGCGAGCGGGCGCCTGCCATTATCTATCTCTTGGATCGGATGGGTGTGCCGTTTAATCGCACCCCCGAGGGCTTGCTCGACTTCCGCCGATTTGGGGGCACGCGCCACCATCGCACCGCGTTCGCTGGCTCCACCACGGGGCAGCAGCTGCTCTACGCGCTGGACGAGCAGGTGCGCCGCTGGGAGGTGGAGGGGCGCGTCACCAAATATGAAGGCTGGGAGTTCATTGGGCTGGTGCTGGACGATGCAGGCATCTGCCGCGGGCTGGTCGCCCAAGACCTGCGCACGATGGAGATCCGCGCCTTCCCTGAAGAGGCAGTCGTCATTGCCACTGGCGGGCCCGGCATGCTGTTCAAAAACACCACCAACTCCATCATCTGCACAGGCAGTGCCGCCAGCATCTGTTATCAGCAGGGGGCGTACTATGCCAACGCCGAGTTCATTCAGATTCACCCGACCGCCATCCCAGGCGAGGACAAGTGTCGCCTCATTTCGGAGGGTGTGCGGGGCGAAGGCGGGCGCATCTGGGTGCCTAAAGACCCGTATGACAAGCGCCACCCACGCGACATCCCCGAACGGGACCGCTGGTACTTCCTTGAGGAGAAGTATCCCGCTTATGGCAACCTCGTGCCACGCGACATCGCCTCACGCGAAATCTTCGATGTCTGCGTCAATCAGCGGCGCGGCATCCAAGGCAAAAATCAGGTCTACCTCGACATCACCCATCTCCCACGCGAGCAGGTCGAGCGTAAACTCTGGGGCATCCTCGAAGTCTATCTCAAGTTTGTGGGCGAGGATCCGCGCGAAGTGCCGATGCGCGTCTATCCCGCCCAACACTACTCGATGGGTGGGCTGTGGGTCGATTACGCCACCAACGGCGATGGACTAATGGAGCCTGTCCACCCGCGCAACCAGATGACCAACATTCCCGGACTGTACGCCGTGGGCGAGGTGGATTATCAATATCATGGGGCGAACCGACTGGGTGCGAACTCGCTGCTTAGCTGCCTCTTCGCGGGCGAGGTCGCAGGTCCCGCCATCGTGGAATATATCAGAAGTCTGGGAACCTCCGCCTTCGAACTGCCCCGTACCCTGTTCGAGGCGGAACAGCGTCGCCACGAGGAGCAGTTCCGCGAGATTGCCCATCGCGATGGCTCCGAGAACCCCTACAAGCTCGCCGACGAGATGCGCCTGCTAATGGACGAGAATGTGACGGTGGTGCGGGAGAACGCCCGCTTGCAACAGACCATCGAACGCCTTAAGGAGCTGCGCGAGCGGGTTAAAAGGGTTGCCATCAGCGACCACCTGGGCTGGACGAATCAGGTCATCCCGTTCGTGCGCACGCTGCAAAACCAGTTGGAGCTTGCCATCTGTATCACCGCTTGCGCACTGGCACGGGATGAGAGCCGCGGCGCCCACTACAAGCCCGAATTCCCCCAGCGTGATGACGAACGGTTCCTCAAAACCACGCTGGCGAGGTGGACACCCGATGGACCCGACATCAGCTATGAGCCAGTGGACACGCATCTAATCAAGCCGCGCCCGCGTCGCTACGACCTCCCCAAAACCGAGGTCAAGACGGCGACCCCAGCGGGTGTCAAAGATGGGTGATGCATCTCACCGACATTCTCTACGCACTGCTGTTCGTGGCGGAGGGTCCCCTCACGGTGGAGACACTCTCGGAAGTGACCGGGCAACCGCCCGAATCGGTTGAGCGCGCCCTGCAAACGCTGGAACAGCAGCTGCAGCAGCAGGGCGCGATTCAACTCATGCGGCTGGCAGGGGGCTATCAGCTGGCAACAAAGCCAGAGTATGCCCCCTACATCACCCGCCTGCTGAACCCGCCGCCCAAACGTCTCTCACGCGCCGCGCTGGAGGTGCTGGCGATTGTCGCCTATCAGCAACCCGTCACCCAAGCCCAAATCGACGCCCTGCGCGGCGTGGACAGCAGCCACACCATCCGCCAACTGGTGGCAAAAGGCTTGCTCAAAGAAGTCGGACGCAAAGAGGCGCCAGGCAAACCGGTGCTGTATGGCACCACCCCCCAGTTCCTCCACTACTTCGGACTTGAAAGCCTCGAAGAGCTACCCGAGATTTCGGAAATTTCGTAGCGCCAACATATGCTTACGGTTTCCAGAGGTCTGGTGGCGGTTGGTCTATGAGTTTGATCTGGATGCTGATGGCTCGCACCCCCAGTGTCTCGGTGATGATATCGAAGCGATAGGTCTGATGGAATGTGTCTAAGTCGGGATCATACGGCGGTATCGCCGTCGTGATGATGACCGCCCCCGTCTCAGGATCGACCTCCTCTCTGAGACCCACTACTCTTACATCTCCACTGCGGAGAGCTATCTTGAGCGATGATTCGGTTTTGCGGAGTTCAAGAGCTGCCTCCTGGGTGGTTATGTCCAGCTGGTCATGATAACAACTATCAGAACCCATTAGAACAACCTGTAGCAGCTGTTGGCGCTGGGGAGGCGTCAGCTCCGCTGCCTGCAGCTCACCCTTTTTGTGCAGCATGGCGCGCTGCGCAGGAGATAATGCCCGATAGAAACTCAACACACCACGCACAGCGGGTGATTTCAGATTCTCGATTGCCAAAAAGAGGCTGGTGTAGGGCGACGAGCGTTCCCACTTCACCCGTTGCTGGTAATATTCGCGATTCGGCTGCCACTGGTGATAATCAGAATAGCGAAGCGGCTTTGGTGGCGCATTCAGCAGCGGGTGAAACTCGCGGAGCATCTCTATTTGTTGACGGTTCAACATGGCTGCCATCTCCGCCAGCGTGTCTAAGTCCAACTCGCGCCGATTAGCGAACCAGCGGGTGAGCGACGCTTGCGGAATGTCATAGTAGCGGGCAAGCTCGGGCATTAACGCACGCAGCAGCAGCCAGTTGCCATCCTGCTGGAGATGATAGGCGGTGCTAAGCGCGTTTGCCACTCCTTCACAAGTAGAGAGTTCCGTAGAGTAAACCACTCGCCCACCGCTGAACACCCACAGCGGATACCACTCTCCGACCAACTGTAGGTTATGTCGTTCTGCGACAGCAATCAGCAGAAATGCCAGACGGTTCCACCATTCGCGCTCATAGCGAGCTTGCCACGCAGGGTCCATCTGCATAGACAACTCACCACGAAGCGTTTCAGGTGGCGACACCTGCCTAATGCCGCAATAGACACGATAGGCATCTATCAGCCATCGCACGCCTGAAGGCAAAAGGAGGTTTTCACCCTCACTCACATAGTAACCCTCGGTGTAGCAGCTGAAGCTATACTCACAATCGTTCCAGATAAGCGAGAAGATGCGTGTAGCAGCTCCATCGCCGTCGCCTTGATCGATGGGATCGCTATAGAGTCGCTCCCACAAGGCGGTTAGAACCGTTTGCACAAGAGGTGGGAGCTGCTCGATAGGACATTTCAGAGGGATACCTTCTGCAAGCAGCTTGACCTCTGTCGGCGTGAGATGCGCCATCCAGTGAATAGCCGCCCACAGTCGCCCCTCATTATCGGCAGCATCGCACAGATACCGCTCTCGTATCACGCGCTCCAGATAGGCTTCGAATGATTCACCCGTTTTGGGTGCAGGAAAACCGTACACGCGACGGGCTGGCGAATCGAGCGAACTGTATCGCTTTTTGAACTCCTCCCACGAGAGCCGATACAATTCCTTTGGCAATTTCTGCAACGACGCATGAATATAAAAGACTAAATGCTTGCGAGCCACGCGCTGAATCGTGGCAGCTTTCCGACGCGAATCGGGTGTGGACACAAGCCAATAGATAATGCTGCCATCGCGTTGCTTATGCAGACGCCATTCTGCATCAAAAACCTGTGCCAGCCGCCTTAGCAGTGTGTGCAGTGGCACATCGTTCACGCGAATGACCACTGCATGGGAGGCGAGAGCGGGGTCCACTCGGAAGGTCAACCCCGTCTGGCGCGAGAGGCGCCCCAGCAATTCGCGCAGGGGAGTGGCAGGCTCCTGCAGTGTGAAGGCGGTTGCCAGACGCGGCTCATCTTCCACCGAGAGCGCGTCTTGAGCAGCCAGCTTGCCCAGCAGCAACAGCCCCATCAAGCTTAGCATCAGCCATCGCATAACCGCTCCTACCCAAAGATTCGACGCTTAGAGACGATTTAGCGTTTTTGCTCACTATCTGATGCTCTTAACCACCGATACATGGTTATCTTGGGCTTATTGAAGCCTCAGAAAATTCTGCAGCAGTTCCATCCCCGCCTCGCTCATAATCGATTCGGGATGGAACTGGACGCCCTCGATGGGGTAGTGGCGGTGTCGCACACCCATAATCTCACCCTCATCGGTTTCGGCGGTGATTTCCAGTTCGGCGGGCAGGCTGTCGCGTCGAATCACGAGGGAGTGATAACGGATGACGCGCAGTGGGTTCGGTAGCCCACGAAAGACGCCCACGCCCGTGTGGTGAACCAGCGAGGTTTTGCCGTGCATGGGGCGTAGCGCCCGCACAATCTCTCCACCGAACGCTGCGCCAATCGCTTGGTGTCCCAAGCAGACGCCCAAGATGGGAATTTTGCCCGCCGCCGCGCGAATCAGGGGCACGCAAATCCCCGCCTCGTTCGGCGTGCAAGGACCAGGGGATAGGACGATGCGCTCTGGGGCAAGGCGCAGCACCTCCTCCACCGTGAGCGCATCGTTGCGCACCACCTGCACTTCCGCCCCCAGCTCACCCAGATACTGCACCAGATTGTAGGTGAAGCTGTCGTAGTTATCGATCACCAGCACCATCGGCAGAAGTGTACCTCACCACCTAAAATGGCGGTGAAGGGGGCAAGCCGGCGGTGCGCACGCGCTGCTCGCGGCTGGCGCGGTTGCCCGCCTTGTCAATCGCTTGCAGCACCACCCGCGCACTGCCAGTGCTACCCGATGGCGTCCACTGGGCGGTGAAAGTGCCCGTGTAGGTCGTGCCGTTATCTGATGGGTTGAGCGTGACGGTCGCCTGACTATTATCGGGGTAGGTCACGATGGCAACAACCGCCTGCACCCCGCTCTCCGCATCGGTGACCTCCGCACTGATTTGCGCTTCAACGCCGACCGTAAGCAAGCTGGGCGAGACGGCGAGCGAGCCGATGGTGGGTGGCGTCGTATCGGTGATGCTGCCACCTCCCCCACCGCCACCTCCGCCTCCACCGCAGGCGAGCATCAAGACCACCATGATGGTCAGCAGCAAGTAGAGAAGCGTTTCGCCCCGTCCGACTCGTCCGAGCCGTCCGAACCGGTCAACACGCATGCGCTGACACCTCCGGCTAAACCGCATGGCTATCTCCTTATCAAGATGGGGATAGCGGCACGGGCAATCTGACCATCTGTGCCGATTGCTGTAATCTCCGCCAGATAGGAGCCGGGCGGCAGATGAATCCCGGCATCATCCCGACCATCCCAGACAAATTGCTGCAGCCCTGCGCTGCGGGAGCGGTGGTCGCCCAAAGCGCGAACCGTGCGGCTGCCCGCCCGAATCTGCACCTGCAACTGTGCCTCCGCTGTGAGGGTGAAGCTAATCGTGAAGGCTTCGCCTGCACGATTCCCACCCCGCACCGTGGGATTCAGCAGCCGCAAAAGCGCATGGCTGGAAACGGGTTCTATTGTGAAGCGGAAGACGCCTCCTTGAGGCGGCGCGGTGAAGGTGAGCGGCGTGGCAGTGCGCAGCGGGCGCCGCATGCCGCTCTGCTCATCGACCAGAGCCAGATTGACGCCGCGTGGTAGGCGCAAGAGGTTGCTCACCCGCAGCGTGATAGGTTGCGGCTGGGAACTGGGCGCGACCTCGACCTCTATGCTCCAGCGGGTATCGTGGCGCATCGTGGGGCGCACATCGGTGGCGAAGTAGCCTTCGCTGCGGCGCAGGCGGAGTTGAACGGGTGTCTCTCCGTCTGGTGGCGCAGGCGCAGGATTGGCAAGCATCATGCGACCGCTGGCGACACCAATCCAGATGGCGTGGCTGCTTCCCATCGCGCCGACTGCCTCAATCTGCAGCAACCAGCTCGCTCCGAACGGCGCAGAACGCGTGCGTGAAATGTTCGCAGCACGCCCACGCCCAGCATTCAGCACCAGCGCGCACTCCTCTCGTGCCAAAATCCAGTAGGCACGCCACGGCTCTAATGTGCCCGCTACGCCCGGCAGCTCCTGCGCATCATACACCAACTGATACTGCCCGCGCATGGGGTCGTTGGGGTTCTGCTGCCAAGTCCAGAGGTAGTCGTCAATCCAGCCCGCTTGCTGGGCATCCCGCAGGCTCCTGCGCTCGCTGCCCCGTTGCACCTGCACGCTATCCAGCTCCCAAGCGATGGGGGTGAGGAAGGGGTTGGCAATCAGGTTCCAGCCGGGTTTCAGCGGTAGCACAATCTCCCCCGTGATAGGCTCGCCCGACAGGTTAGGCTGGACGGGGGTGGTGGCTTTGACGAAGTAGCCCTCACCGGGCTGAAGCTGGCTCACACTGGCATATTGCTGGGCAGTGGCGTTCCAGCGCATCATCACGGTGCCGTTCAGACCGAGTGAGTTCGGATCGCTCGCAGCAGGTTGTAAGCTCAACGCGAAGGTGCGAACACCCAGCAGTCGTTGGGGCACTTCCTCCAAGGCGTGCAGTGTGCGAGGCGCGCTCCAATCGCTGAAGTTGCCCGACACATCGCGCGCCCGCGCTTGCCAAAAGAGCTGCCCCGCAGGCAACGGCTGCGTGTCGCGAATGGGGAAGGCGAGAATAGCACCGCTGGGCACCTGATCAGTCGTGAAGCGCAGCGTCTGCGAACCCGCTTGCACCACGATTTCGAACGAGACGGGTTGACCCTCTGGGTCAGTGGCACGCAGGTGGAAGGTAGGGGTTCGGGAGGTGAAGGCGCCCTCTGCTGGGCTAAGCAGTTCGGGTGCATCCGGTGGGTCATCGGGTTCGGGCACAGTGAAACGGCTGGGCGCACTCCAGTCACTCAGAGCGCCCTGCACATCGCGTGCCCGCGCCCGCCAGGTATAAGCACCCGGCGCCAACGGCTCCGAAACGGTGAGACTCACCTCCGTGCCACTGGCAACCGAATCGGTGGTGAACTCAAGGGGTATCCCAGATGCGGGAATCACCTGCACCAGGGCGTTGACCATATCGCCGTCAGGGTCGCTCAGGCGCAAGCGGAAAGTAGGCGTGGGTGAAACCGTCGCGTTATCCACGGGTTCCAACATCGCGGGGATAGCGGGTGGCTGGTTAGAGGACGAGACCGTAAAGGCGAAGTTGCCGCTCCAGTCGCTGAAGTTGCCCGCGCTATCCTGCGCCCGTGCCCGCCAAGTGTAGCTGCCGGGGCTAAGGGGCTGTGCAGCAGGGATGGTGACGCTCGCCTCCGAGCCGCTTGCCACAAAGCCTGTTTCGAGCGTGCGAACGCTGCCCGATTGCGCCGTAATCTCGATAATTGCCTTCACCTGATCGCCGTTGGGGTCGCTCAGGCGCACGCGAAATGTGGGTGTGGGAGTGGTGGTGCTGCCCTCGGAGGGGCTGATAAGCACGGGCACATCCGGTGGCTGGCTGGGCAGGGGCACAGTGAAACGGCGCGTCGCCGTCCAGTCGCTTTCGCCGAAGTAGCGGTCTACCGTCTTCGTCCGCCAAGTGTAGCTGCCCGGCGCCAACGCCTGTGCTTCAGGCACGGTGAAACTCACCTCGCTGCCGCTTTCGACCATGAGCGTCTCAAACCGCACCGTCTGGTTATTGCCTGTAATCTCAATGATTGCCCGCACCGAGTCGCCATCTGGATCGCTCAAGCGCAAGCGGAAGGTGGGGGTAGCTGGCACGGTGATGTTATCGGCAGGCTCCAGAATCACAGGCTTGCCTGGGAGTTGGTTCGAGATGGTTAATGTGCGCGTTTCGCTCCATGCGCTGGCAGCGCCGCGCTCGTCGGCTGCGCGTGCCCGCCAGCGATAGGTGCCCGGCAGCAGCGGCTGGTCGATGGGGATAGTGAACGAGACGGTTGTGCCGTTATTGACCAGCCCGCTGGTCTGGGTGCGGGTGCGGTTCTCACTGTCGGTGATTTCGAGGGTTGCCTGAACCCGATCCCCATCGGGGTCGCTCACCTGAATCTGGAAGGTGGGGGTGCGGCTGGTGAGGTTGGCGTTGGGTGTCGGGCTGATGAGAACAGGGGCGTCGGGTGGCTGATTGGGTGGTCCGGTGACCCATGCCAGTGCAAGTCCCTGCTCACCCCCTATTAGCACCGTCTGCCCGTCAGGCGACATCGCCAGCGCGTGGAGGGGCAAAGTGGACACGCTGAGTTGCCGATGGAGCGCACCCGTGTTCGCGTGCCAGATTCGCAGCGTGCCATCCCAGCTCACGGTGGCAAGCAGTGAGCCATCGGGTGTGTAGGCGACGCGTGAAACCGGCTCTGTATGACCTGTGAGCGTCATGAACTCGGTGCCTGTGGCGATATCCCAGAGGCGCACCGTGGCGTCGAGGCTGCTGGAGGCGAGTCGTGCCCCATCGGGTGAAAACGCCAAGTGGGTGATGGCGTCTGTATGTCCATTCAGTGTGCGTTGCAGATTACCTGTGCCGGCATTCCAGATTCGGACAATCCCGCCCGAATCGCCTGTCGCGATGAGGGCACCACTGTTGAGGAAGGCGACCGCAGTCGCGCCCCCTGTGTGCCCGCTGAGCGTGCGGATAAGCGTCCCGCTGGAAGCATTCCAGAGGCAAACCTCCCCGTCCATGCTGGCAGTGGCGAGTATCGTGCCATCTGGTGAGAACGCAACGCTTTTTATTTCTTGGCTGCTTGCATTCCACTGGTGGAGGATGGTGCCACTGGGCATCGCACGCAACACCACTTTGCCATCAAAGTCGCCTGTGGCAATCCGCGTGCCATCCGGTGAGACAGCGAGGCACAGGATGGGCGAATCCTGAGGCGGATAGCTCTGCGCCAGTGAGCCGTCGCTGGCGTTCCATCGCTGAACGGTGGCGTCGAACCCAGCTGATACGACCGAGCCGCCTGCGATGAAGCCGACGCCATAAATCGTGTCAGCAGGTGAGCTGATGCGACCCAAGGAGGCTCCATCCGACATGCGCCAAAGTAGCACCTGACGCTCGCCACCACCCGAGACGAGGCGCGTCCCGTCAGGCGTCAGCGCAAAGCTCAGCACCTCGCCTGTGTGCCCTGTGATGGTGCGCACAAGGCTGCCATCGGCAGGATTCCACACGCGAATCGTGGCGTCCCGGCTACCCGATAGCAGACGCGAGCTATCGGGCGTGAACTGCAGGCAACTAATTGCGTTGCTATGTCCGTTCAGCGTGCCCCGCCAGCCACCGTCGCTTGGTGACCAGAGCTTGATGTCCCAATCGGTGCTGCCGGTCGCCAGCATAGCCCCGTTAGGCGACCAGGCAAGCGCATAAATCGGCTGGTCGTGGGCGCTGATGGTCTGGTTCAGTGTCCCCGTGCCAACTTGCCAGAGGCGCACCGTGCCATCCCAGCTGCCCGTGGCGAGCTGCTGTCCATCGGGCGAGAAGGCGAGGCATGAAACGGCGCCGCTGTGCCCGCTGAGTGTGCGCACCGCGGCACCTGTGCCGGCGTTCCATAACTTCGCGTTCCGGTCTGTGCCACCCGTCGCCAGTAAGGTTCCATCGGGCGTGAAGGCAATTGCCAGCGCAGCGCCCGCGTGGGCGTTGATGTTCCAGAGGAGGTTCCCGGTGTCTACCTGATAGAGGCGCACTGTGCCGTCATCGGCAGCCGATGCCAGACGCTGACTGTTTGGCGAAAAGGCGAGCGCATTCACAGGTGCAGTATGCCCCTGCAGGAGCCGTACCAATCGCAAATCGCTGAGGCGATAGAGCGCAATCGTGCCGCCTTGACCCGCCGCCGCCAGATACTGTCCATTCGGGGAGCAGACAACTGCCTGACCGCTTAGAATAGGCTGCTGCCAGATTATATCGCCTTGCGCGTAGACCACCACCAGCCCGAATAGCAGCCCTCCGAATGTCAACCACCTTCGCATCCCGTGCCGATTATCGGCACAGGGGCTGCCATTTTTAACGGGATGGGGCGTCCCAGATGTTTGCCACGCAGCTGCCCGCAGGCGGCATCGATATCATGCCCACGCTCCACCCGTTGCGTCACGCAAATGCCCGCTCGTTCCAAGATGGCACGAAACGCTTGCACCCGCTCTGGCTCTGGGCGCTGGTAGTTATCAGGGGTTGGTACATAGTTAAAGGGGATCAGGTTCACCAGGCAGGGGAAGCCGCGCAGTCGATCCGCCAGCATGCGCGCATGGCGCGGTGTGTCGTTAACGCCGCGTAGCAGCAGATACTCAAAAGTCACCCGTCGCCCCGTGCGCTCAAAGTAATAGCGCGCCGCACCAAGCAAATCGTCCACCTTCCACTTGCGATTCACGGGCATCAGGCGCACGCGAGTCTCATCGTCGGGTGCGTGAAGCGAAATAGCCAGCGTGATGGGCAAGCCCCTATCCGCCAGTGCGTAGATCTTTGGCACTATCCCCACCGTCGAGAGGGTGATGCGTCGCATGCTGATGCCAATCTCCTTGTGGATGAGGTAGATTGCTTGTAGCACCTGTTCCAAGTTGAGCAACGGCTCACCCATCCCCATCATCACCACATGGCTGATGCGCCGTTCGCTAAGCCGCTGAAGATGCAGCAGCTGATCCACAATTTCGCCCGCTGTCAGATTGCGTGTGAAACCGCCTTGCCCTGTGGCGCAGAAGCGGCAGCCCATCGCGCACCCCACCTGAGTGGACAGGCAGACCGAGACCCGATTCTCGTAGGGCATCAGCACGCACTCAATCACCATCTCATCGCAAAGAGCCAGCAAGCACTTGACGGTGCCATCGCGCGAGCGTTGCACCTGCACGATGCGGTTCGGCGTGATGCAGGCGATTTCGCCCAGCTGCGCGCGAAATGCAGCAGGCAGATCGGTCATCTGCTCGAACCGCTCCGCTGCCTTGCGATAGAGCCATCGAGCCATCTGCACCCCACGGTAGCGCGGCTGCCCCAATGTCTCCACCCACGCTTGCAATTCCGCCGTGCTTTTGCCGACTAACACGACCTTGTCCGGACCCATCTTTTATAAAGATACCCGCGGTGGGGTATCCTTAAACCGTCGGTCGGACATGTCCGACTCGTCCGACGGCTGTTTATAGGAGAGACCCATGTCTATTCGGCGAATGAATCGGCTGATACGGGAGAAAAGCCCCTATCTGCTGCAGCACGCCTACAATCCCGTGGATTGGTATCCGTGGGGAGCGGAGGCGTTCTTTCGCGCCCGCTCCGAAGATAAACCAGTGTTCCTCTCCATCGGCTACTCCTCCTGCCACTGGTGCCATGTGATGGAGCGCGAATCGTTCGAAAATGAGCGCATCGCGGAGATTCTGAACACCTACTTTGTGCCCATCAAGGTGGATCGGGAGGAGCGTCCCGATGTGGACGAGATTTATATCACGGCGGTGCAACTCATCACGGGCAATGCGGGCTGGCCGCTCTCCGTTTTTCTCACACCCGATGGCGAGCCGTTCTACGGGGGCACCTACTTCCCCCCTGCTGTGTTCGCTGCGTTGTTGCAGCAGGTGGCGCAGCTATGGCGTACCCAGCGTGCGCAGGTGCTGCAGACGGCGAAGGAGCTGACCGAAGACCTACGCGGTCTGCTCGCGTTGCGCACCCGCGAGCTGCGAAGCGAGCGCGACCCCTCCCTATTCAGCACCTATCTCACCCAACTGATGGCGGGCTATGATCCCCAGTATGGCGGCTTTGGCGATGCCCCCAAGTTCCCTCCACTCACCCACTTGCCCAACCTGCTCTGGATGGCGGAAGAGTGGGAGGGAGATGAGGCAGGCATGCACGCCGGCGTGATGGCTCTCTATACCCTCTACAAAATGGCAGAAGGCGGCATCCACGACCATATCGGCGGGGGGTTCCATCGCTACTCGACCGACCGCCAGTGGCTTGTGCCGCACTTCGAGAAGATGCTCTACGACAATGCCCAACTTGCATGGTGCTATACCCAAGCGTATAACCTCACGGGCGAATCTGAACTGGGCGATGTGGCACACGACACCCTCCAGTGGATGAGCCGCGAGATGCTGCTGGAGCATGGCGCGTTCGCCAGCGCGCTGGATGCAGACAGCCCAGAGGGCGAGGGCACCTTCTACACCTGGACTCAGAAGGAAATCTATGATGCCCTCGACGCCGACACCGCTGCCCTCGTCTGTCAGGTCTACAATGTTCAGCCCGAAGGCAACTATTATGAGGAGTCGACGGGTAGGCGCACGGGACGCAACATTCTCCATCGACGTGCCTCGCTGACCGAGTTGGCGCAATCGCTGGGTCTTGCCTATGAGGAGTTGCGGGAGCAGCTGCAAGAGGCGCGTGCCCAATTGCGGGATGTGCGCGCCCATCGCCCAGCACCTGCACGCGATGAGAAGGTGCTGACCGACTGGAACGGACTGGCGATTAGCGCCTTCGCCTATGCCAGCACGGTGCTGGAGCAGCCTGCCTACCTCACGATTGCCGAGCAAGCCGCAGAATTCATCTGGCAGAATTTGCGCGACGCGCAGGGCAACCTGCTGCACCGCTACTGCGACGGGGAGGCGTCCATCCCCGCCTTTCTCAGCGATTATGCCCTGTACGGGCTGGGACTGGTCAGCCTGTTCGAGGCAACAGACGACCCACGCTGGCTGGAACGCGCTGTCGAAATCGCCGACCAGATGATCGAGAAGTTTCACGACCCAGAGTTGGGCGGCTTTTTCGAAACCACCGCCGAACATAACCTGCTGATTGTGCGCCACAAATCGGTGCAAGACCGACAGATGCCTTCGGGCAACGCCGCAGCAGCCCAGCTGTTAGCACGACTAAGTGATTTACTCACGGGAGATGACCTCATGCGCTCCGAACGCTATCAGACACTCGCAAGCGACACCCTCAACGCCTTCTGGAAGCTTATTCAAGACATCCCCAGCGCAACTGGCAGCCTGCTCCATGTCTACCTAACGCTGGAAGGCTATAGCCTACCAATACCAGTGGTGGCGGAAATCGCCCCCCTACCTCGCCAAGAGGGTCCCGTCCGCGTCGAGGTGCTTCCAGATGAGAGAGGGCTATTCGTCGTCTTCACTATAGAAGAGGGCTGGCATATCTATCCGCCTCAGCCAGTGTATCCCGATCGGATACCCACACGCATCGAGGTGCAAAGCGACCTACCCATCCAGTTCGGCGAACCTATCTGGAGTTCACCCGAATCGGTCTCGTTGGCTGGCGAGCAGCAGATGGTCTATCGGGGCGAGGTTTCTGTCCTGTTCCCCCTTGTCGCCATCGGCGAGGGCGAGACCAACGAGGGCTATCTGCGCGTGCATATCACCTATCAGCCCTGCACCGAGACCGAATGCGCCCTGCCCGTTGAACGCCACTTCGTGCTGCCCGTGCGCCTCCAGGGTTCAAACTGACCTTTAGTTGTTAGAGAACAGCCCCGGCCAATTTTCGGGGTCAAATGGTTTGACCTCGTAGGCTTGTGCCACCTCCTGCAGCACTTGGTGCAGCAAGCGCAGACGCTCACAGGTGTCTTGCAACTCCAGCAGGTACTGCTTAAAGGGCAGGCTAATCTGGAGCGTACCCGCCACCGCGAAGGAGAGCAGCACAGGATCGTCGGGCAGGTTCACTTCACTCGCCCGCACCCCATATGGCGCTAGCACCGCCCGCAGGAACTCCCTAAAAGCCTCGGTGACCGCCTGCATCAGTTTCTGCTGCTCTTCCTGCGAGAAGGGTGGGAAATCGCGCCACGGCTCAATATCGGCTTGTAAAAAGGGGGTCAAGTCCCGATGGAGCCGTCGAATATGGAACCGCTCCTCTCCCAACGCCAGCAGGTGGAACCGTCCATCCTCCAAACGGCGCAACCGCCCAATGCGCGCCAGTGTGCCAACCTCGTACGGCTCCACCCTGCCGCCCACCTGCTCGCCCTCCCGAATCAGCACCACCCCGAACGGCGAGTCGCTCTCTAAACAGTAAAGCACCAGCTGGCGGTAGCGCTCCTCAAACACATGCAGCGGGAGCAGCGTGTGCGGAAAGAGCACCGTCTCCAACGGAAACAATGGAACCCGACCTATCGCGCTCACTCTACCACCAGATAAAATTATACCCCACCTGAACTTTACTGCCAGCGCTCCCAGAGTTCGGGATAGCGGTTCGGATCCAAGTTAATGCGGGAGCAGTAGGTGTGGTCATCGCGCTCGCATTCCTTCTCGGGCAAGCCGTAGAGCTGTTCGAACGGAGTCGCCTTGGTGTGCCCATCGGCATAGGTCACCACCACCAGCTTCATATGGCGCCCGTGCGGGCGCTGATGGAAGGCAGCCCCGACAGGAAGCCCATGCGCAGTAGGAAATGGCGAATAGACCACATTCATATAATAGCCATAGTCGCGCCAGAGTGGATAACTGGATGTGCCGTCAGGCACGCCGTCCATCACATAGACATGGCTGGCGGGTTTGTCGAGCGATGCCAGTGACCGACTGGGTACCAGCCACGGCGAGCCACACGCCCACAGATAACCTGCAGGGGAGGGATAGGCAGCACCATAGCCCACGCGCCCCTCACACAACAGCCGTCGCCCTGTGGGAGTGGCATCCGTCACCTGCTTCGTGCTGGGGCAGCGGGAGTAAAGATTGCTTTTGGAGTAGGGCTGCAGCCAATAAAGGAACCCGATGGAGGTGCAACCCGAATAGCCTCCACCACAAAAGCCGGGCGGCGGCTCCATCGCAATCTCCGCGAAAGGGAATATCTCGTCGTAGTCTTGAATATACAGCATCGCCGCGATGCCCACTTGCTTATTGTTGCTCAAACACATCGTTTGGCGAGCCTTCTCGCGCGCTTGGGCAAACACGGGGAACAAAATTGCCGCCAAAATCGCAATAATGGCAATCACCACCAGCAGCTCAATCAGGGTAAAGCCTCGCCGATTCATCACTCCACCTCCATCATAACCATTATACCCTATTTTCAAGGGGTTATGCCACCCAAACAAAACCCAATCCAAAGCATCTGCTCAGATACAGGTGATTCATGATAGCACACCTTAAGGTATAATTTCGGCGGGTGGTCATGGGTGACAGACTCCTTTGAGGCGACAGCTCAGCGTGATGCACCGCCTTGGTATGAGGAAGAGGGGTGGCTCCGAGAGCCAATCTTTGAGGATGTGCCGTTTGAACAAAGTGGTTGGCAGCCCCTGATTGGGGTATTGGAGCGTGTTAACAAAGCGAAAGCCCATCTGCTTGTCTCCATTTACGAGGCGCAGGTGCGCGTCGCCTATCAGAAGTATCGCCGCATCCGTCAGGAAGAGGAGGCGCGTTTTGTGGCGGAGCGCGCCGAAGCCGAGCAGCGCAACGATGAAAAATATCTACTTATTGGGTGTGCCCCTCGTACCCTCGCAGGCTCATAAGTACCTTTTCTGCCGCTTGGGTCCAGAAGCGTCCCGATTCCAGTTGGGCAGCCACTTGGGGCAGGCGGTCAGCTAATTCCTCCAGTCCCATCAGGGGCAACTCAGGCAGGTTGGGGAAAATCACTATCTTGCCGTAGTAGCGGTGCTGCTGGACAGCCTGCAGGGCTTCGGGCAAGCAGTTCAGCCCCCCGATCGCGCTCAACACGCGCCGCACGGGCAGAACACCCGCAGCGGTCAGGCGCAGGCACTCCTCCATATCGCTCATGCTGGAGCCGCTGCTGCCCATCAAGCGCAGGTGGCGCGTCGCCAAAAGGGTTAGGTCAAGCGGCACTTTCGCCCCGCGCGGAATGCCCGCAAACAGGTTCAGCACACCGCCATCCCGAAGCAGCGGATATGCCATCTCGACCGCTTCAGGTGAAGAGGAGAGGCACATAATCTGGCTGTAGCCGAAGGGACTTAGCGCCCGCAGCGCGTCCCGCTGCTGTTCCAACGGAACGCCCGCCGCATTATAGAACAGCACCTCCGATTGGTGGCTGTTATGTGAAAGGATCAAATCATCGAGCAGGGTGCGCAGATGCTGCAGGCGGTCTTCGTGACGGTCTACCAGCACGATTCGCTCTGGCGGTTCGGGCTGGCTCAAGGCATAGTGCAGATGCATCTGCCCCATCGGTCCACCAGCGCCCAGAATGAGTAGGCTCTCGCTCGGCTGGAGCTGCGTGGAGCGCGTATGCGCAAAAGCGTCGCTGATGTCCCAGCTAATGGTGCCCATTATCATCAGGCGGTCATAGTGCAGGCGTCCGACATCCACGGGCACGGGTGGGATGGGACGATGGCAGGTGAAGCTCAAATGCCCTCCATACGCCAGCGTGTCGAGGCACGCCTCTAGCTGGGCAGAGGTTGGCTCGCCGAACAGCAAGATGTCGTCAAAACCCTCGCCCTCTGTATGGCGCGCTTGGAGGTCGCGAATCCAATCGGGAGAGGCGAGCTGTTCTGGTGGGCAAGGGTACGCAATCGCCTGCATGCCAAGCCGTTGCGCCGTAGCTCGGAAAGCGTCCACCAAGGGATTGCCCCGCGCGTCATACGCCAGGATGGCAATCCCACCTTCTCGCTCGGATTGGAGCGTTTCGAGGGCGCGGCAGCGGTAGTGAACTTCGGGCGCATGGGGCAGAATCACCAGCCAGCGGGTATTCGGGCGAGGCGTGGCGCGCGGCATCAAGCGATAGCTGGCGACCACACATGCCCACGGCTCCACCAGCGCCGCCTCCGCTGCCGAAAGGTGAGCAGGACAGGGCAACAGATAGCAGCCCGCATCGCCAAACAGCGCCGGTTCGGTGATTAAGCCATACTGGGTAAACCCACCATCCAGTGCGTAGCCAATCGCCATATTTTTGCCACACAGGTAAACATCTGCTTGCACCACATAGCGCTCGCCGGGTCGGAAGCGATGCTGCAACGCCTCGCCCACTACCGCCACCGTGCAGGCGATTTCGTGCCCAATCACAGCGGGGTGAGTGCGCAGGTTGCGTCCGAACAGCTTGGGATGCCGGTTGCCCAGCCGCACAATCTTCACATCGCTGTAGCAGATGCCGACGGCATCCATGCGCACCAGCAGTTGCGTGGGTGCAGGCATGGGCGTGGGAACCCATTCGGGCTTGCCATCCCGCCCTAAGTTCTCCAGCCCAGCACCGTACAGATTCCAGCGCAGAATTTGCGCTGGCACCTGCCA
>Ga0197143_1000709_pt1 | contig 32938 bp, 37 predicted proteins | sample GBS70_MetaG_FD_148603 | JGI IMG/M metagenome (GOLD analysis project Ga0197143, IMG submission 148603) | Sediment microbial communities from Great Boiling Springs, Gerlach, Nevada, United States - GBS 70_MetaG | ecosystem: Environmental > Aquatic > Thermal springs > Hot (42-90C) > Sediment... | reverse complement strand
TGGGTTGGGGCAAATATTCCACCTTGGCAACCAAAAAACATTGGAGGAAGTTATAATCCACAAAGAGATAGAAAGCTTTTGTTAAAAAGATCCGAAATCAAATATTTAATCGGGAAGTCAAAGCAAAAGGGCTTGACTTTAGTGCCCTTGAGGCTTTATACTAAAAAGGGAAAAATAAAATTGGAATTTGGATTGGGAAAGCTAAGAAAGAAAGTTCAAAAGAAAGAGTTGATCAAAAAAAGAGAAATTGAAAGGGAAATTCAAACAGCATTAAGGGAATATTAGTGCATAACTACCTAAAAGGAAGGGGTGAGTAAAGCAACAATCAAGGAGAAACCCTGATTTCCCTTATTGAAGGAAAATGGGGATGGAAAGTTTCGACGAAAATTCCTCCTTATACCAATGCGGGCCGAGTTTGCTAGAATCTCGTTAAACTTCTAGCAAAAATTAATGCCAACGAACCTTCTCTTGCATTAGCTTATTGCTAATGCCATCTGCCTGCTTGTCCTCGTTCAGGCAGTGTCAGGTGTCATATTAAGCGAGGAAGTACATTTACGTTAATAAAGTTAGTTCAATAAAAACAGTTTTATATCAAATAAGGTTGTCAGTTTGCCTTAAACTGACTACGCCCGTAGATTTGGTAAAGGGGAATTTTCGGACGGGAGTGCAATTCTCCCCATCTCCAAAAGTTTTTGGAAAAGAAATTTTTAATCAACAACCAAATAAAGGCAAGAGTAGTAAGAGTAATTGATGAGCAGGGAAACAATTTAGGGGTTTTTTCTTTGGAAGAAGCGCTCAAAATGGCAAAAGAGCGCAATTTAGATTTAATACAGATTACTGATAGGGCCAATCCTCCAGTGTGTAGGATTTGCGATTATGGTAAATTCGTGTATCAAATGAAAAAGAAAGAAAAGGAAAGGAAAAAAGAGCAAAAAGGAGAATTAAAGGGAATTAGGTTAGGTTTCAATACTTCAGAACATGATATGGAAATTAGGGCAAATCATGCAAAAGAATTTTTAGAAAAAGGAAATAGAGTACAAATTGAAATGATTTTAAGAGGGAGAGAAAAGGAATTGACAAATTTTGCTAAAGAAAAAATAAAAAAATTTCTTGAAATTTTAGAAAGCAAAATCTCAATAAAAGTCGAACAAGAATTAAAAAAAGTTCCAAGAGGATTCATAATGATTATTTCAAAAAAATGAAAACAAGAAAATCAATATTAAAAAGATTTAAATTTACCAAAAGAGGAAAAATTTTAAGAAGAGTATGTGGACAGGATCATTATCGAGCAAAAAAATCTTCAAAAAAGAAAAGACAGGCCAGAAAATGGGTTCCTTTATCAAAAACAGAGGTCAGAATTATTAAGAAATATTTAAGTAGGCCGTGAAAAATGGTTAGAGTAAAAAAAGGAAAAACCAGACGCAAAAAAAGAGAAAGACTTTTAAAGAAGGTCAAGGGTTTTAAGTGGGGAAGAAAGTCAAAATATAGATTGGCAAAAGACGCATTACATCATGCTTTAGAACATGCTTACGTGGGAAGAAAAGAGAAAAAAAGAAGAATGAGAGCTTTGTGGCAAACTCAAATTGGCGCTGCTCTAAAACCCTTTGGAATTTCTTACAGTAAATTCATTTCAAAATTGAAAGAAAAGAAAATTGAATTAGATAGAAAAATTTTGGCAGAATTGGCAAAGAATCATCCTCAAGTTTTTGAGAAAATTGTGGAAGAAGTTAGAAGTTAGATGTTTGAGATTTAGAGGTTTTTAAAAATTTGTTTGCTTTTTTCAAAATTTCTTTTGCGTTTTGGAAAGTTAATTTCACAATTGCTTTTTCAAAAGGTAACCACATATAACCTATATGTTCAAAAGAAATTTTAATCTCTTTTTCTTTTGTCTCAGCTAAAAGAAACGTGACAAATTTCAAAATGTTTTTTCCTTTAAACTTAAAAAAATACTTAATTGTCTCTTTAAACCCTGGTAAAATTTTAATGTCCTTCAATCCCGTTTCTTCAAAAACTTCCCTTTTTACCGTATCCTCAACTTTTTCTCCTTTTTCAATATGCCCTTTTGGAAAATCCCAATAATCCTTCTCTGCTCGATGAGAAGCTCCTGGATAATGTAAAAGTAAATAATAAATTTTATTGTTTTCTTTTCTAAAAATTATTGCGCCCGCTGATTTTTCTACTGGCATTATTTTTTAAGGAATTTTAGCATTTTTTCCAATGGCCAACAGTTTATGATATCTTCTTTTTCAGCCCAACCCCTTCTTGCTTGGGCAATGCCCAATTCAATAAATCTCATTTGATCTACATGATGAGCATCGGTGTTAATTACCATTTTCACTCCCGTTTCCTTTGCTTTTTTAATGTTTATATCGTTCAGATCTAATCTCTCAGGATAGGAGTTAATTTCTAGAATTGTTCCAGTTTCTTTTGCCACCTTCAAAATTCTATCGAGGTCAATTTCGTATTCATCCCTTTTTTGAATTAGTCTTCCAGTGGGATGAGAAATAATGTCAACGTGTGGATTTTTCATTGCCCGAATTATTCTTTCTGTCATTTCTTCTTTTGTCATTTTAAACTTTGAATGAACTCCAGCAATCACAAAATCTTGTTCTTTTAAGCAATCATCATCAATGTCAATTTTTCCATCTGGTAAGATATTTGCTTCGCAACCTTTTAAAATTCTAATTTTTCCTTTAAATTTCTCATTTAGTTTATCAATTTCTTTGTTCCTTTCTCTTAGTCTTTTCTCATCCAACCCATGTTCAATTTTCAAAAACTTTGTATGATCTGCAATTCCAACGTATTCATATCCCATTTTGATTGCATATTCTGCAATTTCTTCGATCGAATTTTTTCCTCCATCCCATTTTGAATGAACATGTAAATCGCCTTTAATATCTTTGTATTCAATAAGTTTTGGAAGTTTATGAGATAGTGCAGCTTCAATTTCTCCTCGGTCTTCTCTCATTTCTGGAGGAATCCAATCCATTCCCAATTTTTGATAAATTTCTTCTTCCGATTCTCCAGCGATCATTTCAGAACTCTTAAAAAGTCCATATTCAGAAAGTTTTAATCCTTTCTCGATTGCAATTTTTCTTAAAGCGATATTATGCTCTTTAGAACCAGTAAAATATTGTAATGCAGCACCGTAAGATCTCTTTGGTAAAACTCTAATATCCATATCAAAACCCTCTTTCATTCTCACTGATGCCTTTGTGCTTCCCTTTCCCCAAACTTTAACAACTCCTGGCAAAGAAACAAAAAAATCCATTATTGGCTCTGGATTTTTTGAGATCACTAAAAAATCGACATCCCCGATTGTTTCTTTCATTCTTCGTATAGATCCAACAACGTCTACTCTCTCGACTTCTTTCAAACTTTTCAATTCCTCATAAACTTCTTTTACTGTGGGTAAAATTTCACCAAGTAAAAACCTTCCTCTTGATCTCTTTGCAAATTCAATCGCTTCCAAAATGTTTTTTTCCGTTTTTTCTCCAAAGCCGGGCAATATCGCAATTTTGTGAGCCTTGATTGCTTCTTCTAAATCTCTTAAATTCCTAATTCCTAGTTTTTCATATAAAACCTTTACTCTTTTTGGTCCCAGCCCTTCAATTTCCATTAATTCATCTAAGTTTATGGGATATTTTTTCTTGTAATCCTCGTAATACTGAATTTTTCCTGTTTTCAAGTATTCTTCAATTTTTCTAGCGATACTCTCTCCAATTCCGGGGATTTTTTTTAATCCTTCAAATCCTTCTTTTTTATAAATTTCCTCTACATCTTTTTCCAAACCTTCCAAAGTTAAAGCTGCTTTCTCATAAGCGTATGGTTTGAATTTTACATCTTCCATTTCTAAAAAATAGGCTATTTGGTAGAAGATTTTTGCAATTTCTTGATTTTTCATTTTTTCTCAAAGAGTTCTTTTAAAGAAAAAATTAATCCTTTCTTTAGAGATCTCGGAGAAATCAATTTTAAAATTCCAAATAGTAAAAAAGCAGAAGAAAAACCAAAAATTCCAACTAAAACAAAAACCACTTGAAAACCGAAAGAATTGGCAATTAGTCCTCCCAAAATGCCGGAAAGTCCAATACCCAAACCGACAAAAGTGCCATCCAAACCCCATTCAGTGGCTTCTTTCCCAGGATCTATGTGTCTGGTAAAGATTGCTGTCCAACCAGACAAGGCCATGGCCATGCCCAAAGCTTGAAAAGTTTGAAGCAGATAAATATGAAAGGGAGATCTTGCCATCAAATAACCAAACGGAACTAAAGAACTTAAAATCAAACCAAAAAACAAAAACCAAAAATCATCCTCTTCCCCTTTTCTTGAATCTAGTAAAATTCCCACTGGAATTCTTAAAACAGATTTTAAAATCCAATAAATTCCACTTGCCAAACCCACAACTGCTAAGCTCCCTCCTTGAATTTTCTCAATCACAAAAACTGCAAAAATTGGAGAAATCAAACCCCATCCTGACCAAAAAAGCAAATCAGAAAAAATTAAATACTTAATAACTTTATTAACTTTTAATTGATTAAAAATTTTCATTCTTTTTTCTTCACTCTTTTGTAAATCTTTCTTCGTAAATCTTCAAGCTTCTTTTAATTAAGTCCAAAATCCTGGAAGGGTAGTTGGAAAAGTTTTTTGATTTAAAATTTTTCCATTTATTTTCCAAAAATTTTTACTAAAATTTCTCTTTCTCTGGGCCTGTTGTCAAAATCAATAAATACAATCTGTTGCCAGGTTCCCAAAACTAATTTTCCGTTTTCAACAGGAATTGTTAAAAATGGTTTTATTAAAGAAGACCTTAAATGAGAAAAGCCGTTGGCTTCTCCCCAAACATCATCGTGATGATACTTTTTATCAGAAGGAACTAATTTTTCCATTAACTCTTTAAAATCTTTTAAAAGCTGAGGTTCATTTTCAATAGTTGTAATTCCAACTGTAGAGCCTGGAGAAGAAACAATACAAATTCCTTCTTTGATTCCAGATTTTCTCACTGCTTCTTCAACTCTTGAAGTAATATCAATAATATCACAAAACCCTTTTGTGGAAACTGTGAATCTCATTGATTAATTTTATTAAATTTTTTGTGTTTTCTCAAAATCAGAAAACCTGAAGTTAAACTTCCTTATGCAAGAGATGGTATTTTTGATATCGCTTTAACGAGTCAAAACATCATAAACGTTCACTAACCCAGCTCCGTAGAGATTGTCATTGCCAGGTTCCCCTAAATCTGATGCAGTTTGTTTTAATCTTTCTCGAACTTCGTCTGGAGTGCAAATCGTATCCTTATCAAGGTCGCATTTTTTAGTATCAATCACAAGCGCTGCAGCTCCTGTTACATGGGGTGCAGCCATTGAAGTTCCGCTTAAGGTTTTGTAACTTGAACCCTTATAAGTTGAGTAAATATTCACTCCAGGGGCTGCTAAATCAATTTCTGGACCTCGAGAAGAAAAAGAAGCAATTTGATTTTCCTCATCAGTAGCAGAAACCGCAATCACCTCAGAATAGGCAGCAGGATAGGTTACTGAACCTCCGGTATTTCCTGCAGCAGCAACAATTGTAATTCCTGCATTATAAGCACTCAAAATTGCATCGTGAAAAGACGGAACATCCTGCGATGTTCCCAAGCTCATGTTTACAACTTGCATTCCATTTTCTACCGCCCATTCCAACCCTTCAATTACATCAGAAAGATAACCAGAACCTGAGGCACCCAAAACTTTTATTGCATAAAGGTCAATTTTGGGTCCAACTCCTATTACTCCAATGGTGTTGTTTAAAGCAGCAATAATTCCTGCAACATGAGTTCCGTGTCCATTATCATCATTAGGTGATTTTGAAGGATTTATTGCATTGTATCCTCCTTTTATGTTTTCTTTAAGATCAGGATGTTTTAAATCAATTCCAGTATCGATCACCCCAACTTTTACTGAATCACCAGTTGAAATTGACCAAGAAATCTCAGCATCAACACGATCAATGTTCCAAGTTAAGGTTTGGGGAGGTTGAGGTTTTGATATTCTGCTAATTTTATTTGATCTTTCGAGTGCAAATACCTCAACATCTGGATCAATTCTTAAAACTTCAGCTCTCTTTGCTAAATTTTCCTCTGCCTGAGGTGTTAGCAAGACCGTTTTTCCTTTAATAATTCTTAAATCTTTAATTTTTTCTCCGCCTACTTTTTTGATTAAATCTTCCTGTGTTGATTCATTAATTCCTTCTTTAAAAACAACAATTTTTCTCACTTTTGGTTCAGTTTTTGCTTGAGAAACAAAAATTACGCCAACCAAACCTAAAACCACTCCGATTATTAGAGTAAGGGTTAATAGAAAACTTAATTTTTTTTCCATTCTTTTATGTGTTTTACTTTAAATTTTTCGACCTTTAAACCTCAAGTTTATTTTTCCTTGTTAAAACTTATTTGTCAAATTAAACCTTAAGGAGCCTCAAAAGCTCTTTGGTATTGTCTAAGGCATAACCATGAGCATCGTTATTAAAATAAACATAAACATCTAAATTTTGTTTTTGCCATTTTTTTATTCTCTTTGCCAAGTCTTCCAATTCTTTCTTTGTATACTTTGAGCCAAATAAAATTTTTGAGCCATGCATTCTAACATAAACAAAATCTGCAGTGACTTCAAAAATTTTTGGCCAAGAAGGAGAATCTACAACAACCCAGGCAAAATTAAATTTTTTCAAAATTTGATAAATTTTTTCATTACACCAGCTTTCGTTTCTAAATTCAAAAGCAAATCGCAACTCTTTTGGCGATTCTTTTAAAATCATTTCACCAAAGTCCTCTAACTTTTTTTCATCTGCTTTCAAAAATGGAGGAAATTGAAATAAAAGAGGGCCCAATTTTTCTTTTAAAATCAATACTCTCTTTAAAAAAATTCTCCAGGGTTCATTGCAATCAACTAATTTTTTCACATGAGTAATAAACCTTGAAACTTTTACTGCAAAAATAAAATTTTTTGGTGTTTTTTTGTACCAACCTTCAAATGTTTTTTCACCGGGTAACCTATAAAAAGTATTGTTCAACTCAACTGTATCAAAATGCTGACAATAATATTCAAGTTTTTTTGTCTTTGGCCAATTTTCAGGATAAAAAATTCCTTCCCAGTGAGGGTAAATATAACCTGATGTTCCTATGAAAACCTTTTTCATATTTTCTAAAACAAATTCATCTTTCTTAACATAATTCTCCGAAACCTTATTCTGACTTCGTCAAATTATTGCCATGGCAATAATTCTACGAAAGTTTATAAAAATTTTTAATTTCTCGATCGTTCTCAATTTTTTCAGCAATTATCAACCTAATTTCTTTTTCTGTTAGACCGAAAAATTCTCTCAATAGTTCAATTTCAGCTTGGCAATCGAATGCGTGAATCCAAACACTCTTTTGCAAAGGATAAAACCCTAATTGTTTTAACTTGCCACGGAATGCTTCTCGGTGGATTTTCTTTAACTGAGATATATCAAAAATTACTATTCTAAATTTTTGATCCCACCTTTTTGGTCTTTTTATTTTTAAAGCGTCGATTTGAAACCTTCCTGCTTTCTTCTTTCCTTCTTCAGTTAAACTAATATAAATTTGTCCTTTTCTTTGTTCCATTTTGATTAAGCCCCTTCTTTTTAAATTATAAAAAGTATCTGTGATTTTCTTTTTAGGATATTTCCGCCACTTTTTAAAATGTTTCAACAAATTTTTCACAAAAGAGGGGGAACTAGCAGCAATATAAACTGCACCGGCAAGCATTAACCAGGAAAAAATGTCTTTCACAATTTCTGACTTTGGCTTATAGAAATAATATTTATATTTTCTAATCCCCATTTCTTTGTCTTATCAAATATTCGTCAATTTAAAGCCATGGCAAAAATTTGACGAAATAAGATTAAGTTTTTTGAAGAAAATGTTGAAATCTTTGGGCATCGTCAAACATTGATAAATTATTAAAAAGAATGTAGTTTTCTCTTTTATTACAAAATTTTAAAAGTTCTTTTAAATCTTCGTTTGTGTATTCATATTTTAAATTGTAGCCGTCCCGGCCATGGAGCCGAAAATAATTAATTTTTCCAAAAACTGGTTTTTGTTTGAAAGGGTCTGTACAATGAACTAAATTTAATTCTTTACAGAGCTTTTTTATTAAATTATCTGGCCAATTTCCTCTCGGTTCCCAAACAAAAACAAAATTCTTTTCTTTAATCCTTTTGAAGAAATTTCTAAAATTTTCTATATTTTCCTTTTTAGGCTTAAACGAACCAGGAGATTGAAAAACGACGATTTTTGAATTCAAAGTTTTTGCGACCTCTCTTGTCATTTCCCAGCTTCAAAAACTTCTTTTGTGTTTTTAAAAAAGCCGTAATTTTGAGGATTTCCAAATCTTCTTTTCAATCTTTTGTAAGTTGGACTTTTTGACTCATGAGTAATAACTTGAAAAGCTTTTAAAGTGAATTCAAAATCTTTCGGCGCCTCTTTTCTCCATTTTTTCACAGTTTCCATTTTTGCTGGAATTTCATAAAAAGTTGACTGGAGTTCAACCAAGGAGAATTTTTTAAAGTATTCTTTTTTATTTGTCGGAAATCCACAGCAACCTATTTTAATCATAGAATTTCTTTTTCATTTCAGCCATTAAGGATATACAAACCTCATCGTCGCAATTTTCAAAAGCCCATTCCCAAAGTGGAGCTGTAGTAAATTTTTTGTATTTTTTTTCATAAAAGAGTCCCTGAAGTAAAACTGCTAAAATATTTAATTGATTTAAAAATTTTCCTTCAAGGGAACTTCTAGTTCTGTATTCTTGCCAAAGTTGCAAAATTTCTTTTCTCAAAGAAGGAACAAGTTTTTTAGTTAATTTTTCCATAGCTTGCTTTTCTTTTTTGTAATTTTTAAAAAACATCCGCTCTTTTTTCTTTTTGGGCAACCTAATCATTTTATTAAGCATTTCTTTTCGTTTTTTTTCATCTTTGGGCAAGATTCCATCGTATGGTGTAGTATCTCCTGTATAAACTGCAGATATTTCGTGGCAAAGAGCCATTTTTAAAAGTTTTTCTTGGTTTAATTTTTCTTTTTCTTTTCCAAAAATCCAAGCCATAATAGCTAATGTAAAAATATGTCCAGCTACTGTTTCTGGATTTTTTATTCCCCTTAATCTCCAGTATAACCTAGGCATTTGTTTTAGTTTTCCAATTGCCAAGATAAATTCTAAAATATTTTCTAACTCTTTATTTTTTTGTCCAAATTTTGTTTTTTTATAAAATTTGTTTTGAATAGCGCCCAAAAAATTAACCAAGAGCGGATGATGTACCTTTTCTTCGGCTATTTCCCACCAACCACTTCCACTTCCTTCTGGGCCTAAATATTCTAAAGATTGAATTAGGTTTTCTATCCAATCTACTTGTTTTACAAATTTTCCTTCCTTTGAAACTCCTTTTTCATAATCTAACCAACGAAGATAGATTTCTTCTTTTAAAGGTTCTTTCAGGGGTTTTATCAATTTTAAAAGTGAATTTTTCTCCCTTAAAAATTTAATTTTCATTCTCCTTTGCTTTTCTTTTTCGGGAAGTCTAATTCCTTTCATCAAAATTTCTCTATCTTTTTTTCGCCTTACATCAAGGTTTTGATAATAAAAAAGGGGGGTAGCATCCCCCGCATAGACTTCACACAGATCGTGAGAGAGGGCAATTTGTATACAGTTTTTTATTTGTAAATTCTCCTTCCAACCTAAGAGAAAGGCTAAAAAACTAACTCTAAAAATATGCTCTGCTATTGTCTCTGGGTTTTTTATTCTCCAAATAATCCAACCAGTTCTTGGAACTTCTTTTAATTTTTGAACTTCGATCAAAAAATTTAATTTCTCCTTCATAACAAAAAAGATCCTTTTTAAAGGATAACAAAACCTGAGAAATTTTTAAACTTCTTTAAGAGATCTCGTATCTTATTTTTTTGATTTTATACTTTACATTTATTGGAGAGGTAATGACTATCTCCTCTCCCACTCTCTTTCCTAAAAGAGCTTTTCCTACTGGAGATTCTATTGAAATTTTTCCTTCGCTTGGATTTGCTTCTAAAGTATCAACAATCATAAATTCGTTTATAGCACCTTCTGAATCTTCTAGGGTTACAGTGGCTCCAATATTAACAATGTCTTGTTGTTCTTTGGGTGGTTTTCTAATTAAAATAAAATTCTTCAAAACATATTCCAATTCGAAAAGCCTGCTTTCTAACAAATTCATATCCTCTTTAAATGCCAAATATTCATTGGTTATATCGTCGGAATGTAAAATTTTTGGAGATTCTCCTTTCAATATAGCTAATCTCAAATTTTTTAATGTCTGGTATTCCTTTTTTAATTTTTCTAGTCCTTCTTTAGTTAGATAAAATTTCTTATCCATACACTACATTAAATTGAAGAACCCCCTCTTTTTCGGGGGTTCAGTAGAGATTTTTCAAATTTTCGATCTTTGTTATTGCTTTCTACTGAACCCCCCATCCGACCCTGTGCAAATCAAAACAAAAACAGATACGATCATATAAGCTCCCTGAATATTCATCTGGGGGGATCTTTTTGCCAACATAATTACAATTTTAATTATAGGAAAGCCAAAATGATTGTCAAGAGATGAATAATAACGTAGAAAATCGGAGATTTTCAATGAAAGTATTTTACAGAAAAGCTTTTGAGAAAGAATAATGGAACCTTTTAATCCGGTAAAAATTGAGTATTAATTAGTTTTAGACCTTAAAACGAAGGTGTGAAATTAACCTTTAAAAAGTGGAGGTTTTTTTAATTTTAGAAATCCTCAGGCAATAAACTTGATTCTCTCTTAAAATTACCTCGAATCTATTTTAAAATTAACTTGTATGATTGAAATTGATGGGTCTTTTGGAGAAGGGGGAGGACAAATTTTAAGAACAGCAACTGCTTTATCTGCGGTAAAAAAAATTCCTTGTCGAATCTTTAATATTAGAAAGGGAAGAGAAAAACCAGGACTTCAAACTCAGCATTTATTAGCGCTAAGAGCCTTAGCAGAAGTTTGTAATGGAAAATTAGAAGGAGATTATTTAAATTCAACTGAAGTTAGGTTCTATCCTGGAAAGATCACGAAAGATAGAGTTACAATCAGAATACCCACAGCTGGTTCAATTTCTTTAGTGCTACAAAATTTAATTCCAGTTTGTATTTTTGCTGAAAAACCAATTGAGATTCATTTTGAAGGAGGAGCAACAGATACTTTTTTTTCTCCCACCATTGATCATTTCAGATATGTTTTCTTGAGAATTTTGGAAAAAATGGGGGGCAAGGTTGAAATTGAAATTTTAAAAAGAGGTTACTATCCCGAAGGAGGTGCAAAGTTAAAGGCAAAAATTTTTCCAACAAAGTTAAAACCAATACATTTAATAGAAAGGGGTGAAATTAAAAAAGTTGCAATCATTTCTGGGGCTTCTCAAGTTTTGAAAGAAAAAAAAGTAGCAGAAAGACAACTTGCTGGAGTAAAAGAAATATTAGGAAAGCTAAATGTACCAATCGAGGAAAAATGTGAGTACTATGAAACCCAATCTCCAGGAAGTCAAATCTGTTTGATTGCTGAATTTGGAAATACCTTTTTAGGTACGGATAATCTTGGAAAATTAGGGAAAAAGGCAGAAGATGTAGGAAAAGAGGCAGCCTTAGAATTACTAAAAGAACAAAAACCTGGGGCTTGTTTAGATAAGCACTTAGCTGACCAAATTTTACCCTATATGGCGTTAGCTCCAGGAAAATCTCAAGTCACTGTTACTCAAATCACCGAACATTGCAAAACAAACGCTTGGGTAATTGAAAAGTTTATAAAAGGAAGGTTTGAAATAAGAGACAATTTAATCAGCTGGTTTCCTCAATAAATAGTGTCTAAAGTAAAAGTGCTTTACCATCTCATTCGCTGAAAGATAGGCTAAACAGAGAGAGATGACAATTAAAATAGTTTGGGGGGTGGGAGAAATGAAGTAAAAGTAATTTTGTCCAAACCTTGTAAATGGTAAAGTGAACGAAACAATCCAAACCAAAATTGCAAGAAAAATCAAAATGGGACTGGGTGATTTTGCCAAAAGGAAGAATTTTCTTGTTCTAACTGAAAGGATGATTACTAATTCAGTCAAAACTGAAAGTAAAAACCAATGGGTTTGGATTGATTTTTCTCCTTGATTGAAAAAGATTCCAAAGAAAATAAAGTCAAAAAGAGAAGAAACTAAGGCTAAAAAGAAAATAAAGGGAAAAATTTGGGAAAATTTTTGAGCCTTTGGTCTCCTTAGTTCTTCAGGATCTAAAGTATCGGTAGCAATTGAAACCAAAGGTAAATCCGTTAGTAAATTCAAAAGCAAAATTTGAGTTGGAAGCATTGGCAAAAATGGAAGAATCAAGGAAATTCCAGCCATTGAATACATGTTTCCAAAATTAGATGCTAAAGTCGCTTTGATATATTTTTGAATATTGGAGAAAATATTTCTTCCCCTCCTTATTCCTTCCACTATCGTTTTTAAGTCATCTTTTAACAAAATAATATCTGCTACTTCCTTCGAAATTTCTGCTGCTCCTTTGACAGCAATTGCAACGTTTGCTTCTTTTAATGCTGGGGCATCGTTTATTCCTTCTCCAATAAATCCAACCTCGTATTTTTTCTGCAAAGATTTTATAATTTTCATCTTTGTTTCTGGCAAAACCCTAGCAAAGACTGAATATTTTTCGCAAATTTCGTCGAACTCTTTTTCTGAAAGATTTTCTAAATCTTTTCCCAAAATCACCTCCTCTTCGCTCTTTATTAACCCAACCTCCTTTGCTATTTGAGTTGCAACCTCTTTTGAATCTCCAGTTAAAATTTTAATTTGAACTCCCAATTTTTTTGCCAAATTCAATGTCTTTTTTGCATTTCTCTTTAAAGGATCCAAAAAGCATAAAATTCCTAAAAATTCCAGTTCTTTTTCATCTGCTTCAGAGAATGAATCTTTACTAAATTCTTTGTAAGCAATAGCCAAAACCCTTTTCCCCTCTTTTCCCTTTGCTTTTGCGATTTTTAAAATCTCTTCTCTTTCATTCCCTTTTGAAAGTTCCAAAATCTTTTCTGGGGCTCCCCTCAAAATTAAAAATCTTTTTCCTTCAAACTCAACCAAAACAGAATTTCTTAACCTTTGAGGAGAAAAGGGAATTTCATAGATTAGTCTTGCTCTTTTCAATTCTCTAACCCTTGTTTTCACTTTCTCATAAATTGCTAAATCGAATGGGTTTTGAACAACGTCAACTTCTTTTTCCAAAAGTGAGGAAGCGAAAAAAGCAAAATTTATGCATTTTTTTTCATCTTTTGAAAAGACTTCAGTTAAAGTTAATTTGTTTTCGGTTATAGTTCCAGTTTTATCTGTACATAAAATTTCAACGTTTCCTAAATCTTCGATTGCTTCTAATCTTTTAACTAAAACATTTCTTTTTGCTAACTTTAAAGCTCCGTTTGAAAGAGAAACTCCAACAACCACTGGTAAGGCTTCTGGAACAATACCAACAAGTAGGGCCAAACAAAAGATTAGAAAATCAATTGGATTTGGTTGCTTTTTTAAAAAAAGATTAACGATAAAAATGAGAAAAATTGTTAAGACAACAAATCTGATAATTACTTTTGAAAAATCCAATATTTCTTTTTGGTATAAACTCGGCTTTTCAATTTTTGCAATCAACTTTCCAATTTTTCCAATTTCTGTTTCTCTTCCGGTTGAAATAACAATCCCTTTTGCCTTTCCAGAAACTATCGAGGTTCCAGAAAACAAAATGTTTTTTGCCTCAAAGATTTGATTTGTCTCCCTTTCTAATTTTTCTGAAATTTTTGCTATAGGTTCTGATTCTCCAGTTAAAATCGATTCATCGACCAAAAGGTTTCTTGCCTCAACTATCCTCAGGTCCGCAGGAACAATATCTCCAGTTTGTAAAACAACAATATCTCCTGGAACTAAAAATTTTTTATCGATTATTTTTTCTCTTCCTTCTCTTACAACGTTAACATCTGGAGGAAAATAAGATTTCAAAAGAGAAAGAGCTCGATGCGCCCTGTATTCTTGGGAAAATCCTAAAATTACGTTTAAAGAAGCGAAAATGAAAATCAAAAGAGAATCGATTTTTTCTCCAATTAAAAATGCTAAAATAGCAGCAATTATTAAAAGATAAAAAAATGGAGATCTCAATTGCTTCAGAAAAATCTCAATTGGTAAAACTTCTCTTTCTTTAATTTCATTCAACCCGTAAATTTTTTGCCTTTCTCTAATTTCCTCTTTGGTCAATCCGCTTTCCCTGCTTTTTAAAACCTCGAATACTTCCTTTATTTCTTTTGCTGTAAACTCTGGAAAAGACATAAAATTTCTTTTTTGACCTTTTCTTTGTTTTCTCTTGTTAAATAAAAAACCTTTGTATCTTTTCTTTGTTTTATTTTATCGCAAAAGGAGTTTTCCTTTAGCATTATCGTTCCTAGAACTTTGTTTTGAGAATCCAAAGCTTTTAACATCGCATCTCTAAATTTATTTGAAAAAAGTTCCATTTTCCCTATCTCATCAACAACTATCAAAAAATCTCCCCTCAATCCCTCCTCGATTTCCTTTACTCCTATTTCTTCTAGATCTTTTAAAAGCACCCCATACTTTGAGACTTTATAGGGACTCTCAAGCCCTTTTTCAGCTAAAATTCCTTCTTTCCCACTTAAAGTTACAATTTTAAAACCTATTCTTTCTCCGCCATTTCTTATTTCTTCAGTAAAAAATCCTTTAGCTTGAATTTTCAATTCTTCCAAAATTTCTTTTATCAAAGTTGTTTTTCCACAACCTGGTGGGCCGGTGATAAAAATATTTTTTATCATCTTAAAAACCGAGAAATTAAATAAAAGATGATGGAGAAAATAATACTGAGTAGAATACAGGTCCCCAAAGGAAAATAAAATGTGAAATTTTCTTTTTTGATTAAAATGTCGCCCGGTAATCTTCCAAGATAGGGGATTTTTTCACCTAAAGAGAAAATTAAACCAATTAAAATTAGTAAGGTTCCAACAAAAATTAAAGTTTTCCCAAAAAGAGTGAGCATACTTTATTTTATCATTTCAGCCTGGAAATATTGATTGATTTTAATTTTGAGTGGAGAAACTTGTTTTATCTTTTTTTCTTTAATCAAAACCTTAAGTAACATTCCTTCCATCGTTTTATTTGAAAAATCTTGATCAAAAATAAAATTTCCCAGAGAGTAAGCAATGTATTTTCCCTTGTATTCTTCAATTTCTTGTACAACATGAGGATGATGACCCACTATTAAATCTGCTCCAAAGTCTATTGCTAAATGGGAAAAATATTTTTGGATCGGATTTGATTTTTCTTGATATTCATCTCCAAAATGGAATAAAACAAATACTATATCAGCCCTTTCTCTTGATTCTTTTATACTTTTTTCTAAATTTTCTTCGTTAAGCCAGCAAATCCCTGAATTTTCTCCTGTTGCCTGCCAAAAAGGAGATCCTAAATTGGTAAAAGCCAAAAAGGCAATTTTTGTTCCTTTTATTACTTTAATTTTTGGAGAACAAGCCTCTCTTCCGTTAAAACCGCCGCCAACATAATCAATTCCCGCCTCTTTTAATCTCAAAAAAGTATCTTCCATTGCTACCTTTCCATAATCTAAAATATGATTGTTCGCTAAAGATACTACATCGAAGCCGGCAAATTTTAAACCATCGATTGCCTTTGGATTCATTCGAAAAGAGTAAATCGATCCCACTTTTTTACCCTTATCTGAAATCGGTCCTTCCAAATTTCCGATTAAAAGATCGGCCTTATTTAAAAACTGAACAATTTTTAAAAAAGGAAATTTAAAATCCCCATCGCCGTACATTTCAATCTTTCTCTTTACTCCTCGGTCGAGCAGAATATCGCCAACAAAAAAGACCGTAATTTTTTCTTTTTCTCTTTGAAAATTAACCAAAGAAAGATTAGCTAGACGCTCGATTTCTTTTTGAGTTTTTGTGGTTTGAAATAAAACGAAAAGTGGAAAATTAAAAGAAACGGTTAAAAAAAATATTAAGTACAATAGAGATTTCTCCATAAAAATTCAAAAGTATATTCTTTTCAAACCAAATTTTTTAGCCAAATTTATTGTTTCTTGAAATTCTTTTTCACTAATTCTTCTTGAAAGTTCAGGATATTGATGGGCTTTGTAAGCTGGCCAATACTGATCCATTATATTAATAAATGTATTTTTTGAAATCTCTTTTGCAATAAATTCAAAAATTTTTTCAGAACCTACTAAATTGTTTGGCAAAACTAAATGGCGAACGATTAATCCTCGAACAGCAATTCCTTCTTCACTAATTACTAAGTCTCCAACCTGTCTGTGCATTTCTTTGATTGCTTTTTTCATTGTTTCAAAATAATTTGGAGCGCTTGAATACTTTGTGGCAATTTTATCATCTGAATATTTGGCATCTGGCATGTAAATGTCAAAAATTCCATCTAACAATTTTAAGGTTTCCACTGAATCATAAGCGTTAGTATTATACACAAGAGGAATTTTCAGTCCCGTTTTTATTGCAATTTCTAAACTTTTTATAATTTGGGGAACTTGAGGAGTAGGTGTAACAAAATTGATGTTGTGACACCCTAGATTCTGAAGTGCGATCATCATTTCAGCTAACCTTTCAAAAGAAACTTCTTCTCCAATTCTCAATTGGGAAATTTCATAATTTTGACAATAAACACATGATAGATTGCAAGAGGTCATGAAAATTGTTCCAGATCCATATCTGCCCACTAAAGGAGACTCTTCTCCAAAATGAGGATGATAAGCAGAAACTATTGGTAAGTATCCAAGCTGACAAAATCCTTTTTCGCCTTTCATTCTGTTAACATGACATTTTCTCGGACAAATTTCGCATCTTTGCAAAATTTTAAAAAGCTTATCAATTCTTCTTTTCAGTTCTTTTTTCGATAGGTTCAAATACGAAGGATTCATCTTATTCAATTATATAAAATAAAAATCCCCCAGCTAGATACTGGGGGAAAGGGTGGAGGAAAGTTTATTTTCCTCTTTCAGTTCTTCTTTTTCCCCAACAATCTTTACAATAGACTGGTCTTCCAGGAGTAGGTTCAAATGGCAACTCTGTAATTTCTCCTCCACAATCAGAACAAGTCCAATGCCCTCTGTGAATCTCTCGAGTATGTCTCTTTCCTCCAAATTTCTTGAAGGCCATTGTTTTTTCGAAACTAAAAGCGACCTTGACCTAGGTCGCTGACTTAAATTTCGCAAACGAAATTTAAATAGCTTCCCAGGTTTCAAAGTTATTTTAGCAAAAATCAAACAATACGTCAACTAAAACAAAGCTTCTTCTTTCAAAGAAGTTTTTATCTCTTTTAAGTTCAACCCCAGAGGAAATTATCTTCTAATTAGATTCAGAAAGATTTCAAGAAGCGATGCCCTGAAAAAACCTTCTTTAAAGGGAAGTTTCTTCGATGGTAATTTTTCTTGTGGACACTGATAGGGGTCTGTTTGAGTTCCTTTACCTATACAAGATGAAGCTTGGTTGATTTCTTTACCTGTTCCAGAAGAGTCAATACAATACTTTCCTTTTTCAGGTGAAATTAAGTCAGCAATTACACAATATGAATTAACCGAACTATAACAAGAAAGATTTAAGATTCCTTTTTGGTTTTTCCTTATGCTCTCTTCTATATTTGCCAATTCCTTTCCATATTTTGGATGTTTCTCATTAAGAGTGTTCTTGTAACAAAGATTTTTATAAGAATTTTTATCTTGTTTGTACAACAGTTCAGCGATTATTTGTATTGCAAACATATTACCTTTTATTTCACTATCTGGAAGCGAGGAGGTGGGTTTTTTGAATTCCTCCGGTGGTTCAAATTCTCCAATGAAAACATCAAAAATTTCTTCAAGTCTCTTATATTCAGTAGGGGGATTAATCTGGACTGGTTGATTAAAATTAAAATATTCAAGAGCTATGTTAAAAGAGATTCTTCCTGCCTTTTCAAATAATTCAGGCTCCTTTGGTGTTTCTTTTATCAATTCGCTTACATTAACCGATTTTCCTAATTTAAATTGGTAAACATAATAGTCTTTTTTTCCGATCCAAACTTCTCCTTCTATGTCGCCAATTTTCTCAAGAAGGTTTTTCAATTCTTCAATTTCTGTTTTTAATTCCCCCTCTTTAACTGGTTCTCCAAAAATTTCCTTTCCCTTGGGGATTAATTCTCTCATTGCTTCATTACCAATTTCTAAAAATAAGTTTAAAATTTCTTCGTTGTTCAAGCTAATTACGTAATGGTAAACTTTTATTCCATTAATTGTTTCATCTGGAAGTTCTTTCTTTACTCTCAATAGTTTCTTTGCTGATAATTTTTGTTTTATTTTTGCTTCAATATCTTTTATCAATCTCTTCTCCTTTTCCATATATTCTTTATATTTTTTCTCTACCTCTGGTGTCCATTCTTTATCTGAACTCTTTTTTTCAAGTTCTAGTAAGGATTTTTCATCTACTTTTATCCATTGATTCTTGAGTTGCGAAAATCCAAGAAACTCTAAAAATGAAGAGCCAGGAATTTTAGTGAGTCTAAAATAACCTTCTTCTTCGCTAGTCCAAAGTACTTCTCCAGCTAATCCAAGACCTATTCCTAATTCTTCTTGACTTCCTAATGACAAAAATAAATTAAATTTAAATTCAGATTTTGGATTTTCAGGTTGAGTCTTATCTGTTTTTCCTTCTTCTCTTAATTTTAGTTCAAACTTCATTCCCTTGTCTCCTTTAATTAAAGGAGGGAAATTTACCAAAAAAGAAAATTCTCCTTTTTCTTGGAATGTGTTTACTCTTTCCATTGCTTTAATCGATCTTTCTGTCACTTTATCAGGTGTTGGTCTAAATGGATTCCATAAAGGATCCCAGATTCTAGTGGCTAAAACTACAACCGTTCCAAGGGTTACAATCAAAATAAAGAGTCCAACAAAAATAAGAATTTTCTTTGAAGCTTGCCCTTTTGTTGAAGTATCAGACAAATCAAAGGCTGGAAATGTATCTTTCATTTGGAATGGATAAAAATTTTATTAAAGACCTTGTAAGTATAAAAGGGAAAGATATCAATCGTATTTTAGATTGGACCATTTCCCACACCTATCTCCCCATCTGGCAACAATTTTTCCATTCATTTTCGCTTCAATCACTTCGCAGTAATTTGGGCAACCTTTGCATTGAAAAGATTCACATTTAATATCCATATCTGAGATTTCAAAGCCTCTAAATTTTGTCTTTTGAGGAGGATTTTCTTTTACCAAAAGAGCAACTCCAAAAGCGCCCATCACTTTGTTGTATTTTGGAACGATAATCTTTTGGCCCAGAGCTTTCTCAAATGCCCATTTCATTCCAACATTTTCTGAAACTCCACCAACAAAAACTATTGGAGGAAAAATCTTTTTTCCTTTTGCTACTCCTCCCAAATAATTTCGAACGAGACCTTCGCAAAGTCCTGCCACAATATCTTCAATTTTATGGCCCACTTGTTGTTTGTGAATCATATCAGATTCAGCAAAAACAGTACACCTGGAGGCAATAGTGGTTGGATTTTTAGACTTAATAGCTAATTCACCAAACTTTTCAATTGGAATTCCTAACCTGAAAGCTTGAGCATCTAAAAAGGCTCCTGTGCCTCCGGAACATATTAGATTCATTGCAAAATCCACTGCCACTCCGTCTTCCAAAATGATTATCTTTGAATCTTGTCCCCCAATATCAATAACTGTTCTCACTTCAGGAACCAAAAAAGAAACTCCTTTTGCATGGGCAGTAATTTCATTTTTCATCAAATCTGCGCCAACAATTACTCCTGCCAAATATCTTGCAGAGCCTGTAGTCCCTACTCCAGAAATTTCAATTTTTGGATTGTGGTTTTCGATCCATTCTTTCAATTTTTTTAATCCCTTTTGAAGTGCTTCTATTGGCCTTCCACCTGTCCTTTCATAAGTCCAATACAAAACCTCCCCCTTTTCATTAATCAAAACAAACTTTATAGTTAAAGATCCTATATCAATTCCTAAATATGTTTTCATGTTTTTTGCTTTCTTTGATAATAATTTTTTACCACATCAACAAAAGCCTCAATTCTTGTATCAATACCAGCTTCAGCAACTTGTTCATCCAAAGACAAAGATAAAAACGGAATTCCGGTTTCTTGATGAATTTTTTCCAAAATAGGACGCACACTTGTTTCGGGCATGCAAAAGCTTGGTAGCAATTGAATCACTCCATCAAATCCTTCTTTCACATATTTTAGCATCTCATAAATTGCGTCCCTTCCGTGTCCTCCAACTGTAGATCCCAAATAAGGTTTTATTTTTCTTTGAATGAAAAAATCTTTAAAAAAAACTTTCTTTTTCAAATGATAAAGCAAACTCATTTCTCGATGAACTTCCACTCCCAAATTCCCAAATTTTTTCTCAATTCCAAAGTTTACTGCATGATCGCAAACTGTATAAATTTCACCTACAATTCCTACTCTCGGCACTTTTTTTCTCTCGATTTTAATTTGATTGAGTTCTTTCATGATTTCCTTTTCAAACTTCAAAAGATCCCAAAATTTCTCAATTTCCCTCATTCTCCTAAAAGCTGAAATTAAAACCCTATCAGTATCTCCTTTTTCAATTTCTCTTGGTCTTAAATATTGAGCCTTTCTTTCAATTTTTTCAATTATACTCAGTGCTTTCAAAGTAAAAATCGTAGCCTCTATCATTTTAAAAATGTTAGCTTTAGAAAGCTTTTTTAGTTTTGAAAAAATATCCAAAGATTGATCAAAAATAACAAAATTTACATTCTTTCCGTTTTCCTTTAAAACTTTATCTTGAACAAAAGCATAATACCTTAATCTACAAGAACCTCCCAAAGCAGTTGGCATGACAATTGTATCTGCCCCTCTTTCAATTGCTTCTAAAAAATTCCCCAGATTGACTTTCAAAGGAAAGCAATACATTTCAGGAGCAATTTTTACTCCTTTTTCAATTGTCTTTGGAGTTGTCTTTTCTGGAGGAACAACTTCTAAATTCAGCTTTTTTGCCAAAAGCTCAAAAGCTACTGTGTAATTTCCCCAATAGGGAAAAGTGATTTTCATGATATTGTGTCAATAAATGCTTCCAACCTTGTTTGAAATCCCGCTTCTCCAGTATGTTCATCGATTATTAAATATAAAAATGGAATTTTTGCTTCTTTAAATTTTTTTTCCACGAATTCTTTTAATACTGCATCGCAACCACAAGCAAAAGAAGAAATTTCAATGGCACCATCAATCTTTCGGCTTAAGATAAAATTTATTTTTTCCATTATTTCTTTCGCAAACTCCCAATGAAAACTTGGAAATTTGGAATTTGGAATTTGGAATTTATTTGGATCTTGGAATTTGGAATTTGGAATTTCTTCTATGAATATCGGAACTACTCCAAGTTTTTCTAACCTTTCTTTAATCCTTAAATTGACATACTCATCATACAAATTATAAGGGTGAGAAATTAAAATGATTTTTTTAGAATTCAAGTTTAATCTTTCGAGTGTTTCTTTTTCCTGCTTTTCTCTAATTTCTTTCTCTTTAATTAAAGCCTTTTTGAAAGCCTCTTTTACTTTTTCTTCATCCTTTCCCAATTTCTTTCCTAATTTTACCAGACTTTCCTCAAATTTTTCTTTTTTCTCATCAAAAGTCTCAGTTAAAATTTTAGTTTTCACCAAAATCTTTGCCAAATCTGGAAGAGCGAAAAATTTTGGACAATATTCAAAATTTCCTTTTCTTTTTAACCTTGGCACAAAAATCAAATCGCACTTTCCCTCCAGCCACTTTAAATGCCCAAAAAAAACCTTGCACGAAAAGCAAGTTTCTGGATCAGAAATTTTCACTCCAGTTTCAACAATTTCTTTGTTTGTTTTGGGAGAAAGCAAAGTTTCAAACCCTAAATTCTCAAAAAAACTCTCCCAAAAATAAGGTCTTTTCCAATAAATTAAAGCTCTGGGGATTCCAATTTTCATAAAGTGGTAATTGGCCTTGTTTGAAGAATATAAAACCTGTTTTTCTCAAGAGCCCATTCAATATCTTGTGGCTCTTTATAATGATTTTCAATTTTCAAACAAAGACTAGCTAATTTTCTAATTTGCTTTTCAGAAAGCTTTTGTCTTTTAATTTTTTCTTTTGGTACTTTAATCTCCTTTATCCCATCTTTGCCTCTAACGATCATTTTTTCTTGAAGATTTTCATTTATGTCCAAAATTTTTAAAGTCGATTTTTCAATTATGTAAGTATCGGGAGTAATTTTTCCTTAAACTAAAATTTCTCCCAGTCCCCAGCAAGCCTCAATGACCATTTGGTCTCTGTCTTTTGATCAAAGGCAGTAAGAATTTCCTTCTCTAAATCTTTAGGTATTTTAGCATCATGAATTACATCGCGAATTAATTTTGAAGCTTGGTCGACTGAATTAACATCTTTATAATTTGTTTTATTTAAGGCTGCTTCAATTTCAACATTCAAATCAGTCTGAGATAAAAACTCATCAAAAGCATTGGCTAAAATTACAAATCCGGGTGGAACCGGAATACCAATTTTTGTCATTTCACCCAATGAAGCTGCTTTACCACCAGCAATTTTTACCTGGTTTTTTGATAATTCATTGAAAAATTTAATAAATTTCATCAATGTTTTTATAATTAATAACTTATTTGCTCCAGGGGTTTTTGATGATCATAAATAGTGATTATTTTAAGTATTTATTCTTTTCTTTTAAGTATTTTTACAATTCCTTTATTTGCATCAACTTCAACCAAATCTCCATCCTTTAAAACTTTGGTTGCAATTTTGGTGCCAACAATACAAGGAATTCCAAGTTCTCGAGAAACTATGGCTGCATGAGAAGTAATTCCTCCTTGATCAGTTATAATCGCACCTGCTTTTCGGCAGGCTCTTATTAATTCTGGACCAGTACTAGAAACTACTAAAATATCATTCTTTTTTACTTTGCTTATTTCTTTTTCTATTTTTTCTTCTAAAATTGGTTTAATAATTTTAACTTTTCCCTTATAAAAACCTTTATTTGCAATCTGTCCTTTAATTTCTGTAATTGCTTTTTTGAAGTGATAATTTTTAAAATCATTTAATATCTTTGTTGCTTTTTTACCTATAATCATTTTCCAACCAGTAACTTTTGTTAAAACCCAATCTCTTTTTTCTCTGTTTGATTTTTTTATTTTTTTTCCTTTTAAAATTTCAACAATTTCTTTATAACTAAACCAATAGAGATCTTGCTTTTTTGTTCTTCGTTGAATTTCCTCAATATATTTTTTAAATATACCTTCTTTGAACCAAAATTCATTTATTACTTCTCTTAATTTAAATTTTACTTTTTGCATCTCTTTTATCCTCAAAAGAAAAAACCTATATCTTTTAGGATTTTCTTCAATCATTCTTTCAATTTTTTTATAAAGAAAAAATTCAGTAAAAAAATAAAGTTCTCCAATTGATTGATAGAATTTAATTTTTGAAAGAAAATCTTTTATTAGATTAAAGTTAGATAATAAAGAAAATTTTTTATTTTTAACCTCTTTAAAAATTTTTTGTGCCTCTTTAATTTTTTCTTTTACTTTTTTCTTCCAGAAAGGAAAATATTTTTTAATAAATAATAATCCAAATTCTGATAAACGCTTAATTGTTCTTTTTGAAAGAAAAAAATATATTTCCTTTTTTTTATGATCGAAAATCAAAAGAGTATTTCTCTTTTTATATTCCTTATTTAGCCAATATGAAATAAAAAAGAAATTCAAATCAGAACCAGTCCAAAGGAATTCATAATTTTTTGGATTTAAAATTTTCATCATATTCGTTGAATAACTTATTTAAATGGTCAATGATTTTTTTATGCTCACCCCACCAAATATTCAACAATTAAAACCTTGGTTGCAATTTTGAGATTTTCTACACATGTTTCCTTTAATTATAGCAAATAGTTCTCCTCATAGAAAGTTAACCCTCTTCATTATTAATAATAGTAACTCTTTTTATAAATAACAATATCATAATGAGGTTTTAGTAAAAGAAAAGCCATTATTAAATTTTATCTTCTTTTAAGATCGAAAAATCTATTTCTACAATTGTCACTCATTTGATCTTCCAAAACCATCGCAGTCAACCTTTTATCTGAGTAATCCCTTTTCCCTTTGCTTAACATTGAATAATCATCTTCAATAATCCCTTTCTGTTTTCTCACAAAGTATAATTTTTGTTAGAATTTTTTAAGCACATACCGCAAGAGGTGAACCTTGGGTTTTATTTTTAATAACTAAAGCTTTTGTTTTCCTTGTTTCTTAAATTAAGTGATAATTTTTAATCGTTTTTTATATATTTATAATTACTTCCTTTGTCTCTTTTGGATTAATAAAGATTTGTTGCATAATAAAATTTTTCCATTCCACCAAATCATTCATTATCCAAGATTTATTTAGAAGGTCAAAAATGCACGAAATCTACTGAAATTTTTTCATGTTTCTAGAGAAAAACTCTCGTCTACAAACAAAAAATGCTCCATTAAAGTATTTGGGAATCTCCTCGTTGAGAGATGGGTTAAAAATTAGTTAAATTTTTTAAATTTTTTTATAAATCTTACTGAAATTTTTCATCTCCGTTTAAAGTATTGAGATAGTTAAAACGTTGTTTTTTAACTTTATCATTTCTATTTTAATTGGTAATAATACGATACTTGAGGAAATTGAGAATCATCGATAATTGAGTTATTTTCTTAAGATTAGGGATCTTCACAACACCAGAGGGTAGCCAAACAATTCAAAATATTCCATTCATATAGAAATAGAATTGGGTGAATATTTTCTGGAAAAATAAAAATTTCCACATAAATGCTGCTTTATTTTTTCTTAATAATTGTTATCATTCCCTTTTCTGCATCAACCTCAACCAAATCTCCATCTTTTAAAACTTTGGTGGCAATTTTTGTACCAATAATACATGGAATCTTTAGCTCTCGTGAGACAATAGCAGCATGGCACGTAATACCTCCTTCATCTGTGACAATTGCGGAAACTTTTTTGAAAATTGGTGCATATTCGGGAGTGGTCATTGGAGAAACTATTATATCTCCTTTTGAGATTTTAGATAATTCTTCTTTATTTTCAACTATTTTCACTCTACCAACAATCAATTTTTTTACTTTATATGTTAAGTGCCCTCTTATTAAACTGATTCCTTTATTAAAAATATAGGGTAGTAATTTCCACCCCTTAGTTCTCAAATAATTTTTCAAGGTACCGTATCTAACTTTTCCTCCAGCAAATAAAAAATATCTGCTCCTTCTATGCAAAATTTTTTTTAACTTCTTTATGAAATTTTTATTATAATTTTCAGCCAAAATATTTTGCATTTCAGTAAAACTCAAAAATCGTCCAAATTTATTTGCTTGGGTTACTTTCAATTTTTTTAATATGTATTCTCCGACTTTTCTAAGAATTATTTCTGTTAAAGGAGCTAAAATTTTATCCACTTTAGCGCGTGTATTTAAGCAAATTTTAACTTCCTTTTTGAATTTTTCTTGACATTCGGGATAGAATTGCTCTATCTGCTGAGGAAAATACATAATAATCAAAAAACGAGGTAAAATAGGAAGATACCTTTCTTTCAAGGTAGAGAGTATTAATAAAATCTCTTTTTGGTTTAAATTATCAAAATTTAACTCAAGCCACTTATCAAGTAATTTTTTATACTCTTTGATATCGCTTAACAACTTTTGAGAAATTTTTTTTATAAAATTTTTATCGCAACTTATTCTTTTATTAATGAAACTAAACATTCCGTGGATGTGCTCTTCTCTAGCCCTATAAATAGTTTCTTTTTTACCATCCCAAACAAAAATAAAATCAGAATAAGCCCACCCAAATTGTTTATCGAATTCTCTTGTTGCTGAAATCCAGGTTAACTCACAGTAAGCTATACTCCAATCTCGAAAAATTGTTGGCTCGAAATGAAGTTTTTTATTATTCATTTTCATTAGAAATTTTTGATAATTTTGACTATTCCTTTATTTGCATCAACTTCAACAAAATCTCCATCTTTTAAAACTTTGGTGGCGATTTTTGTTCCAATAATACAAGGAATGCCAAGTTCTCGGGAGACAATAGCTGCATGGGAAGTTAAACCGCCTAAATCAGTAATAATTGCTCCGGCTTTTCGCATCGCGGGTACATAGTCTGGCACAGTAGCTTCAGCTACTAGAATATCACCCTTTTTAAATTTTAAAAGATCATCTTTTGTCTTGATAATTTTTACCTTATCCCTTTGCATAGCCTGGGCAAGCAATTCGACCAGTAAAATAATTTTTTAATTCCAATTTGGTTCCCATTTCGCTCTTTTTAAACCAACCTTCTTGAAGAAATGAAGCAAAAGGAGTTTGTTTTTCTTTTTTAATAAAATCTTTAAAAAACTCTCCTGTCAAAAGGTATTCTTGATCTTCTAGAAAAAATAATATATAACCCCTTTGTCGTTCTTTAATCATCTCTCTAATTTTTGCTATGTTTCTTTTAAAATATCGATTATGTTTTAGATAATATACAATTTCTCTATAGTCCAACCAACTTAATTCATTTATTGAAATTTTTAATCTCCTTGATATTTCTTTAAAAATTGGCATAGATTGCCATTGGCCAAGAGTTATGTCATCCCTTCCTTTACTCCTAATCCAAATGTAATCTCTTAAAAGGTTTATTTTCTTTTTTAAAATGGTAGGGGCTTTAATTTTTTTAAAAATTTTTTTCAAATCAGATAAATTTTTTTTTCTTTTCTCTTTCAAAATATAAGAGAGGATTCTTTTGAGTTTTTAGCCTTTCAATTGCTCAATCACTTCTTTTGGTTTTAATGGTTCGCCTTCAAAATTTCTAAAATACTTTTTCCATCCCCATTTTTTAAGAATTTGTTAATTAATTGATTAATCTCTTTATCAATCTTATTTTTCTTTCTTTTCCAGACCTCAAAAATTTTCAATAAATCTTTCGTTTCGTAATAGGAGTATCTTTCTTTGTTTACTCTTCCTATCACCTCAAAAAAGTAGTCAATTTCTTCTTCTGAGAAATTTTTTCCCAAAAACCAATTATAAATCTCTTTAACCAAAATTATCTTTGCAGCAACAGGAAGATAAATAAACACTCCTACTCTTTTGTAGGCTTCGATCACATATTTTAAAAAATAATCAATCAATTTACGATTTGAATAACTTTTTAGGGGAAGTTTTTTTATTTTTTGAGTAAGTTTAATATAATTTTTGGCAGTTCTTATATAAGCCCTAAATAATTTTTCAAGAAAATACTCATTTTTCCGATAGACCTTTTTGATCGCCTCTACAAAATCTAAAAAATCTGACTCTATACAGAAATGACCATCAATTTGAGTTCTGTGTCTTAAAAACCTAAAGTTTACATCCATTTCTTTTCTAATGTTATCTCTCCATTGTTCGTAAAATAGACGAGCAATGATAAAGGGTTCTTTTACTCTTATCAATCTAACCCACCTTAATTTCGGAATTTTTGAAGGTTTATTAGTTATTATCTTCATCTTTTCCTTCTCTAACATCTTCTTGGAACTCAAACGTTTTGCCTCTATATCTTAATTCAATCTTACCACCGGGGAATAAAATAATTTGTGCTGGTTCTGTTTCTTCAACCATTTTTCCTCCAATTTTTTCAAATCCTTCAGGTGTAATTTCACCTTGATTGGCCAAAAAAGTATAAAAAACATCTAATTCAAGACTATGTCCAACAACAACAATCTTTAGCGGATTTTCAGGAAAAATTTTCCTTACAAATTCTTCCATCCTTCTAAGAGCTCTAAGATGGTCTTTTGCAATTTCTTGAGGATTGGGTCCTAATTGTTCATTATCTACAATCCCTTTTTCATTAAACCACTGTTTTATTGCTTCATCCCGTTGTTTTCTAAACCTCTCCACACCTCCAAGATGATCAACGTAGGGAGAAAGCCTTCTTTGCTCATGGGGTTTATTTTGATCTTCTGGGTGGAACCATTTTGGATCAGAAAGTTCTTTTATTACTAAAGGAAATTCAATAATAACTTTGGCTGTGGGGTTTTGTGCTATTTCTCTTTGTATTGCTTCTATGGTCTTGTGTACTCCTCTCGTTTCTTTGTATAAATTTTTAATCTCTTCTTGTGAAATAATTACAACATCTTCTTTTTCTTTTAATCTTTCCTTTAATTCTTTTGCATAAATCTTAATAGTAGATCTTGTCCTTTCCAAAGGAGAAACACCGAGTAAAGGGATTATTGTACCCGATGGAGAGTTTTCAATTATTCGTATAATATCTTTCCACTCTTTTCTTTGCTAATTCAACCCCTTCTTGAGAAATTCCTGGATAACCTTCAACACCCTCTCCTTTTTGTGTGTGTCTTGTAATAAAAAATTCTGATTCCTTTGCTACCATTATTTTTTAGGAATTTAAACGAATTCGACCTTTTTCAATAATTTTAAACTAATTACCTTGCTTGTCTCAACTTCAACTAAGCTTCCATCTTTTAAAACTTTGGTTGTTATTTAGCTTCGATTATAATGTGGTAATCGGTCTTGATTGGACAATATAAAATTTTCCTTTTTCAAAAGCCCATTCAATATCGCAAGGGAATTTATAATGTTTTTCAATCAAAAAGCAAATTTTAGCCAACTCAATAATTTGTTTGTTGTTGAGTTTTTGTTTTGTTTTTAATTTATTCGGTACCTTAATCCACATATTACCAATACCAGTTTTTTTCCGAACAATCATTTTTTCTTGTTCTGATATATTAATATCCAAAATTTTCCATTTTTTCTTATCAACTACGTAGCTATCTGGAGTAATATACCCTCCAACGATTGCTTCCCCTAAACCCCAGCCTGCTTCAATGACCATCTGATTTTTATCTTTGGTTACTGGATGGACTGTAAAACAAATTCCAGAAATTTCAGATTGAACCATTTTTTGGACTACCACAGCAACTAAAATTTTTGATTTTCTCAATCCTTTTTCGTAACGGTAAACAATAGCACGGGGGGTAAAAAGAGATGACCAACAATTTTTGATTTTACCTACTAAATTTTTCTTTGTAACATTCAAGTAGCTTTCTAATTCTCCTGCCCAAGAAGCAATTGAAGAATCTTCCGCCGTAGCTGAAGAGCGAACAGCGACAAATTTCTCGTTTAGTCTTTTGAAAGCTTCAAGAATTTCATCTACTAAAATTTTTGGTACTTTGGCATCGTGTATAAGATCTCTTATTTTTCTCGAGGTATATTCAACTGAATTAATGTCTTTAAAATTTATTTTATTCAAAGCTGCTTCAATTTCGACATTCAAATCAGTCTCTTTTAAAAATTCATCGAAAGCATTAGCTAAAATCACAAATCCACGAGGAACAGGAATTCCAATTTTTATCATCTCACCCAAAGAAGCTCCTTTACCACCAGCGATCTTAATATCTTTTTTGCTTATTTCTTCAAAAAATTTGATGAATTTAAAATTTGACATAAAAGTAAATTCTTGTATATTTTACAGAATTTCAAACTTTAAAACAATGTACCTTGTTTTGGTACACTTTTTACTTCTCCTTTTTGAAAAATCCTGATTTTTCCATAAACTCCATCATAACCTGGTTCAATGAAAACTTTTCCTTCTCTTGCTCTGATTATTCCTTCTGCAATTTCAGGTAAGGTGGCAGTTTCCAAGTCTGCTCTAGGAACGTTTATTAAAACATTAAATTCGTTTCCGAATCTTTCGATTAAGTTTTGATATTGCTTTTCCACTTCTACTGTTCCCACTCCTTGCCCTAAAGCATCAGCAATTATTTCTTCCAAAGGAATTAAACTCTTAAAAGGAATGGCATTTTCTGGAACAAACCCTTCTGGTCTATCTGCCAACTGTTCCACTCTATTTAGAACTCCAATTGTTAATGGTCTCCCACAAACTGGGCAGATCCCATTATATTTTTTTGTTTCTTTTGGTGCTAAAGAAATTCCACAATGTCTATGGCCGTCATAATGGTATTTTCCTTCTTCTGGATAAAATTCTATCGTGTACAAAAACTTACTTTTATCTTTCTCTTTTATTGCTTTTATAATTTCAAAATAAGAAAGCTCACAATTGAAAAAATTAGCTTCCCTACCAATGTTTGAAGGTGAGTGAGCATCAGAGCAAGAAATTAGAGTTATTCGGTCCAAAGCTGATAATCTCCAATTCATTTTTGGATCAGAACTCAAGCCTGTTTCTCCAGCAAAAATGTATTTTGAATACTCTTCAAAACATTCCTCAATTGAATCAAAACCAGAACGAGACCCAAATAAAGAAAACCACGGAGTCCAAATATGCGCAGGAACGACCAAGCAATCTTCTGAAACATTGAGAACAATTTTCAACAACTCCTTTGCATCTAAATTCAAAGTTGGTCTTCCATCTGAATTTAAATTTCCATAAAGTTTTAAATAATTGTTTATCTTTTCACAGATCTCAACAGAAGGAGAGAAAATTATTAAATGGATTTTTCTCTGTTTTCCTTTTTTAAAATAAATGCAAGAGACTTCCGTGGTTAAAATAAAGCGAGTTTGACTGTTTGAGTTTTTTAATTTAAAAAGCCCAGGTTCTGCACTTTCTAATTTTTCTTTTATTTCCTTTAGCCAAAAAGAATGAGTAAAATCTCCAGTTCCCAAAACTAAAATTCCTTTAATTTTTGCCCATTTATCAAGATTTTCCAAATCCATTTGCTGGGAGGTCGCTCTTGAATACTTTGAGTGCAAATGAAAATCTGCAATAAATTCCATATTCTCATTTTTGAAATATTTTCTCTTCTATAAAACCGAAAAGATAAAAAATTATCAGAACTAAAGCTGTAGAAAAAATTGCTAAAAAATAGAATTTTGCCCCTACTGCCAATCCGATTGCTGCAGTAGTCCAAAGGCCTGCTGCAGTAGTGACCCCGAAGATTTGAGTTTCTCCTTTAAAAATTGCACCAGCTCCTATAAAACCCATGCCAACAGCAATTGCCATTAAAATTGGAGAGGGATCTAAAATTTTCAAATTGGCTAAAGAAAAAGCAATTATAGAAAAGAGGCAAGACCCCAAAGAAACTAATGAATAAGTTTGAATTCCTGCTCCTTTTCTTTTGAATTCTCTTTCTAAACCAATTAACCCACCTAAAATAACAGCTAAGCTTAACTGAAGAAAAAGTTCATCTTCCATGAGGGTGAATTTTTGAATTCCAACTTTACAGTTTATATACTTTGTAGCCTTCTCTTACTTTTTGAATTACTTTTAAACCCACTGATTGCCCAGCTTTTGCTTCTTTTACCTTTTGATGTTCAATTTCCATTGATTCGACAGTTTGAGTAAAATCGGTTTGCCCGCCAACTATTCTAATCGTGTCTCCAACTTTTAAAGTATCTTCCAATTGAATCACTGCTACCCCAATTTTTCCAAAGTAATGAGTAATTTTTCCAATTAATTTCTCCTCTTCCATTTTAATTTTTTATTTTATCGACCTTTTTAGTTTTTGATTTTTTTGTTTTTCTTTTTTAATCATATCGATTAACTTTTGAACCAATTTTTTTGGGTCTTTCTCGTACACTATTTTTTTTACTCCCCGGTAAGGACCAGTGACGATTTTCCTAATTTTGTCTGCCGTCCCTCCTGTGCCTTCTAAAACTCCAATTGGTTTTTGTATCTCAAAAGCAGTAGCGAATTCGTGTAAAGTTCCTATTCTTCCGCAGATTATAATCACTCCGTCAGCAGATTTTGTCATAATCATATTTCTGCCAACATAATCTGCTCCAGTATAAACCATCACATCAAAGGCATCAATAGGAAGACGATAGGTTTTTAAATGAGCTGCCTCTGAAGAAGCAGGCGAAAAACCAATTGAAAAACCTCCTGCTTCTTTACAACCAAGGGCTGTATAATAAGGAACACCAGTAGTTGCTCCTGTAATTAAAACACAACCCTGTCTTGCTATTTCTCTGCCAACTTCTTTTGAAATTTCAATAATATTTTCACAACAATGAGAGGTTTCTGCTGCTCCAGAAACTGCAATTTTAAAGCCTAATTTTTTCTTCATAATTTTAATTTTAATCAACTAAAAAAGGGAAATCAAACATTCCCTTCTTTAGTGAGGGGAAACAACCCTGACGAATTCGAGAGGACCGGAAACCCCTCATGGGCCCTCATGAAGTGCTAGCAAGCCCTCTCTCCTTCGTCAAAGGTTGCTGTGGCCTAGGGCACTCTGGCCCGCATCCCCTCATTTTTGAATTTATTCTTTCTCAACTTTTTGTCAAGCCCCTTAAAAACTTTGAATCAATATAAATTAAAAAAACCCGAGGTTGATTTAACCTCGGGCTAAAAATTTCAAAACTAAGGAACCACAAATTGACCGGTAGGGGGTGGGCGCATTGTTTTTGCTTCGGGCGAGGGTGGAGGCGGAGTCTGCTTTAGACCCAAAAGCCTCCACGCCCACAAAACTGCAGCCACTGCCAATAACACAACTACAATCCCAAGCATAGTCCTTCTATTCACTGCTAAGCACCTCCTCAATAGTCATAAGTTGTGTACGCAGTGCAAACGCAATTGGGTTCAGGCGAACCAGTGGCAGGATTGATAGCACCAGGGCAAGGGATAGTCGGATGGCGTTCTACATTGCCTGAGATTAACTTGGCGTGCCCGTCCAAGAAGATGTAGTTGCAGCCCATATGGTGTCTAGACTGACCGACACCTTCCCATCCGCACTCGCATCCAAAGGCTGTGCCAATGACATAAGGGATACCAAAGGCTCGCTCGTTAATCATTGCGGTGAAGTTGTCTTGCAAAATCGCCGTCTCCGCAGGACGGCGGACATTAG
>Ga0197143_1000708_pt1 | contig 32941 bp, 26 predicted proteins | sample GBS70_MetaG_FD_148603 | JGI IMG/M metagenome (GOLD analysis project Ga0197143, IMG submission 148603) | Sediment microbial communities from Great Boiling Springs, Gerlach, Nevada, United States - GBS 70_MetaG | ecosystem: Environmental > Aquatic > Thermal springs > Hot (42-90C) > Sediment... | reverse complement strand
CTTTGCCCGTTAGCAAGTAGCGCCAACCTGAGCGCAAATTCAAAAAGGCTCTGACACGATGCCAATCAACGGGGGCGTCTTTTGGGACAGCGATGCGGATTCGGTTTTGACCGACAGTGACTTGAACTTTCCCGTGGGCGACCTTTTCCCATTTTGGCTCGGCAGAAGCCTCACCCTCCCGTTTCGTGTCCCGTGTTCCATGTCCCATGTCCCGTGTTTCGTCAAAAGCGTATCCGCCCAAACTGATGAACCTTCCGCCCGCCTTAAGATAGCGTCGGAAGTTGTCAACCGCCTCGGCAGGGAAGAATGCGCCGTAAGGCAGGATGACGATGGCGACTTTTTGTGGCGTTAGGACTTTCGGGTTCGCCAAATCTTCGGTTGAGAGCAAACAGGTGAGAAAGCCATGCCGCTGAAGCAATTGTGCTAAAAACTTTGGGTCAGCATGTCCTAACTGTTGTGTAATAGAAGGCTCATGCCAAATTCCGACAATCGCCTCCCCACAAGCAGTTCCAAACGCCATTACCACCGTCATCAGTGAGCAAAGCACACGCATGTTTCCTAACCTCCGTGTTCACACATTCATCATGCAATGCTTTCAAGCTGCCACAATGGCTTTATGCGCTCAATCTGGTAACCAAATCCAGTTCCCTTTAAGGAGTGCGTTTTTAGCACCCCGTTTTGGCGCACGACGATATCTCTGTGAACTTCCATCTCAGCATTTGAAGCATTAGGGAAAAACTGCCTGCTGTTTGCCTCAACACCCATTATCGGGTTTATCCGCGCAGCCATTCCGACGGAGTGGAGCAACGCTATTGACGGGTTCGTCAAGTCTTGCACTGCGTATGGTATGCCCTCCTCTGATGCTTTTGCGACCATGAGCATACACATTGAGTGACCTTTGCATGTCTTAAGCGCAATGCCCGATATGCCAAGCTGTTTTCCAAGCTCATACATCTCAAAGTCGGTCAGGCTTTCGTCCATGAGCACTGGCTTTATGCTCGCAAGCCTTCGCATATCAAACGGATATGAACGCAAGTCCCTATGCGTTGGCTGCTCAATGTAGAGCAAGCTTTCAAAGGCTTCTTCGTTTTGCTCCTTCAGCTTGAGCAGAAGCTCAACCATGTATTCTGGTGTCTCGCACATTTCATTCGTATCAGCCGTCATGAAAATGCGCTCCCTGCCAAACCTTCTGTTGCACTCAATCCCAACTGCATAAACATCAAGCAGGCGTTGCAAATCCCACTGCAGGTCATTCCCTCTCAACTTCACCTTTAAGCAAAAGACACCATCAATTTCAATCCACTCCTCAAGGCAGTTTGGCAAACCATCTTTCGGGTCTGACTCGTCAACCTCGGAGCGCGTCAGCTTATCCAAGCCTCCAACAAGATGGAAAACGGGCACCTCTTTCGCATACGATGGTCTGATGTAATCGGAGATGTATTTGCCAGCGAAGCTTTCACCAAAGTAATAACCTAAGTCACGCATGCATTCCTTCCCATAACCGAGGTAGGAATCAATCCCGTTGACATTGCCGAATGCATCATGCAACGCTGCATCAATGGCGCTTGCGCAAACGAGCGCTGCAAGAAAAGGCATCTCTTCTTTCAACTGCATCTTCTGGCAAACGCTTTTCGCTATGCTCTTCAACTCGTCCTCACCCTCAATGAAGATATCAATCGGATGAGAGTAACTGTTCATGCTGGAGACCATTTTCGCGTATTCAATGCTCACCTGTTTCATTGCCTCTTCCCTCAACTCATGTTCAACGACGCTACTTGGCCATGCCCAAAAATCTGCCAAGAAGATAGCGCCCCACCCTTCGGCTACATTGCCATGTCTGTTTTCAACTTTCGCTCGGCAACGCAAAAGCAGAGCATCTGCCATGACGACACCACCAAATTTGAGTGGCGTCCTTGCTCTCTCACGCTTGAAGAATGGTTCAAGCTCAAGAACACGGATGTCGGTTGGGAATGCCTCCGATGTGCGGTAAAACATTTTTTGCTCACCTCCAAAGACAGCTTGCCCAAGTAAGCATTCTGATGTGTAGGTGCATCATAAGTAACACCGACTGTATGATGTGGCTTTGAAGCACGCTCATCAGTTTGAGTTTACACTCAATGTATGCCAAAATTTAGCGGTGGGTAGTTCTATTCGCTACGGCAAAACTTTAAACAGTCCGAAGGGGTGAACGATTGATGCTTGACTTGCGCTTGATAAGGGAACGCGCTGATTGGGTGAAGGAACGAATAAAGTTGAAGGGCGAGAACGCCGACTCAGAGATTGACCGAATACTTGAGCTTGATAAAAAGAGGCGTGAATTGCTCGTTGAAGTAGAGGCACTAAAACACGAGCGCAATGTTGTCTCTGAGGAGATAGCGAAAAGGAAGCGCTCAGGTGAGCAAGCTCAAGATTTGATTGAAACCATGAGGGCACTCAGTGAGAGAATAAAACAGCTTGATGCTGTGGTGTCGGATGTTGAGAGGGAGATCAATCAACTGTTGTTGGTCATACCGAACATACCGCATGAGAGTGTCCCAATAGGTTCCGACGAGAACGACAATGTTGAAGTGATGAGGTGGGGCGAGCCGAGGAAGTTTGATTTTGAACCGAAGCCACATTGGGAGATAGCGCAGAAACTTGGTCTCATTGACTTTGAGAGGGGCGTAAAGCTTTCTGGCTCACGCTTCTACGTCATGACAGGGCTCGGAGCAAAACTTGAGAGAGCGCTCATTTCATTCATGCTTGACTTGCATGTTGAAAAACATGGCTACATAGAGGTCTTCCCACCTTTCATGGTCCGCAGGGACTGCATGATCGGCACAGGGCAATTGCCCAAGTTTGAGGTTGAAGCGTATGTATGTGAGCGAGATGACCTTTGGCTCATACCGACTGCCGAGGTCCCCGTGACCAATTTGCACAGGGATGAGGTTCTTGAGCGTGACATGCTTCCGTTGAAGTATGTGGCATACTCAGCTTGCTTCAGGCGTGAAGCTGGTGCTGCAGGCAGGGACACAAGGGGCATAATCAGGGTTCACCAGTTCAACAAAGTTGAGCTGGTCAAATTCGTTGAGCCAGAGCGTTCCTACGAAGAACTTGAGAGCTTAGTAAGAGACGCAGTTGAGGTTCTTGAGTTGCTCGGTCTACCATACAGGGTTGTTGAAATATGCACTGGTGACTTAGGTTTTGCAGCGAGCAAAAAATACGATCCCGAAGTTTGGATGCCAGGGCAAGGTAGGTTCGTTGAGGTTTCGTCGTGCAGTAACTTTGAGGACTTTCAAGCAAGGAGAGCAAACATACGCTATCGCCCTGCAAAAGGAGCAAAACCAAGATATGTGCATACGCTAAACGGCTCTGGATTAGCGGTTGGTAGGACGCTCGCAGCATTGCTTGAAAACTACCAACAGGAAGATGGCTCAGTTATCATCCCAGAAGTGCTTCGTCCATACATGGGTGGCATTGAGAAGATTGAACCGCAAAAGAAGTGAAGCCTACACTCACCCTGCCAACTCATAAAAGGAAGCTCGTGAGGGAATATGAGCAAAGGTGAAACCATAGCCATAGTCATACGCTCATTCCCGACGCAGACTGAGCGTTTTATTTTGCGTGAGCTTTTTGCGCTCCTTACCGCTGGCTACAAATTGCGCATATACGCAATGAATGTTGAAGGAGTTGATGACAGCGATTATGTCGCCAAACGCATCTCTCCATTTGTGGTTGAGCTCCCAAAAGTGCAATCGCTGTCTGTTGTTTCATCTACAATCCGCTCGCAATTTAACTTCAACATCGCGCTCAAACGCCTCTTAGCTTCTTTCATTCTGTGCGCACCACTACACAGTATTGGTCGCATACCGCTTTGGCGGAAACTAAGGTGGCTTCGTTGGCACTTGGTTCACTGCCCCGTTGGCTTCTGGCTTGCTAAAGAATTGCAACATCATAAGGTCACTCACATACACGCTCACTTTGGACACATCACAGCAAGCATAGCGCTTACCGCTGCTTTGATAAGTGGCATCAGTTTCTCGTTGAGCGTCCACGCATACGACATCTATGTTGAGCCGATCGCCATGAGTGAGAAGTTACTAAACGCATCTACTGTCATAACATGCACAAGAGCCAACTTGGATTACCTTTGCAAGGCATATAGGGAGACCGCAAATAAAATCCACCTTGTCTATCATGGCTTACTGCGTGATGAAGTAAAACGCTTTTCTAACACTGCCTTGGAATGTTCGTCACTCCGTGACAGTGCAACCTTACTTTTCGTTGGCAGGCTTGTCCCAAAGAAGGGTGTTGATGTTCTGCTCAAGGCATTAAAGAAACTCTGTGGCAAAGTGAGGTGCCTCATTGTTGGTGATGGTCCGCTAAAGAGCAATTTGCAATTGTTAGCAGCACAGCTTGGTGTGGGCGATTGTGTGACATTCGTTGGGGGTGTCAGACACGAGGAGATAGCCAAATACTATGCCAGTGCATCAGCTTTAGTTGTGCCAAGCGTCATCGCAAAAGATGGTGACAGGGATGGTTTGCCAAATGTAATACTTGAAGCTGCTGCATCCTTATTGCCAATCATTGCCTCTGACATAGGTGGTATTCCTGAATTCGTTGAGGACGGTGAAACTGGGTTGCTCTTTAAAGCTGGTGACTGTGATGCGCTTGCATCTGCGATTGAGAGGTTGCTTTCAAATGAGAGCCTCGCAAAACGCATCACAAAAGGAGCTTATGATAAGCTCCTCAGCAACTTCATTGCTGAGGAGAACGCAAAAAAGCTTGGGAAGCTTATAACGGGTGTGACACCTTAACAGCACGATGGTAGGTGAGAGTTATGGGTGAGGAGGATATAACCATCGTTGGCGAAGTGAAAGAAACCGTTGACAGGCGCACAGGTATAGCCAAATACGCTGTTGTAGTTAGTGGCTTTAGAGCACTCAACCCTATCCTTGGGATACTGCGAGAAGTTATAATGGCGCACCTGCTCGGTGTGAGCGCTGCTGCTGATATATATCGCTTTGTCGTTGATAGAGTCCTCGTTGAGCTTTATACGAAGGTTGAGAAGCTACTTCAACCGACATTCCTACCGCTCTTCGTTGCACGCCAAACTCTTAACAGCGATGCTGTAGCATTTCGGTTCGCCAATGTCATGGGGACATTGCTTGCCATCATATTGAGCGCTATAGCATTTGCTGGGGCTTTCTTCGCTGACAAACTCACATTGCTGATGCTTCACTACCTGCATGAGGATATTGAGAACTTCCAACTCGCTGTGATGGCTCTTCGCTTCACCTTCCCATTCCTCGTTTTCTACTGTCTCTCAAACTTGCTTGAGCTCACATTACAGTCCTATGCTAACTTCACGCTCCCAGCTCTCGCTGAGGCACTTCGTCGCCTTTGCGTTGTCGTAAGCTTCGGAGCGATAGCGCTCATAACGAGGCACCCAACACAAACGCAGGTTGTCATCGCAGCTACGCTTGGCGCCATAGCTGGTATAATGCTAAGGTTGCTTGTTCAACTGCCGGGGCTTAAAGGGAAGTTCAAATACATCAGACCCTCGCTTGATGTAAGAAACGAAGATTTGCTCAAGGCAGGCTTGCTCATGCTACCTTTGCTTGTTGGTGTGTTCTTAGCGCTTGTGAGGAGCTGGGGTGAGACAATTGTTGCTGGCAGGATAGGCGAAGGTATGCTCGCAGCTCTCGGCTATGCAAGGAAGCTACTTGACCAACCTTGGCAAATAATCGCCTACGCAATAAGCGTCGTCATTTACCCTTTCATATCGGAGCTAAGCGCGAAGAAAGAAAAAGGAGAGCTCGCAGAATCGCTTCTTTCCGTCTTTCGGATAATCGTCTTCATCTTCATCCCGACAACGATAATCATGATGGCACTTGGTGGTTCACTCACGAGGGGCTTGCTTGGCTTCAAGGGCGACGATTTGAAGCTTGTCTTATCGGCGTTGCTCTTCTACCTCCCCGGCTTGACAATTTTCGCGCTTGAAGAACCTACACTCAAATGGTTCTACGCTCTCGGAAATACGCTTGTGCCAACGCTACTTGGTGTGGTTGCCGATGCCATCTTCTTTATCACACTCCTAACAGGCGTGTTCGTCTTCAACGCTGGTTTGCCAGCATTTGCACTTGCCCTCGTTATCTCAAAGTCTACCAAGATGCTTTTTGTCTACATCATCTTCAACTCATGGCTTGGTGGTTTGCCTTGGGGTAGCTTGAAGCCGTTCGGCGTGAAGATGACCATATGCTCAATTGCTCTTGCCTTCTTCATGTTTATGCTATATGAACTCACACCGAGCTATGAAGCTGGTAGAATGCTCCATTTATTGAGCTTCCTGCTTGGCAGCATTGTCGGCTACATATTCTTTGGCATTACAGCGTGGGTGCTTCGCATGAACGAGGCGATGACATTTGGGCGCTTCCTTAAAAGCTCAATCCAAAAACGCTTTCGCAAGCTGCTAAGCTTGCTCGGAAGGTGAATTGAAGGGCTATAGCTCAACTTGAGCCATGAGCTGCCTTCGCGAAAGGGCAGATGGGAGGATGAAACTATCAGTTATCCATGTGCTTGAAGCTACAGTTGGTGGCACAAGGCGACACTTGCTTGACCTCCTACAGCACATTGATAGGGAGCGTTTTTATCAATCAGTTATCTGCTCAACACTGCGCGATAAGCGTTTCATCAAAGATATTGTATGGATGACCTCGGTCGGCATCAAAACTTACATCGTCCAGATGAAGAGAAACATATCACCACTTGCGGATGCTATAGCCATTTTGAAGGTTTACGCCATCATCAAACGAGCATGCCCAGACATCGTTCACGCACACAGCAGTAAGGCTGGACTGATAGCGAGGATAGCAGCGAAGATAGCCGGTGTGCCAGTCATCGTTTACACACCACACGCATTCGCTTTCTTTATGTGCAACAGCCATGTTGTGAGAACTGCGGTGGTATGTGTTGAGCGTTTTCTCGGTCTATTCACGGACGCCTTGATCGCAGTTTCAAGAAGCGAAATGGAAGTTGCAGTCAAAGAGCGCATCGTCCACCCAAGGAAACTCTTTTTGATTGAGAATGGGATTGACTTCTCAAAAGTGCAATATAGCGATGAAGCGCGTCTGATGTGGCGTAGCAAATGGGGGATACCTAAGGATGCACCACTCATAGGCTGTGTTGGCGACTTCAGGGCTCAGAAGGGGCAACAGTATCTAATCGGCGCTATGCCCATCATCCTGTCAAAGTTTAACAACGCATACTTGGTGCTCATCGGTGTCGGTGAGCGTGAAAGGATGCTCAGGGAGTTGGCAATGAAAATGGGGGTGCACAGTAACATCATATTTGAAACAAGCGTGCGTGATGACTGGAGCGTTTACAGCGCGTTTGATGTCTATGCGCTCCCATCACTTTACGAGGGCATGCCATATACCCCAATTGAGGCGCTCGCCTGCGGTTTGCCGGTTGTCCTGAGCGATGTTGTTGGCAACAGGGATTTGTTTGAAGCCGTCGCCTCCGCATACGAGGATGCTTCAAAGATGATTAAACTCGTTCAACCAAAGTCATGCGAGGCACTTTCTCAAGCGATACTTTACTTCATCTGTAACGACGAACTGCGAAGCGAAAAGATGCGCAAAGTGAGGAGGGAGATTGTTATCAAGCTTTTCCCGCTTGAGCGAATGATTGAAAAAACTCAAAAGCTGTATGAGGCGCTGCTGTTTGAAAAGGTGGTGCCAAGCTAATGCAAAAGGTTATTGAGATTCATGACATCGGTGTTTCCGTCCCATATCTCCTTTGCCTTGAGCTCCAAGAGAGGCTTCGCAACTTGCGCTCACTAAACTTGATAGCTAACAAACTCTTGTTGCTTGAACATGAACCAACGATAACACTCGGAAGAAGTAGCTCAAACGATGATTTGCTTCTTCACAACCCGTCAGAGAAAGCACTTTCATCAAGGAGCTTGATCAGCATCCCAATCGTCCAATGCAACCGCGGTGGTAGCGCAATGCTTCACCTTCCGGGGCAGGTTGTCGCCTACGCGATTGTGCACCTTAAGGATATTGGATTTGATGTTATGCAATTCCTTTATGCGCTTGAGGTCTCCATGATAAAAGCGCTCTCAATGTGGCGCATAAACGCAGCAAGGCTTGAAAACCATCGTGGCGCTTGGGTCTTCATTGACGGATGGTGGCACAAAATAGGTTTTGTTGGGCTCGCAATAAGGAGATGGGTTTCAATGCACGGGATTGCTGTTAATGTATCGGTTGATCTAAGCATGTTTCGCCTGCTTAGGACATGCAAACTGCCACCTGATGTCATATGTGACATGGCGAGCGTGCTTGGGAGAACAATAAACATAGGCGAGTTTAAAAAAGCGCTCGCAGAATGCGTTGCTTCGGCTCTCGGTATGACGCCAAGGTTCGTCAATGGTGGGCTCAATGTATTGCTTGAAGAAGTTGAAGCAGTGGAGGTGGGATTGAGCAGTGGGTGAACGGGAGGGTGGTTCTTTAAAGCTGTTTGCTTTCGCTGTTTATGATTTGACTCTCCTCTCACTATGTGCACTCTTCATTTTCTCGGATTTGCACATACCATTCCCAGAACAAGCGTTCATGTTGCTCATCAGCGTTACTGCTGCTGTTGCATCATTAGTGTGGGTAAAACAAAAAAGCACCTCTAAGCCAGCGCTTGAGCTGCTGGACATGATTTCCAGATGGCTTTGTGCACTTGCAAGCGTTTACATCTACTTTCAAGCAAGGTGGGTCCTTTTGCCAGAGGCTATCGTCCCAAAACATGATGGCATACCTTGGCAGATACCGTGGGCAAGCCTCATCATTATCTTGAGGGTGATAGCATTCGCCTGTGCGTTCCCAGAGACATTTCGCCCACTCTCATTCGGTGCTCGCGAAACTGCAGGTGAAGGGAGAGCATCAGCAACTGCTTTGCAATCTGTTGAGAGATACATTCGGCTATCGCTATTGCTCTCTTGCATCCTCATATGTGCCTTCGCAGCTTTCATGTTCATCATCCTTGAGATACGCTATCCAGCCGACATGTCCATAGGATACACTGTTTCAGTTGTTTCAAAGGCGTGCGAGATTACTGCCTTCTTGCTTATGAGCAGTTATCGTCCAAGTGCGCTTGTTCGTCGTGATATTGCAATGTGGGTTTTGACGTTGACCATAATTTGCAAGGCGCTGATGAGAGCGACTATGTGATATGGAGGTGATAGTTGTGGCTCGCGAGATTATAGGGCAACTGCTTGCTGAGGGTTTGCGTTTCAGCATTGTCGTCAGCCGATTTAACGAGCTCGTCACGCGCCGTTTGCTTCATGGGGCGCTTGATGCGCTTAAAAGGCATGGCGCAAAGGAAGAGGACATAGACATCATATGGGTTCCGGGTTCTTTTGAAATACCGTTGGTTGCACATGAGCTCGCTAAAAGCAAATCATACGACGCTGTCATCTGTCTTGGTTGCATCATTCGTGGTGACACACCACACTTTGAGTATGTGGCATCAGAGACAGCGAAAGGCATAGCACAAACCGCACTTAAAACAGGAGTGCCAACGATTTTCGGCGTTGTGACAGCTGATGATTTGCATCAAGCACTTGAAAGAGCCGGAGGGAAGCAGGGTAACAGAGGCGCTGAGGCTGCTGTGGCTGCAATTGAGATGGCAAATGTTATGCGCTCACTCAGAGGTGAAAAGCAATAATGGTGGTTGAAGGTGAAGCGAGGGCAAGGATTGCTATTGCTGGGAATCCATCCGATGGTTACTTTGGTAAAACGATAGCGTGCACTATAAGCAATTTCGGTGCTAAGGTGCGTGTGAGCGAGAGCGATTCTATAGAGCTCATCATGCACCCAAAGTTTGACCCAACGAGGTTTGAAAGCCTTGAAGAGCTTGAAGCTGTCGCCACAAGGGATGGCTACTATGGCGGATTGAGATTGCTCTTCGCCGGTTGCAAACGCTTCAACCAATACTGCCGTGAGGCAGGTATAGCGCTACCAAGGAAAGGCTTCAGAGTTGAATATGATACAACGGTGCCAAGGCAAGTTGGCTTGGGTGGCTCAAGTGCTATAGTCACAGCACTCTTTCGTGCGTTGATGAAGTTCTTCGGTTTGACATATGAGCATATACCGAAGCCGATCCTGCCAAACATCATCCTCAGCGTTGAGCGAGACGAGCTTGAGATAACAGCAGGGTTGCAAGACCGCGTAGCTCAAGTTTATGATGGGCTTGTGTTCATGGATTTCTCACGAGAGTTGATGGAACGCTATGGACATGGGCATTACGAGAACTTGGATACATCGCTTTTGCCACCGCTGTTTCTTGCGTGGGTGAGGGTGCCTTCTTTTTCTGGCAAGGTGCATAGCAACTTGCGCTTCCGTTATGAGCATGGTGATAAACAAGTCATTGACGCTATAAGACAGTGGATTGAAATAGCCGAGGAAGCCAAAGAAGCGCTTATACAGCGTGACTATGAAAGGCTTGCAAAGTTGATGAACCGCAACTTTGACATTAGGCGAAGCGTTCTCGGTGATGAAGCTCTCGGAAGTGACAACACCAGGATGATTGAACTTGGGAGAACGCTTGGTGCACCAACGAAGTTCCCCGGTTCAGGTGGCTCAGTTATTGGCATCTACTGGGATGAACAGCACCTCAAGCGCCTGAAGAGGGCATATGAGGAAGCTGGCTTCCTTTTTGAGGTCGTTCAACCGTATGAACCCTCCACGAGAACTTAACACTGAAGAGTTGATGCGGGCATGAACTAACAAAGTTAAGGAGGTGGAGTGTGATGCTTAAGATGCGTGATTGCTTGACATTGATTATGCAGGTGCCTCTGTGGGTGTCAACTGCGGTGCCGTTTGCTACAATGCCATCAGAGCTTTCCACTGAGAGAGGGGGAAAGGTTTTCATCTGGCAGGAAGCAGAGCTGTTTAAGGATAAGGGTGGTTGGACTGTTGACACCCAGTTCATAATGCATGTTGGCTCAGCATACTTGCTTGCCATCGGGCTGGGCAAGCCGGTCGCTGACGCAAGGACAAGCATCAGCATACCTAAGTCTGGTGTTTACCGCCTGTGGGTGAGATGCAAAAACTGGCTCCCTGAATATAGCCCAGGTAGGTTCAAAGTCATCGTCGGCGATAAACCATCAAAGGTTGAGTTTGGGACTGCATCAACTGATGAATGGGTGTGGCAGGAGGGCGGAACTTTTGAGCTTGAGCGTGGTGAAACACAGTTAGCCATTCGTGACTTGACGGGTTGGTATAGCCGATGCGATGCGTTGCTTTTGACCACCGATTTGGATTTCAAACCACCAAATGATACTGATGCCGTGCGCAAACTCAGGGCTGAGCTGTTTGGCGAGCCAACACCAAAGGATTTGGGTAGCTTTGATGTGGTTGTGATTGGTGGAGGTGTAGGCGGAAGCTGTGCTACATTAGCTGCAGCAAGACACGGGTGCAAAGTAGCACTCATTCAAGACAGACCTGTCTTAGGTGGCAATGCAAGCTCTGAAATACGCGTTGGAATTGAAGGCGCAACTGGTGGTGGTCACAGGTTTGCGCGTGAGTCTGGTATTGTTGAGGAGATAAGGGAAGCTGCACTTGAACACGGAAGCGTTGATGCTGGGATACTCGCCTTGATGAAGCGGGAGCCAAATGTGACGCTGTTCCTCGGCATGAGGGCAGTTGAGGCGATCATGGAAGATAAAACGAAGATAGCAGCTGCAAAGTGCGTTGATGTTGTGACGATGCAACCATTCATCGTCAGAGGCAAGGTCTTCATTGACTGCAGTGGTGATGGTGACTTCGCAGCGAGTGCGGGCGCTAAGTTCCGCATGGGTAGGGAAGGAAGAGATGAGTATGGTGAGGACATGGCTCCAGAGAAGCCAGACAAGTATACGCTTGGAAGCTCACTTTTGTTTGCAGCACGCGACACTGGCAAGCCAGTTAAGTTTTCACCACCACCTTGGATTTACAAGTTCCCAGACGAAGCATCGTTGCCACATCGTGACCATCGCAACTTCTCTTTTGGCTATTGGTGGATTGAGTATGGTGGGACAATGGACACAATAAAGGATGCCGAGAAAATACGAGACGAACTTTTACGCATACTGTTTGGGGTTTGGGATCACATCAAAAATCATTGTGTCCACAGCGAGAGAGCAAAGAATTATGATCTTGTTTGGGTTGGGCATGTAGCTGGTAAGCGCGAGTCAAGGCGCTTCATCGGTGATTATGTGCTTAAGCAAAGCGACCTTGAGAAGGCTGTTTTGTTTGATGATAGGGTCGCATATGGCGGATGGACAATAGACCTCCACCCACCGTTGGGCATATTTGACAAAGGAACACCATCAATACACAAGCATGTCCCGCTTTACAGCATACCGTTCCGTTGCCTCTACTCAATCAACATTAGTAACCTGATGTTTGCTGGAAGACATATAAGCGCATCTCATGTTGCATTTGGCTCGACGAGGGTGATGGCGACGATTGGCACGATGGGACAGGCAGTTGGAACAGCTGCTTATCTTTGCATAAAATACAATGCAACGCCAAGGGAGATAGCACAACGCCACATAAGGGAGTTGCAACAACTCCTTCTCAAGGGCGATGCATACATAATCGGCTTGCGCAACGAAGATGAGAAAGACATGGCTCTCAAGGCGAAGGTAACTTCCTCAAGCTACAAGCAGTTTGAGCGGTTTGATGGCAGGAAAGTTAAGAGCGCTGGTCTGCACCAGCTTGACCATGCCCGTGCACAGCAGTTCCTCGTCAGCGCAGATAAGCTTGAGTCGGTCTTTGTGTGGCTACGAAGCGATGTTGAAGAGCCGATAGAAGTAGTAGCACACCTGAGAGAAGCTAAAGCCTTTGGGGATTTCTCGTCGCAGGTTGATTTGGCTACAGCGAAAGCTATCGTCAAAGGTAAAGGCGATCACTGGGTAAGGTTTGACTTCAATATCCCTGTGACACCGAAAAAGCATTATTGGATTTGGCTGCCACAAATCAAGGGTTTGAGCTGGCACTTGGCGAGTGAAGTCCCTCCATTTGGTTGGTGTCGTGCATACAGATCAAAAACTGATGGAGAGGTTTGGAACAGGATGCCGGGCAACTACGCGATTGACATATTGCCCCCACTCGTCATTGATTGGGGTGACGCTTTCCATCCAATGAATGCAACCAATGGGTATGCGCGCCCGACGATTACACCCGATGGTCAATTTAAACCAAACCAATGGTGTTCAGACCCAACACAGCCGATGCCCCAATGGCTTGAACTTGATTTCGGAAAGCCAGTGACATTCAACACTGTCTACCTCACCTTTGATGTAGATTTGGATGCGAGACACCGCACAAAACTGAGCATCGCAAGTTGCGTGCGCGATTACGAACTTCAAAGATTTGATGACGCAAATGGGAGATGGGAAACCATAACGAAAGTAGTGGGCAACTTCAAGAGAAGACGCATACACAAATTTGATGCCGTCACATCAACGAAGCTACGCATACTCGTGCATGCAACAAACGGTGATCCATCAGCGAGGATTTACGAGGTGCGCGTATACAACGAGTGAACTTCAATACGGTTTCAAGGGTGGTATCTAATGAGCCTTATAAGTTCGCTGTTTGACATCTCTGGGAAGGTTGCCGTTGTAACTGGTGGTGCTGGTGTGCTGTGCAGTGAGATATGCATCGCCCTCGCTAAGTGTGGAGTGAAGGTAGCTATCCTTGACATAGCTTTTGATGCTGCAAATGAGCTTGCAAAATGCATCGTATCTGATGGCTTCAGTGCAATCGCGGTTAAGGCGGATGTCACAAGAAAAGAAGAGCTTGAAGGAGCATGCCAGCAAATACTGAACGAGCTTGGCTGTATAGACATACTCATCAACGGTGCTGGCGGAAACATTCAACAAGCAACGACGAGCGAAGCTGATTCGTTCTTTGATCTGCCAGAGGATGCTTTGCGTGCAGTCTGTGAACTCAATTTGCTTGGGACTGTTTTTGCGTGCCAAGTGTTTGGGAGGGCATTAGCCGAAAGGGGCGAGGGCGTCATCATCAACATATCATCAGTAAATGCCTTCAGACCACTTACGAGGGTGCCAGCATACGCTGCTGCGAAGGCTGCTGTAGTCAACTTCACGCAGTGGCTTGCTGTTCACATGGCTCAAAACTACTCCCCCAAGATAAGGGTTAACACGATTGCCCCTGGCTTCTTCCTGACGAAACAAAATCGCTACTTGCTCATTGATGAATCAACTGGCGAACTAACACAGCGAGCTAAGACGATACTGGCTCACACGCCGATGCGCCGATTTGGTGAGCCATCAGACTTAATCGGGACTGTCATTTGGCTTTGCTCCAACGCTTCTTCTTTTGTAACTGGTGCAGTCATAACCGTTGATGGAGGCTTCAGCGCCTTCAGTGGCGTTTAGAGAGGAGGGAAAGCATGAGCTATGAAATAGGCATGAAAGCGTTGAGGCTTGAATTCGCAGAAAGGGTAGCACATACCGAATACTGTTCAAACTACGCCCTTGTTAGAGCTGTGACCGGGCTTGACCCACTGCATGATGAAGAAGCTTGGCGCTCGTTCTACGATGCGTGGGAATATGACTTCATATGGCTTACAAACGATGGTCCGGTTGGTTGGGAGATGCGTGGCAGGGTGACAGATATGGGGCACGCTGAGTTCCTTGAAGGCGGAATTGATAAACGCACTACTATCTCGTGCCCTTTCAAAGATGTTGATGAAGTGCTCTCATTTGATGCGGTCAAAGAATATGGCTTGCCGGACTTTGATGAACTTGTAAGCTATTACGAGGGTTGGCATAGGAGTGTTCAAGCGAGATATCCAAATCAAGTTTGCCCTGGTGGATACTACAAAACGTTGATCTCAGGTGCAATACAAGCTTTCGGCTGGGAGATGCTGCTCACAGCTGCTGCTGAAAGGAAGCGCTTTGCGAAGGTGCTTGATAGCTTCTTTGAGCTTTCACTACACCACTATCGTGCTTGGGCAAAAACATCAATCAATGTCTTCATCTGCCACGACGATATGGTTTGGACGCAAGGTCCATTCATGCACCCTGACTTTTATCGCGACTTCATCTTCCCAAAATACAAAAAGCTTTGGGATGTCTTACATGAAGCTGGGAAGCTCGTGCTCTTTTGCTCTGATGGCGATTGGAGTCAATTTGTTGATGACATAGCAAATTCAGGTGCTGATGGCTTCATATTTGAGCCACTCGTTCCGCTTGAATATGTTGTTGAGCGCTATGGAAAGAGCCACATCATCATCGGGAGCAAGGTTGATTGCAGGACACTCACCTTTGGCACGAAGGAACAGATCAAGAGCGAAATTGAAGAGACACTCAAGCTCGCCAAAGGATGCATGGGGTTCTTCTTTGCGGTTGGCAATCATATACCGAGCAATGTGCCAGTTGATAACGCGCTCTTTTACTTTGATTTTCTCAGGGCGCATTGGTGGCGCTGAACATTCTCACAAGTGCTTATCTAATTCGCCTTGCACCAGGGTCAACGTGGACAATATAGGCTACACCGCCAACTTCCTCTATCGCCTTTGCCACAGCTTCTTCTCTTCCCGGGGCATACGCAAACATGCAACCGCCTCCTCCTGAACCGTTTATCTTCCCTCCGAGTGCTCCTGCTGCCATTGCAGCTTCAATCATCGCATCAATTTTCTTCGTTGAAACACCTAAGCCGTCTCGCAGGTGAGCTTGATGCTCAAGCAAAAGTCTTCCAAGCTCGGCAGGCTCAAAATCTCCACCCCTGAGCATCTCAAGTGCTCTAAGGCATATATCTCGGTTGTAAACATTTGCAACCACTTTCCTTCTGATAGGCTCCTCAAGCTTCCTTGCGTAACTTAGGATAACTTCCGTTGGAGTTTCTCTCAGGTCAAAACCATCAATCCACTCCTTCAACTGTTTTATCCCGCGCAAAACATCTTCCTTTGATGAACGAAGCACATCAAGCGTTTGCTTCCTCTCAAGAGAATCGCCGAGCACAAAACCAGTTAGCTTAACGTTCAAGCGCTCAACTTCAAACGGTTCTTTGCAGTCAACGCTGATCGTCCCACCAACGCTGCTTGTAAAGTGGTCCATCATCCCACCGGGTTCTTTGAATTCCAAAACCTCAGCTCTATGTGCGAGCCTTGCCACTCTCATTGGGTCGTCAGCATCGGGCGAGCCTGAAGCTATCAAAAGAAACTTCGTCCACGCAGTCACAAGCGCTGATGAACTTGAGGTGCCAGCGTTGATCGGTATGTTGCCACGCACCTCAACATCATAGCCAAAGGGAATCTCGTAACCTTCACGCAAAACTACATTCAAGCACGAACGCATATAGTCGCGTTTTTTCCTGTATGTGATCGGCTGTGAAATGTCTATTACGTCCGTTTCACCAATGTCTGGCATGTTGATTTTGAAGAGCTTGTCCTTCCTTCTTTTCCCTGCGATTGATATGTGCAGGTTGATTGCACATGCTATGACACGCAAGCCTAAAAAATCTTGATGCTCACCAAAGAGACATATCCTCCCAGGCGCTACTACAACTATCTCATCAACTGAATTCATCGTCTCATCACTCCCGAATGCATTGTTTGTCAGCGCCCCAATTTGGCATTATGCATCTTACTGAGCTAAGGTTGGCTTACCTTGATACGATGGATCAAACTTTAAAAACTGATCCTCAAAATGATGGCTTGGGAGAGGTGAGCATAAGATGCATGATGTGCATGAGCATTCACATAAGTGGGTCAACCAAGTGGAACAGATGCTAAAGCTTTTTGGGCATCGCAACTGGGTGCTAATCGCTGATTCGGCATTTCCAATGTTGTCGTCAAGTGGTGTGAAGACGCTTGTGACCGAAACGGACCATGTTGAAGTTTTAAGGACGGTGCTCGGGCATATACAGCAGTGCCCACACATACGACCCATTGTCCACATTGATGCCGAACTTGCTTACATTGATGAGCAGGACGCCCCGGGGATAACAACATTAAGGCAACAGTTCAATCAACTGCTAAACGGGATTGAAGTGCATCGCGAATCACACTTGGATTTAATCAACAAGGTGAGCGACGCAGCGAAGCTGTTTCATGTTTTAGTGTTAAAGACCACAATAGCCTTGCCTTACACAACTGTTTTCATTGAGCTTGATTGTGGGTATTGGGATAGCTCAAAAGAGGATAAACTGCGAAGACGCATGCGTTGCGAAACGAGCTCACATGATGTGTCTTGATAAAGATCTATGCTCGTTCTAAAGTTGCCTAACTTTCAAACTCCCGCACATTCGTTATGATCTTGCCAACAAGACCATACTCAAGAGCTTCTTCAGCTGTAAGCCAAAAATCCCTATCAGTGTCGATGGTGACCTGCTCAACTGACTTTCCAGTCTCTGATGCAACGATGGTGTTGTAGCGTTCTCTAAGGCGACGCAGTTCGTTAGCGCTTATAGCGATATCTGAGGCTACACCAACAACTGTTGTTATTGGTTGATGCAAAAGGAAACGAGAATGCGGGAGTGAAAAGCGCCTCTCCCTTGGAGCTGCAAGGAAGGGCAAGATTGCAGCACTGGCACATAAGCCAGTGCAAACTGTCCTAACTGGTGGTGAGATGAAACGCAATATGTCATAAATGGCAAAACCAGCGTCAGCCTCACCACCACGTGAGTTGATGAAGACTGTTATCGGTTTATTTTCGTCTTCCTCTTGCATCAAGAGAACCTGTGTGGTTAACTCTTTTGCAACTTGATCTGTAATCGTGCCCATGAGCAATATGGTTCGGGCACGCAGGAGTCTGCGCAAAATCCATCCATGCTGAATAATCATTTCTTGTTGCTTTTCTTCTTCCTCTTGCAAGCCCATTTCCAATGCCCCCTGAAGAAGGGTTTTGAGAGCCTATGGCATGGGTTGTTCCGATTGTTCCAAAAGACACTTTAGCGCGCATGCGTTCCATAGCAAATTGTTTGCTTCCAAAACAAGGCTTAAAGATGAACGAGGTAAGGTGCCTCTTGACTTTATGTTACAATGTGTTACACTATTACAGTGAAAAATCCTGCTTCGTGTTACAATGAGTTACCTTTGAACGTGGAGGGGTGGTAGGAGATGGACAAAAGCGTTGCGCGGCGTGTGGCGGAGAAATTGATGGCAAAGCGTAGGGAGTTTGGTTTATCACAAGCTCAAGTGGCTGAGAAAATTGGATGCACACGGGAATACATCTCAATGATTGAGAGCGGGAAACGAATGCCTAACTTAATGATTTTGAAGAGGCTCGCCGAGTTATACAAGGTTGATATTCAATGGCTCCTTGGGGAGGAAAGCTCAACAAATGTCTTCAGCATGCTACTAAGGGCAGCACCCATCGGCAAAGCTGATAAGAAAAGGTTGGAAGAATTCGTTAAGTGTTGTGAGGACTATGCATGGCTTGAAAGGATACTTGCGGTGAGAAAAAAAGAAGCCCCTCAATACAGATACACTACTCCCTCCTTCAAACCAGAGATGTCAATATGGGCAAAGAAGTTGGCGAGCGAGGAAAGAAAAAGGTTGGGACTCGGTGATGACCCAATCGGCGACATTTTTAAGCTACTTGAAAACCAAGGTCTACACATAATACGCATACCGCTACCCAATTCACGAATTGATGGTGCATTCGCATACGACCCAGAGAAAGGAGCTTTTGCACTCATAAACGCTGATAGAAAGAAAGGAAAACAAGTCTTCACCGCAGCTCATGAATACTGCCACTTCATTAAGGACAGATCAAGCGGTTACCATCCATGTGAGACTGCCGAAGGTTATTCCCCACCACACCAGAAAGATTTGGAAAGGTTTGCCGATCTGTTTGCGACTCATTTCCTGATGCCAGAGGAGGGTGTGAGGAGCATCGTTGAGAGCAATTTCAACCCTGCACAAATTGGTGTTGAAGATGTGATTTATTTGAAACGCCACTTCGGTGTCAGCTACATGGCTATGCTCATAAGGCTGAAGGAACTCGGATACATAAGACAAACTCAGTTTGAGCAGTTGAGAGAAGTCTCGGTTGAAAAAATTGAAAGAACGCTGTATGGCGAGAGCGAGGAAAGACAAGAACAACCACCAAAGATACCACCGCTACTTGCAGTCTTAGCGCTTGAAGCATATTCAAGAAGGTTGATATCGCTTGATAGGCTCGCTGAGATATGGCGTATCTCCTCTTCAGAGGCTTACGAGATCTTGAAGAGTGCTGGCTATGAAGTGGATTGAGACTCGGGTGGAATGGTGAAAGAGATGGGTTGGTCAATTACATCTGGCGTCATAACCGAAAGACAATACAAAGCATTGAAGGAAGCAATCCGCAAGGTTGTGGAAAGATGGCATGACAAAGAAGGCATAACAGAAAAGGCTTTGCGTCAACGCATAAGAGCGATTTGGAATGTTAAAGATGAGCGAGAACTGCTTCAAGTTGACTTCCCATCGGTCACTGAATACCTCCATAAATGCTTGCTCCATGGATGCAAGGGCGAAGGTAGCAAGAAAGGTCAGCGCATAAGGTTGCTCAGGCAAATCCATGAGCTAAGGCGTTTACTGGGATGGGATCTTAGGAAGCTAAAGGAACTCGCGAAGCGAAAGGTCAGACGCTTGAACTTGCGCTCGTTGTGCGAGGAAGAGCTGAAGGTGATTTTAGAGGCGCTCAAAGCACTCAGGAATGAATGAAATGAATGAACAGCTATGGCTTTGTGGATAAGCGGGGTGGTCTTTGATGGGCATTGAGGTCTACCAGATAAAGGGCGATATAATGGAACTCGTTTTTGACCCGAGGGAAGAAGACTTGAGAGTTGGAGAAACTCTCTGTGTTAGGGAGAGAGACAGCAAGAACGGCTTGATAGTGCAAGTCATAGCGTTCAGGTCGCTTAACTATCCTTCATTAGTGCGAGAGCTTTTGCGCTTGGCTGTAAACGATGGAAAGAGAGAAGACAATAACGGTTCAAAGGACCCTTTGCAAAACAGCGATGAAGAAATCTCACCAGAGTTGATAGAGGCTTTGTCTGAGGCATCAACGCTATCAAGGGAACGCAACCTTAAAGTGGCTATATGCAAGATAAGGAAGCTCGCAAATGGAGAATGGGATCAATGGGATGGATGGATACCTCACAGGGATGTGGATGTTTTCAGGACACCAGATTCGGAGTTCTTTGAGAACTGCATTGAACTCCTTGGGAACCCGATTGAGATAGGTTACACGCTCAGGGGTGAACCACTTAAGATAGATGGCAGGCATCTTGAGAAAATCAACATAATAACTGGTGTGAAAGGGTGTGGGAAATCGCACCTTGCGAAGGTTATATTGCTTGAGCTGATGGGACTTGGCGCACCTTGCATCGTCTTTGACATCAACAGGGAATACATTCACCTGCCGAAGCTTGAGGTTGATCCCTTAAGTGGTGAAGTCGTGCGCCCCGGGATAATCCACTTAAAGGCTGGCTCAAATTTGAAGCTCGGGCTAAGACAATTTGGCATTCAACCACTCCTTACGATGCTTACAAAGTTTGGTTTGCCAGAGGTCTCAGCAATGCACCTTGAGAACAGGCTTTTTGGGCTGTTTGAGGAGATGCGGTTAATGGAACTTAGAGGAAAGAAACCACCGTTTTTAACGATTGAACACCTCATACAGATGGCTGAACATAACGAGTTGGCTGAAAACGAAGTCGTTAATGCAGCGATAAGGAGCAGGCTTGAAGCAGTCAGAAACACAAAGGTGTTTGCCAGAACACCTGACGAAGCCATTGACCTGAAACGGGAATACAACAAGATCAAATACGGTGGGGCACTCATCATTGACATCTCTGATTTGACGCCTCTGGCAAGATTCGGCTTCGTCCAAGCAGTGATTGAGATCATAAAGGAGATATGCGAACATGAGATCATGAAGGGGACAAACAGGTTCCCGTTCGTCTTCTTTGAGGAAGCTCATTTGTATGTCACGAAGAACACGATTGGAACAATCGTAACACGCTCAAGGCACATCGGCATAACTTGCTTCTTCATCACTAACATGATAGGAAGCCTTGATGAAGCTGTTCTGCGTCAGGCTGACAACCTGTTCATCATGAACACACCTTTTGATGACGATGTAAGGCACTTGGCTAAGTGCGCTCTTACAGATGTTGAAACGATGAGTTCGTTCGTAAAGCGGTTGAGAAGACACCATGTCCTCATCATCGGGAACGCTACAAAGCAATATCCAGTCATAGTGCGTGTCAAACCGCTTAACGGGATAAACACCGCTGGAGAAACGCAATACTTCTTCCAAGCGCACAATGTGAATGGCGCTCAGATCATCGGGAGACGCTCACCACAGGAACGGATACGCAGGCTCTTTGAGCAGACAGAGTGAGGTGATATTCGGGATGCGCCTTCGCTTCATTTTGCCACTCCCGCCGAGTGTCAACCACCAATACTACCTCAGGAATGGTCTTTTGACACTTAGCAACGACGCTCAAGCTTATAAGCGTTCACTTGTGAAGGCTCTCTCAAAGATGAAGGCAAACGGAAAATTGAGCATCGCTTCAACTTACTTGGTAGGACACTACCAACAAAGCGAGATGGAGAGGTGGCAAAAGTTAAGATGCAAACGCTTGCTATCAATGCGCTACGAGTTCTTCCTGCGTTCAATCGGTGCAAGGGATTTGGATAACGGTGTTAAGCTTGTTCAAGACGCCATCTGTGAGGCGCTCGGAATTGATGACAGGGATGTGGTTGAAATTTACATGGCAAAGCGCGTTGACAAGGAGAACCCGAGGCTCGTTGTAACAATGAAATTCCTTGACTTCTGGGATTCATCGGGTGAGGGGTCTTTATTCTGCCGACCTGAAGAATGCGACACTGAGTTTGATTTGCTGAGCTGTGTGAAAAGAGAGTTACAGAAACATGCCCACAGCAAGCAAAGCGGCTTGAGCACGCTTGAGGAACTCATTAAACGCTTCAACTGGGAATGAGGGCAAGGTTACACCCCAAAAGATTTAAGTGCCTCCTCAATGCTGTTTAGGAGAAGATTTAAAGCAATCGGAAAGCTATCAAGTGGTTCCGAGTGGAAGCCAGCTATGCAATGAAAGCCATCGTATTCAGACTCAGCGAATATGCACATCAACCTGCTGTAATTGATCAGCCTGTCATTGCCCTTATCGTCAAAGCCTGTAAATACAACCCTTGAATGCATTGAGAATGGAGCAAGCATTTCGGCTGCCTCATAAAAAGTCTTGCTATCAAACTTGCAGGACTTAAGAAGGTTGAAAGCATTCAGGCAGGCACCAACATAAGGTGAGTTAACCTCATCAAGAAGCCACAAGAGCTCATCAGGGTGAAGGCACACTTCATCGCAGTTCTCAATGGCTACAGATATGCCAATCTCTTCAGCCACCTCAGCGACCTTTAGGAACGCATCAACAACCCACTTCTTTTGCTCCTCATAACGAGCTTCTATGCGTTTGCTTTCGCCAGTGACCAACCTAACAACATTTGCACCCATTTCCCTTGCCATCCTCATGAGATGTGATATGCGTTTAAGCTCTTCATCCCTCGCATCTTCATTTGGGAAACCGAAGCGATTGTTGAAAGAGAGTGCCACAATGCTGACGCCTTCCCTCTCGGCTTCCTTGAGCAAGGAGGCGATGTAAAGTTTGTTGAGCGAGGATAGATGTTCAACTTGTAACTCCACTGCTTCAATACCGAAGCTGGAAACGAGCTTGAAGAAATCGCTAATGATCATCTGATGCGTTTTGAAGAGCTCATCAAATGCAGAGGTGCTACATGCTATGCGCATGCTAACGCACTCCCCCAATGAGCTCTTAGTATGCTTCAATTTCAGATATCCACATCAAGTTTGGGCGTCTCTCGTTGCCACCACCAACTGGTTGAAAGATGCGCAAGCGCTTGCACCTCAGCGGTTGTTCAAATATGTGGACAGTGAAGGGTTCGTCTTTGCTACTTTGATGTTGAATGAGATCACGCCACCCCTCACCGCTATCTGCTTGGATGGAGTAGCGCCTTGATGTATAGTATACGCCCTTATCAAGAGCCCACCAAATGACAAGCTTCCTAAGCTCCACCTCATCTGGGAATTCCAATTCCACAAAGTGAGGTTGCTCCGTTTCAGAGCTTGCCCATGCCACTTTCGCCCAATCGTCTGTTATGCTGAAGCTACCTTGAGTATCGTTTATCACTTTGGGATCATAGCTTGGGAAAGAGCTGTCAACATTGACCTTTGCACCAACAGCTATGTTGTTGCCATTGACTCGTATTGGCGCAAGGAAGAGTTCGTCAAACAAAATTAGCCCAGCACGCCCATCAAGCGAAATGGAAAAAGAGATGGCTGTTATCGGGTCAAGCGCAAACACAACACCGTGTGTTAACTGCCACCTTCCAGTATCAACATCAACTGGGAGAGTAAATTCAAGTTTGCCCTTAGAAGGCATCTCCATGCTAAGTTTGATAGCGCAGCTCTCGGAGCGTTCGCTCGGATACAACACTTTCGTGTAACTTAATGCACTCACAACAAATGCCTTCTTCGGCTCCTTAAGTGGTATGCTTTGTGAGACAACAACAGAACCATTCTCACTCTGCGAGACAACCGACAGAGAACTTTTCCCCGCATATGCATTCTTTGCATCAAGAGATACTTTCGTTTGTGCACCTTGTTTTACACTCCAGACAGAGCCAAGAGACCTACTCTGCTCAAACCCTCCATCCGAAAGCAAGTTATCTGAAGGTGGCACATAAATGAAGGACGAAACATCGGAAAGATGTAACCCGCTATCAAACGCTATGCTGACTTCAGCTCTATGGTAACCAGGTTCAACATCTTTAGCATCAACCTTGCGGATGACATCAACGGTGCTGAATGCTGGAAGCGTAACGGAATCTTCATCAACCTTAAGCTGTCTCCCATCAACTTTTACACTCACCCTCCCTTTAACCCCTCTTGAGGTGTTGTTTGTCAAGCTCAAGAGCAAAAGGAGCCCACTGCTGTTTGAAACTATCTCGGAACGCATCGCATATGGTTTTACAACTTTAAGCTCTTCACTTCGCCTAAGCTGCAACTCAACACCAGCAACTTGCACACGCATGCAAAGCTCAAGCGAGAGCGTGTCACCTTCCTTCAACCATTCTGGGATGTTGAGCCTGTAAGAGCCCCAACAGTCAGTGTTCGGAGGGACATTGCGCCATGTGTAAAAAGAGCGTGCAAAGATTCCATGCGATGATGTGCTCAATGCAAGCTCTGACTGGACCATGCTAAGAGGGCTGTTCATACCGTGTCTAAAACAAATTGATGGGATGAGAACATCACCAGGCGAAACGGAATGCTGGTAGTTGAACAGGCATCTTATGCCTAATGCGAGTCGTATAGCACATGAAGTGAGCACCTCCGCTCGTTTCAATATCGGTAGCTCAGATTGAGGCACACCACTATAACCCTCGCAAAGAGAAATGAGTTTGCCATGAGCTTCTGAGAGCAATTTTAGGAGCTTCTCATATTTGCCCTCCTTGCCGAGCTTTGCGAGACCTTCCAAAGCAAGCTTTTTAGCATCGCTTAGCAACTCCAAAGTTTTTCCAAGTTCTGTTACAAGCTTCTCCTGTTCACTTGACTTGGGCACTCGTTCAACGGATGTGCTGATGAATTCGCAAGCGCTCTTCAATGCCCACACTAAGATGTCGCTTCTCCTCCCGAGCCAGAGCATAAGCGTTGAGCGCCTTGCGAGGTTGATTGGGACTTTTATGTGCATCTCATCCACATCCCAATTGAGGAGCTGACCGCTAAGCATCTCAACAATGCACAGCTCAGCATCGCTCTTTGGGGCAATGCCAAGTGGCTTGTAGTCAATTTGTAGCGTCTCACTTATTGTTTTTTCTGAACGGTTGTGAACCGTAAAGAAGAGCTGTGAGGTGGCATAATCGCCGAAGCGCTCAACAAGCACATCCGAGTTAAAGACATCAAACCAACGCATTCCATGCCCAGATGGATGTGCTTGCGTGATTGGGTTCCAACCAGCGCTTGATAACATGCGCAGTAACGGTATGTAGATGCGAAAGAGATGCCTATCCCTGTTGTGGAACTTTGGTGTGTTCCAATAGTTGCCGACATGAGATGCAGTTGGGCTGAAGCACGATGGGAAGAAACCATAAAACAGCGCCCAGTCAAAATACTCCTTCGCAAGCTCCGCAGTGAAAACCTTCTCAAAGTCCTCATTGTTAAGCGGTAGATATGGACGCCTGTATGCGAGGAAGCGCCTATAGTCAAAGAACGGGTAATCGTCCCTCATCTTCGTCCATCGTATTTCGTTACCACCAACATCAATCCAGTGTGCCGAAAATGGTATATAAGCCCACACATATCCGTTTGCCATAACGAGTTTGCCCTGTGAATGAAGCTTTTCAGCAACTGCTTTAAGATACTCATAGATGCCAAAGGAAGTGATCTGGCATGGGCGCTTCGTCTCCCAACTGAACGAAAGTGGAAAGTCGCTCACGCTCCAATGGTCTTTGCGTTCGTTGATTTGCGGTCTCACCCATTCCCCAAACCCATCAAAGTAAACCCCGTCAAGCTCAATCCCTTTTGAACGATGCTCCGAAAATGCCTTCTCTATGACCTCATCCATGAGGCGAGCTTTTGTCCATTCACCAGGTATGTCTGGATCCGCGTTTGCGATGAAATCATATACGAGTTTCCCCATCGCCCAATCTGGAGTGTAACTTCTTGTATGGAATGTCCCTTCAGGGCTTTGTGCAGCGCATCTCTCAACGGCTTCAAGCAACCTCTTGTCCGCTGCTTTCAGTGCTTCATGTGAGAGCAACTCACTTACGCTCAAGTTCCTTGGCGCATCTAAAGGCAAGTAAAAGCGAATTGACCATGGCTCAACATAGACGAATGTGTAAATGCCACTCTTCTCGTCATAGTCTGCGCCAGCCGTCCCTTCGTGGAAGGCAAAACCAAAGTCCTCAGGATGCTCAATCTTCGCTATCGGTGTAAATGGCATCCATATGCCATCAACTTTGTTGCGCTTAATGAATGAGGAGCTGAACAAATTATAGTAGTCGGCAATCGCGCCTCTCATCCCCCACGCGGGCTCTGAAACGGGAAACACAGAGAACCTAAATTTGCATGCGCTCTTCGCCGAACTGCTTAGCCCAAAATCGTATTCCAAACGCAGCTTCAAAGAGTTAGCATCATACGAGAAACGATACATCACAGGTATGCTCAGATCAATCCCGATGGCGAGACCCATCTTCAAGTTGGTCACCGCACAAAGTGGATATGGTGAATGCTCTCCTCTCATGGGCATCCTTACAGTGTTTTTGTAGACCCCGCTTGATATCCTGCGTCCTCTCCTCATGTCGTCCCACCAATACCAATTGACCGCATCAACTGGCAAAGTGAACGACACGACAATACCTCTTTCACCGTCACCTTGGACTTCACCATTTACCTCAATGCACTTTCCTTTGCTCGTGAACAATGCGTTCAGTTTAAGCCTTAGCTCCGATGAAGCGCATTGCAATTCCACCTGCCCACTTCTTGGTCTCTTCACCAAGCCAGTGAGCTTTCCTCCTTTCCCACTTGAGACATCAAACACATCAAAGCCACCATCACCACGCCATACAGATCTGCTTAGCGACACCGAGTTTATGCGTCCCGTGCGCCCATCAAATCCGATCTTGAGTGCACCGCTAACCAATTCCTGTGAGGACACTTCATGAAGCGTGAGCAATTGCACTACAAAGGTTATAAACATCGCTCCAATGGACTTTAGGCGATATCGGCACTGCATACCCTTTTGTCTTCCGCAACTTAGGTGTGTAGAATAAAAACTCACCATAGCTTCATCACCTGCATGATTACCACAGCGATGTTGAGGACATGCAGAAGCGCTATTTCATTCATCGTCATACAACTCTATGTTTCTACAGCCAAGCATTGCTAACCTGAGCAACTCACTTACGGTGTCAATATGCCAGAAGTAACCCGGGGTCTCATCTTTGAACTCAACATAAAGCACATCATCCACTTGGCGCAATCTGCCTTTTATCCTTTCATCGTCCCAACGCACTCCTCTTATGAGGACCTTCAAGTTGGTTGCCCTCTCAACATCCCTTGGAGATGGCTTGAGGCGCTCATAAGGCTCATATAAGCTTGGTTTGCGTCTCCGCAAAAGATGCGATAGCATCCCTGCTACCAAACAAATCTTTGTGAAGAGCATATGCACTCGTTGAACACCCCGTATCAAATACACAAAATCAAAGCCACACTACAATTATGAACGCTCGTGCATGAATGGTAAAATGGGCGATGTAGCATAATCCTTTAAGTAACTGCCGGCTTCAACTCTCGCCAGCTTATGCAGGGGTGATTTGGGATGCTTCCGGCGGAAGCGCAATTCAAGATCTTGAAGCGCGGTGCTGCTGAGATAGTCCCTGAAGAGGAGTTCCTTGAGAAGCTCAAGAGGAGCGTTGCAACGAACAAACCGCTTAAAGTGAAGCTCGGGCTTGACCCGAGTGTCCCAGACCTGCACATAGGGCATGCTGTTGTCTTAAGGAAGTTAAGGCAGTTTCAGGACTTGGGACATGAGGTCATCATTATCATCGGTGACTTCACGGCTATGATAGGTGACCCAACTGGACGCATAAAGACAAGACCACAGCTTTCAAAAGAAGATGTGGAACGCAACGCACAAACTTATGCCCAGCAATATTGCAAGATACTTGACCCTTCAAAGACAAGAGTCACATTTAACAGCGAATGGCTCTCAAACCTTTCGTTTGAGGACTTCATAAGGCTTGCATCACAGGTGACAGTCGCACAACTCCTTGAACGAGAGGACTTCTCAAAGAGGTTAAAGGAAGGACATGAGTTGCGCTTGCACGAGATCCTATACCCAATATGCCAAGCTTACGATTCGGTTGTCTTAAACGCTGATGTTGAGATGGGTGGTGTTGACCAAAAATTCAACATACTCATGGGGCGAGAGTTGCAAAGGCGCTTGGGGCAAGAACCACAAGTCGGTTTCTTCATGCCATTGCTCGTAGGGCTTGATGGGAAGGAGAAGATGAGCAAGTCGCTCGGAAATTATGTCGGTATAACTGAGGACCCAAGGGAGATGTTCGGGAAGCTCATGTCAATACCAGATGAATTGATGCGGGATTACTTCATCCTCTGCACGGATGTGCCAGAAGAAGAAGTTGAGAGCATACTTACGGCTCATCCTATGGAAGCCAAGAAGCGCCTCGCATGGGAGATAGTGCGGATTTACCACGGTGAAGATGCTGCAAACAACGCTAAGGATGAATTTGAGAGGGTCTTTTCAAGGCGAGAGTTGCCAAAGGAAGCCAGTGACTTCGTTGTATCATTAAGTGAGCTTGGAGGAGAAGACGGGAAGTTGCAACTCGTTAAACTTCTCAGAGCCATAGGGGCTGCATCAAGCAACAGGGAAGCACATAGGTTGATTGAGCAAGGCGCAGTGGAGATAAATGGAAAACGCATAACAGATAGGTTTGCAAAGGTTGAAGTCAAGACTGGTGACATAGTGCGCTTCGGTAAGCATCGCTGGGTCAGGTTAATCGTTGAACCTTAAGCTGTGATCAAGAAACGAAGCACAACGGAGAAATAGCGTAAGGGGAAAGAGAGCATGATGAATGCTCTTGCAAAAGTGTAAGCGATTAGATGCATGCTTGTTCGGTAGTGCTTTGAGTAAAAGCGTAGCAACGAGATGTGAGATTCAACGACGAGTCGCCCACGAAGATGTCTTGTGCTTGCGCCATGATAATGAGTGGCTGTTGCATCTGGGAGGAAGTAAAAGCGCATGCCACATTTGTGTGCCCTGTAGCAAAGGTCTACATCGTTGAAGAAGATAGGGAAATCCTCATCAAAGCCACCAAGCTTAGAGAGTGCTTCCCTGCGCATGAGCAACGCTGAAGCCATCGGCTGTTCAACTTCCATTGGCTCATTATGCTTCCACCAAGTCATCCTGTAGCGCCCAAAAACTTTTGAGCGCGGCATAAGCTTATCAAACCCAAGAGAGGAATAAAGAAGCGCTAAAGGCGTCGGGAAAGACCTACAAGTTGGTTGTGTCTTACCATCGGGATATAAAAGCCTCGGTGCAACAGCAGCCACATGCTCGTTCCGTCTCAGGAAATCAACGAGACGCTCAACACAACCACGATGAATAAGCACATCTGGGTTGAGGAGCATTACGAATGGAGCACTGCTTTCTGCTATACCTTGGTTGTTTGCTTTTGCGTAGCCCAAATTGGCGCCGTTTACTATCAGCTTGGCATTTTGGAATGGCGAGATAAGAGCGAACAACTCCTTCTCAGTAGTATCGGTTGAGGCATTGTCTACAACGATGACTTCAAACGGTAATGATACATTCTCACGGATAGCTTTCAAGCAATCCTTCAAGAAAGGTGTTGCGTTCCAGTTGACGATGACGAAGGAGACCAATGGCTTTTCTAAGTTGCAAGCACTGCCTCGTAAACTGAAGCTGTCATTTCTGCAGTCCTTCTCCATGTGAAGCGGACGGCTCTCTCCCTCCCTGCTTTGCTTAACTTCTCACACAACTCATCATCACTCATGAGCGTATGAATAGCCTCAGCAAGCGAAGTGACATCGTATGGATCGACAAGTAACGCTGCACCTTCGGCTATTTCCTTCAGCGCTCCCACATTAGATGTTATAACTGGTGTTCCACAAGCCATCGCCTCAACCACTGGCAACCCAAAACCTTCCCACAGCGACGGATAGATGAAAACTCTCGCACAAGCGTAGATGTGGCGTAAATGTTCATCTTCAACATAGCCTATGAATTTAACAACATCGCCTAAGCCAAGTTCACAAACAGCTTTCATCAAGTGCTCATAATGCCAACCAAGCTTCCCTGCTATGACGAGTTCCCAATCACTTCGCCACATGCCAAAGTTGCGAAGCAATGAAACTGCTGCAACCAAGCGATGCAAATTTTTTCTCGGTTGCACGACACCAAGGTAAAGTGCATAACCGCTTTTTAGTCCATACCTTGATAAGACAGCCTCACATTCTTCCTTTCTTGGTCGCTCAAAGAAAACCTCGGAAACACCAAGCGGTATGACATGCACCTTGTTCGGTGGAACTGAGAAGAAAGAAACGATGTCGTCCATTGATGCTTTTGAATCAGTGATAATGGCATCAGCTAAGCGCACCGTTATCGGTATGAAAATGTTCAAGAGCATCCTGTGATGAGTTGGAAAGCATGTTGGGAGTCTGCGCCAACTAACATCGTGTATTGTTGTCACAAAATTGTATCTCACAATCATCGGACCTATGTATTGCACATGTAGCAGTTCTGCACCAATTCCCTTTGCACCCGCTGGCAAAGCCACCTGAGAGAAGTGCCAATCAAAAGGACTATCAAGAAGAACCAACTTGACCACTCGTTGCAGGTCAGTAGGAATGCAACGGCTTTTGTGGAATGTGGTGTGAGCACGCCTCGCAAACACAACAAATTCAAAGTCTGGTCTCACAACCGGAAGGTAATGCAACAGGTTAAGGGTGTAGCTTCGGTCACCAGTCTTGCGCCCAAAAAGCACTCTACCATCAATCGCTATCTTCATATCGGTTTCCCTAATGCCACATTTAGCTCAAATTGTAGAACCCACTTACGATTTTAATGCCTGCTTGTAGAACTTTACTCACACCGCCACCACATCTTGAAATACTTATAAAGCACCTCTACGTAAGTAGGTAGGTAGTATGGAATGCCACGCTTTTAGCATCATCATTTTTGAATGAACCTAAGTGAAAGCATTTCACTGACAAGGATGCCTACTCTCACACTCTTTGACGACTAAGGTTTTGCAAACATTAAAGCACGCTACGACTGGAGCCACACTGCGTTATAGCAAAATTGCAGTAGTGTGCTACAATTGGAGATGACAGTTGCAGTCGACCTGCCCAATTTTTGCACCTTTGAAACCGATACAGAATTGGGGTGGCACAGTTTCCATTATTATGCCCAGTTTTTGCCATCCATACTGCAGTCGACCCCCTAAGGAATTTAAGGCAACCGAAGGTCGACTGCAACCAGATTGAAAACACCGTTCATAGCTCCTAACTTCTCTCACTATTAAGCTTGGTTGCAATCGCACCATAGTGGGATTGAAAGTACCAACTGGGCAGGAAGCGAAGGTGGCGTTGATTGAAGGTTGCAATCGCACCATAGTGGGATTGAAAGTGAGCACACCGACTATAACGCTGCCTAATGCGATAGGTTGCAATCGCACCATAGTGGGATTGAAAGAATATCCTGGAACTTCCCTGTCGTGATAAGTCGTATGGTTGCAATCGCACCATAGTGGGATTGAAAGTCTTCTTTCAGCAACGCATATGCGCTTCCAACACCAAGGTTGCAATCGCACCATAGTGGGATTGAAAGTGCGATTTCATAATCGTATATCTTAGCCACTTTGGTCGTTGCAATCGCACCATAGTGGGATTGAAAGTTGAATGTCGGTTTCTTAGGCTCAACCTGGACAGTTGGTTGCAATCGCACCATAGTGGGATTGAAAGAATCAACAGCATCAACTACAAAGCTCACGCTGCCAGAAGTTGCAATCGCACCATAGTGGGATTGAAAGAGTGTTTGCATTGTGGCATTGTAGCACATAGCACATGTTGCAATCGCACCATAGTGGGATTGAAAGCATATCAGCCGCTTCTGATTTCGTGAAGTGTAAAGCGGTTGCAATCGCACCATAGTGGGATTGAAAGAGTATAACAGAAGTTGACTTTGTGTTTCAACAATTGCAGTTGCAATCGCACCATAGTGGGATTGAAAGGACACTGTGGCACAAGATATAGCTGATAGAATACTAGTTGCAATCGCACCATAGTGGGATTGAAAGAGTGGGCGTGCGGGCTTCGTTCGCAGGGCTCGTTGCGTTGCAATCGCACCATAGTGGGATTGAAAGAATAGCTTATTTAGCTGACGAGTTCAACTTTTCCATGTTGCAATCGCACCATAGTGGGATTGAAAGTTGATGAGCGTTGATGCGTCGGGCGCAATCGCAGATGGTTGCAATCGCACCATAGTGGGATTGAAAGACAAACACGGCGACGGTCAGAGAAGTGGTCGTTTAAGGTTGCAATCGCACCATAGTGGGATTGAAAGTTAACATTGTTTAATTCTTCTACAAGCCCATACTACAACGTTGCAATCGCACCATAGTGGGATTGAAAGTGCGCACCACTTGATCATTGCGACCATGACCTTACGACGTTGCAATCGCACCATAGTGGGATTGAAAGTTGTGCTACATATGCGCTTGACTGCTCTGAATTTTGGTTGCAATCGCACCATAGTGGGATTGAAAGCGAACCGACGACGCAGCTGACGCGGGACACTCATGTTGCAATCGCACCATAGTGGGATTGAAAGCGCTACAAAGGCGAGGTTGACAAACTTGAGCAACTCTGTTGCAATCGCACCATAGTGGGATTGAAAGTGACCGTGACCATGACCATGCGACCATGCGACCATGGTTGCAATCGCACCATAGTGGGATTGAAAGCAAAACTGTGAGAATGTGCTCATCTGGCTTTTGCTGAAGTTGCAATCGCACCATAGTGGGATTGAAAGCGGGAAGTCCCTCAGTGGGGAGAACTGGAATACAAGGGTTGCAATCGCACCATAGTGGGATTGAAAGCTTCTCTTGAAGCGACTATCTATTCAATATGTGTTCGGTTGCAATCGCACCATAGTGGGATTGAAAGACAAACACGGCGACGGTCAGAGAAGCGGTCGTTTAACAGTTGCAATCGCACCATAGTGGGATTGAAAGTTGAAGCGCTTGAGAGGCTTTTAGAGAGGCGTTTCAGTTGCAATCGCACCATAGTGGGATTGAAAGGGATAAAACGATAAAATATCATGTCATGTTTTAC
>Ga0197143_1000707_pt1 | contig 32973 bp, 29 predicted proteins | sample GBS70_MetaG_FD_148603 | JGI IMG/M metagenome (GOLD analysis project Ga0197143, IMG submission 148603) | Sediment microbial communities from Great Boiling Springs, Gerlach, Nevada, United States - GBS 70_MetaG | ecosystem: Environmental > Aquatic > Thermal springs > Hot (42-90C) > Sediment... | reverse complement strand
AAAAACGTCCACAATGAGCCGCAGGGAAGGCCCCGGCGGGAAAATATACGTCCCCCGGGCGATGTATTCTTTCAGGATGTCGTTCTGGACGGTCCCCGAAAGCTCCTTGGGGTCGACCCCCTGCTTTTTACCTACGGCGACGTACATCGCCAGGAGGATGGGGGCCGTGGCATTAATCGTCATTGAGGTGCTTACTTGGTCCAGGGGGATGCCGTCGAAGAGCCGCTCCATATCCTCGAGGCTGTCGATGGCCACCCCGACCTTGCCTACCTCGGCCTGGGCGACCGGGTCGTCGGAGTCGTAACCGATCTGCGTCGGCAGGTCGAAGGCCACCGAAAGGCCCGTCTGCCCCTGCTCCAGTAAAAACTTGTAGCGGCGGTTGCTCTCCTCGGCGTCGCCGTAGCCGGCGTACTGGCGCATGGTCCAGAGCCGGCCCCGGTACATGGTCGGCTGGATGCCCCGGGTAAACGGGTACTCGCCGGGGTAGCCGAGCCTGGTCAGATAATCCCAGCCGGCCAGGTCCTCGGGGGTGTAAAGGGGTTTAACCTCGATGCCCGAGAGGGCCTCAAACCGTTCCTGCCGTTCGCCGGCCCGGGCCCGGGCCGGCCCGTAGGTCCGTTCGTACCACTCGGCGGCGTTGCGGCTCTGGTCTGGCAAGCCGGCCCCTTTTTCCGAAAATTTCCACAACTATTCTAACACGGCAAGGACCTCGCCGTGTTCGACCGCCTGGCCGGGCCTGACCCTTACCTCCCGCACCGTCCCATCCCGCGGGGCCGAAAGCTCGTTTTCCATCTTCATCGCCTGCAGCACCACCAGCACCTGGCCCCGCCGGACTTGCTGGCCGGCCTCGGCCCCAACCCGCACCACCAGCCCCGGCATGGGCGCCTTTATCTCCACCGGCCGAAGGCCCGCCCCCTCCGGCCCCAGCTTTACCCCGGCCAGGGCCGCCAGCCGGGCCGGCAAAACCTCCACCTCAAGGCTTACCCCGTCCAGGTAGACCCGGTACTCCCCGGCCCAGACGGCCTCCAGGCTTAGGCCCCCTTCGGCCCCGGGCCCCGCCTTCAGGATAAGGCTCAGCCGGGGCTCCGCCTCCAGCCGAACGACCTCGACGAAAAACTCTTCGGCCCCAACTTTAACCGTAAGGCCGCCGGGAGCCTCCGCCACCGAAACCGTAAACTCCCGGCCCCCGACCCGGACCACATACTCGGCCACCGCCCTAGCCCCGCCTCAGGGCCGCCCAGCGGCCCGCCAGCTTCCACGGACTCTCGACGGCCCGGGGGCTCGCCGGCCCAGGCCCGACCCTGGGCCGGGTGTGGTACTCCACGGCGGCGGCCAGGGCCGCCTTTAAAAGTAAGTCCTCGGGCAGGACCACCCCCGGCCAGTGCCTGGCCACGTAGTTGGTGTCGAATTCCCCGGCCTGAAAACGGGGGTCGCTTAAGACCGCCCGGTGGAAGGGAATGGTGGTCTTAAGCCCCACCACCTCGTATTCGCCCAGGGCCCGAAGCATCCGGACGACGGCCTCCTTCCGGTCCCGGCCCCAGGCGATAACCTTCGAAAGCATCGGGTCGTAGTCGATGGTCACCCGCTGGCCCGGGTAAAGGCCGCTGTCCACCCGGATCCCCGGGCCCGAAGGCTCCCTTAAGGCCACCACCCGCCCGGCCGAAGGCAGAAAGTTGTTGTCGGGGTCTTCGGCGTAGATTCGGCACTCGATGGCCCAGCCCCGCTGAACGATATCCTTCTGGCTTAAGCTTAACCGCCCGCCGGCGGCAATCTTTATCTGCTCCGCCACCAGGTCGACGCCGGTAACCATCTCCGTCACCGGGTGCTCCACCTGGATGCGGGCGTTGACCTCGAGGAAATAAAACCTGCGGTCCGGCCCCAGCAAAAACTCGCAGGTCCCGGCGTTAACATAACCGGCCGCCCGGACGATGGCCAGGGCGGCCTCCCCCATCTCGGCCCGGAGGGCCGGGTCCACCACCGGGGAAGGGGACTCTTCGATGAGCTTCTGGTAGCGGCGCTGAATGGAGCACTCCCGCTCCCCCAGGTGGATGCGGTTTCCGTAGCCGTCGCAAAGCACCTGAATCTCGATGTGCCGGGCCGGGTCGATGTATTTCTCAATGTAAACCGCATCGTCCCCGAAGGCGGCCAGGGCCTCGCTCCGGGCCAGCCTTAAGGCCGGCCCCAGCTCCTCGGCCGAACGCACGATGCGCATCCCCTTGCCCCCGCCCCCGGCCGCCGCCTTCACCACCACCGGGTACCCGATCCTCCGGGCGAGGTCGGCCGCCTCCGCGTCGGAGACGGGCCCCTCGCTGCCGGGGACTAAGGGCACCCCCACCCTCCGGGCCAGCTCCTTGGCGGCGGTCTTTTCGCCGGCCGCCCGCAAGGCCTCCGGGGGCGGCCCGATGAAGACGAGGCCGGCCCGGGCGCAGGCCTCGGCAAACTCGGGGTTCTCCGAAAGAAAACCGTAACCGGGATGGATGGCCTCGGCCCGGGCGCGGCGGGCGATTTCGATTATCCGGTCGGTGTTAAGATAGCTTTCCCGGGCCGGGGCCGGGCCCAGCAGGTAGGCCTCGTCGGCCAGGCGAACATGCAGGGCCTGGCGGTCCACCTCGCTGTAGACGGCCACCGGCGAAATCCCCAGCTCCCGGCAGGCCCGGATCACCCGGACGGCGATCTCGCCCCGGTTGGCAACCAGGATCCGGGAAAAGAGGGCCGTCATAGGGGAATGTTGCCGTGCTTTTTGGGCGGGTTGGTGTCCCGCTTGTTCTGGAGCATCTCCAGGGCGGCGATGAGCTTCGGGCGGGTCTCCCGGGGCTCGATGACGTCGTCGATGTACCCCCGCCCGGCGGCCACGTAAGGGTTCGCAAACTTGGCCACGTACTCCTCCACCAGCCGGGCCCGGGTGGCCTCGGGGTCGGGGGAACCGGCGATCTCGTCCCGGAAGATGATGTTCACCGCCCCATCCGGGCCCATCACCGCGATTTCGGCCGTCGGCCAGGCGTAGTTTATGTCGCCCCGGATGTGCTTACTGCTCATCACGTCGTAGGCCCCGCCGTAGGCCTTCCGGGTAATCACCGTGACCTTCGGGACGGTGGCCTCGCAGTAGGCGTAAAGGAGCTTGGCCCCGTGCCGGATGATGCCCCCGTGCTCCTGACTCACCCCGGGCAGGAAGCCCGGGACGTCCACGAAGGTGACGATGGGGATATTAAAGCAGTCGCAAAACCGCACAAACCGGGCCGCCTTCACCGAGGCGTTGATGTCTAGCACCCCGGCCAGGACCGAGGGCTGCTGGGCCACGATGCCCACCGGCCGGCCGTTAAGGCGGGCGAACCCGCAGATGATATTCTGGGCCCAGTGCTCGTGCACCTCCAGAAACTCCCCGTGGTCCACCACCCGCCGGATGACTTCTTTCATGTTGTACGACTTGGTGGGGGAATCGGGGACGATGGAGTTGAGCTCGTCGTCCACCCGGTTCGGGTCATCGGTGGGGGGCACGGCCGGCGGGTCCTCCATGTTATTCGAGGGAATGTAACTCAGCAACCTGCGGATAAGTTGCAGGCACTCCACCTCGTTCTCGGCCGCAAAATGGGCCACCCCGCTCACGGCGTTGTGGACCATCGCCCCGCCCAGCTCCTCGAAGGTCACGTCCTCGTGGGTCACCGCCTTCACCACATTGGGGCCGGTGACGAACATGTAGCTGGTATTTTTGACCATGATGATAAAGTCCGTCAGGGCGGGGGAGTAGACCGCGCCCCCGGCGCAGGGGCCCATGATGGCCGAGATCTGGGGGATCACCCCGGAGGCCAGGACGTTCCGGAGGAAGATTTCGGCGTAGCCGGCCAGGCTGGCAACCCCCTCCTGAATCCGGGCGCCGCCGGAGTCGTTGAGGCCGATGACCGGGGCCCCGTTTTTCATGGCCAGGTCCATGATGTTGCAGATCTTCTGGGCATGGGTCTCCGAGAGGGAGCCGCCGAAGACGGTGAAATCCTGGGCAAAGACGTAAACCAGCCGGCCGTCGATGCGGCCGTAGCCGGTGACGACCCCATCCCCCAGGTATTTTTCCTTGTCGAGGCCGAAGTCGGTGGCCCGGTGGACCACGAACATCCCGAGCTCTTGAAAGCTGCCGTCGTCTAAGAGCAGTTCGATCCGCTCCCGGGCGGTAAGCTTGCCCCGGGCGTGCTGCTGCTCGACCCGTTTCGGGCCGCCGCCCAGCTTAGCCTGCTCCCGGAGCCGCCGAAGTTCTTCAATTTTTTCGGCAACGGTTCCGGCCACTCTCAAGTCGGGCAAACCGCGCGCTGAACCCTCTTGCATGGGCCACCACCCGAAAGATTATATCAGCCGCCGTCAGACCAGCTCCCCGACCAGGTTGAGCCGGTCGTCCACCCGGACGGCGGCCCTGGGCCCCAGCACCACCGTGGATTCCCGCTCCTCGATGATGGCCGGGCCCTCCAGCACCGTCCCCGGACCGAGGGCGTACCGGTCGTAGACGGGGGTCGGCCGAAAATCCCCGTATTCGGCAAAGTAAGCCGGCCGGCAGCCTTTAAGGGCGTCCTCGGGCCGGCCGGGGCGCTGACCGGCCCGCCGGGGGGCGATGGCGGGCTTCGGCCCGGAAACCTTTACCCGCCAGGTGACCGCCTCCACCGGGACTTCGGGACCGGCCCGGTGGTAGAGCCGCCGGTACTCGGCCACGAACCGGCGCAGAATCTCCCCGGCCGCGGCCCCGTTGAGCTCCCCGTCGGGGAGGGGGACGTTCACCTCGTGGCCCTGGCCGGCGTACCGGAGGTCGGCCGTCCGCACCACGGTCATATCTTCGGGCCGGACGCCCGCCCGGCCGAGGAGGGCCCGGCCTTCGGCCTCCATCTCGGCCAGGAGCCGGTTGACCACAGCCCAGTCGAGGCCGTCCAGCCGGCCGTAGTAGCTCCGGACAAAGTCGAAGGCGAGGGGGGCCACCAGCAGGCCCAGGGCCGAGGTGGCCCCGGCCCCGGGCGGGCAGAGGAACCTCTTAAGGCCCAGCTTCTGGGCCAGCCGGTAAACGTGGACCGGGCCGGCGCCCCCGAAGGCGAAGAGGGGAAACTTCCGGATGTCCTTTCCCCGCTCGATGGCATGGACCCGGGCGGCGGCCGCCATGTTCTCGGTCACCACCTCGTGGATGCCCCAGGCCGCCTCCACCAGGGAGAGGCCCAGTCTTTGGGCGAGACGGCCGACGGCGGCCTCGGCGGCGGCCCGGTCGAGGCGCATTCGGCCGCCGAGGAAATAGCTGGGGTCGAGGTAGCCGAGGATCAGGTCGGCGTCGGTGACGGTGGGCTCGGCCCCGCCCCGGCCGTAGCAGGCCGGGCCGGGCTCGGCCCCGGCCGACTCCGGGCCGACCTTCAACAGGCCGAGGGGGTCCACCCAGGCGATGGAGCCGCCCCCCGCCCCGATTTCGATGAGCTCGACGACTTGGACCTTAATGGGCAGGCCGCTCCCCTTCTTAAAGCGATAGGTTCGGGCCACCTCGAATTCCGGGGACGTTAAGGGCTGGCCGTTCTCGATCAGGCAGGCCTTGGCGGTGGTCCCGCCCATGTCGAAGGCGAGGACGTCGGGAAAGCCGGCCTCCCCGGCGAGGAAGGCGGCGGCCAGGGCCCCGGCCGCCGGTCCCGACTCCACCAGACGAATGGGGAACCGCCGGGCCGTCTCCACGGTACCCACCCCACCCCCCGAGAGCATGATGAGCACCTCGCAGCCGAGGCCCAGCTCCCGGACCCGCTTCACCAGGGTCTCCAGGTAGCGGTCCACCAGCGGCCGGACGTAGACGTTGGCCACGGTGGTGGAAAACCGGTCGTATTCACGGATCTCGGGGGCCACCTCCGCGGAGAGGGAGACCCAAAGGTGGGGAGCCTCGGCCCCGATAATCTCGGCCGCCCGCAGCTCGTGGGCGGGGTTGGCGTAGCTGTGCAGAAAGCAGACGGCCACAGCCTTTACGCCGGCGGCCGCCAGTTGCCGGACGGCCGCCCGGACCCCGGCTTCGTCGAGGGGAACGAGGACCGAGCCGTCGTCCAGGATGCGCTCCCGGACCCCGAGGCGGAGGTGCCGGGGCACCAGGGGCCTGGGAGGCTCGATGAAGATGTCGTACATGTCGTACCGGTGCTCCCGGCCGATCTCCAGCACGTCCCGGAACCCCTCGGTGGTTATCAGGCCGGTGAGGGCGCCCTTGCGCTCGATGATGGCGTTGGTCACCAGGGTGGTGCCGTGGATAAGCCGCTGAACCCGGCCGGGCTCAAGGCCGGCGGCGCCGAGGAGCTCCGCCAGGCCGGCCGCCACCGCCGCCTCCGGGGCGGCCGGGGTTGTAAGGGTTTTGGCCACCTGCCACTCCCCGGCCGAATCGTCCAGGAGGACCAGGTCGGTGAAGGTTCCGCCGATGTCGACGCCGATGCGGTACATGACATACTCCCACGGCAATCTTAGCGGTTCGGAAGCTATCATAGCCCAGGGCCTGCGGCCCCCGCAACTCAACCGATGAAGCTGGCGGTTTCGGGGCAAACCGGTCGGATCGGTCGCCACGTGGTGGAACAGGCCCTTAGCGCCGGGCACGAGGTCGTGGTCCTGGTCCCGGACCCGGCCCGCCTGGGGCCCCAGCACGGGCGGCTCCGGGTTGTCGTCGGGGACGCCCGGGACTTCGACCGGGTCTTAGAAACGGTCAGGGACGCCGACGCCGTAATCTGCGCCCTGGGTCCCCGCCGCAATACCCCTGAGGATGAAGAAGCCCACGTGGCGGCCGTCCGCAATATCCTTGAGGCCATGAACCAGCTCGGGATTCGGCGGCTGGTCACCGTGCCGGGTGCGGCCGTCGACCTAACCGGCGACCGCAAGGGCGTGCCTGATAAGGTTGCGGGCTGGGTCGTCCGCCGATTTGCCCGGCAGGTTTACCGGGCTAAGGTCCGGGAGCTGGAACTTTTGCAGACCTACCCGGAACTCCAATGGTCAGCCGTCCGGCCGCCGGTGGTAGTACCCGGACCGGCGACCGGACGGTACAAGGTCAGGCTTGACCGACCGCCTGGTCGGCGGGTAACGGCGGGGGACGTGGCTCATTTCATGTTAAAAGAGCTTGAGTCCGGGGAGTTTATTAAGAAGGCGCCGTTTATCGGCTGACCCCAACGCCCCCGTCGAGACCCCACCACCATGGTAACGGCGGCCCCGGGGGGCCGCCGCCCGGGCGGGGCCGTAAGCTCCCTCAGGCGGGCCGAACAAAAAAATCGGGCCGGACAGTCAACGGCTGTCCGGCCGGCATCTCCGGTGGAGGGGGCAGGACTCGAACCTGCGAAGGGCTCCCGCCCGGCGGTTTTACAGACCGCTGCCTTAGCCGCTCGGCCACCCCTCCAGGTAGCCCCGGGCAAACCCATAAGGCTCCGGGTCCAGAGTCTATTTTAAACCAAAAGTTGCCCCAAGGCAAGGCCGGCCCGCCGGGGCACCGGAGCCGGCCCCGTCTGGGGGCAACGGAAAAAGCCCGGACCCAGGTTTCTAAATCGGCCCGGCCGGGGGCTATAATTAGGACCGGAATGGGCTTCGAGTTCCTGGACCACACGGCGGAAATCGGGGTGCGGGCCTGGGGCAGGGACCTGGCCGAGGCCTTCGCCGAGGCCGCCCGCGGCATGTTCGCCGTCATGTACGAGACCGACTCCGTCGGCGAAACCCTGACGCGCCAGATTGAAGTCTCCGCCCCGGACCCCGAAGCCCTCCTGGTCGAGTGGCTTAACAGCCTGCTCTACCTGGCCACGGTGGAACACGCCGTCTTCGGCCGGTTCGAGGTGGCCATCGCGCCCCCGAAGGACGGGACCGAGTGGCGGCTCCGGGCAACCGTCTACGGCGACCCGGTGGACCCGGCACGCCACTCCTTCGGCCTGGAGGTGAAGGCGGCCACCTACCACGGCCTGCGGGTGCGGTCTCTGGACGGTCGGGCGGAGGTCGAAGTTATTCTGGACGTTTAAATAAAGGGGGGACGGCTATGACCGGTCGGTGGGAAGGTCCGCTTCGGAAAATCGACGATTACCGCTGGGAAATTCCCCAAACTTACAAGCCCGGCATGCGGGTCCCGGGCCTCGTTATCGCCGACGAAACCTTAATCGAACTTATCCGCCGGGACCAGGCCCTGGAACAGGTGGCCAACGTGGCCACCCTGCCCGGCATCGTCAAATACTCCCTGGCGATGCCGGATATCCACTGGGGCTACGGCTTCCCGGTGGGCGGGGTTGCGGCCATGCGGGTGGACGACGGGGTCGTCTCCCCCGGCGGGATCGGCTTCGACATCAACTGCGGGGTGCGAATGCTCCGCACCGACCTGACGGAAGCCGAGGTGCGCCCCCGAATCGAGCGGCTGGCCGACGAGCTCTTTAAGAACGTCCCCTCCGGGGTTGGGGCCGTAGGCAAAATCAAAGTTTCGGCCAAGGATATCGACCAGATTCTGGTCCAGGGCGCCCGCTGGATGGTGGAGCGGGGGTACGGCTGGGCCTCCGACCTGGAAGTCACCGAGGAAGGGGGGGCCATCCCCGGGGCCAACCCCGACAAGGTGAGCCACCACGCCAAGGAGCGGGGGGCTTCCCAGCTGGGGACCCTCGGCTCGGGCAACCATTTCCTGGAGGTCCAGGCCGTCGAGGAGATCTATGACCCTGAGGCGGCCCGGGTTATGGGCATCGAACGGGCGGGCCAGGTTACCGTCTTTATCCACTGCGGCTCCCGGGGCCTCGGCTACCAGGTCTGCGAGGACTACCTGCGGGTGATGGACAAGGTCCTGGCCAAATATGAGATCCGGCTGCCCGACCGGCAGCTCGCCTGCGCCCCGGTCCGGTCGCCGGAGGGGCAAGATTACCTGGCCGCCATGCGGGGTGCGGCTAACTTCGCCTGGGCCAACCGCCAGCTCATCGCCTACTGGACCCGATACTCCTTTGCCAAAATCTTCGAATCGACCCCCGAGCGCCTGGGGATGCACATGGTCTACGACGTGGCCCACAACATCGCCAAGATGGAAGAATACGAGGTCGACGGCCAGATGCTCACCCTGTGCGTCCACCGCAAGGGGGCGACCCGGGCCTTCCCGCCCGGCCACCCGGCCATCCCGGCCAGATACCGGGGCATTGGCCAGCCGGTCCTCATCCCGGGGGACATGGGCCGCTACTCCTACGTGCTGGTCGGGACCGAAGAAGCCATGCGCCAAAGCTGGGGGTCCACCGCCCACGGGGCCGGCCGGGTCCAGAGCCGAACGGCGGCCAAGAAGATGCTTAAAGGGGTCGACCTGGTGGCTGAGCTGGCCAAGAAGGGGATCGTCGTCCGGGTCCAGAACCGGGCCCTCCTGGCCGAGGAGGCCTCCGAGGCCTACAAAGACGTCGTCGAGGTGGTGAACGTCTGCCACAACGCCGGGATATCCCGGAAGGTGGCCAAGCTCCGCCCCATCGCCGTGATCAAAGGTTAGCCAAAAAGCCAGCGGCCGGGCAGGGGTGGACGAGAGCCAAACCGACCTTCCGCCCGGCCCGGATGCCCTTTTCGGCGGGCGGTGGGTCCTGACCGGCGGGACCCGGGGCCCGCTCCGGCGGCCCAAAGGCCCGGCCGGGGGCGGTTGACAGGGCCCGGGTGGTGGGCTACAATCTGGGTAGGCGAAGGGATCTGAGGGAGGGTCTCGCATGGCGTTGGTCGAGATGGTCGTCGACAGCATCCGGGTGAGTCTGCTCAACGGACAGCGGGTGCTGATACTTAAAGAAAAATATGCCGACCGGTACCTCCCCATCTGGATCGGCCCCCACGAGGCCGACGCCATCGCCCTGGAGCTTCAGCAGATTCAGGTCCCCAGGCCGCTTACCCACGACCTGCTCAAGAATATCATCCACGAGCTGGGCGCGACCGTGTCCTCGGTCGTCGTCAACGACCTGAACAACGAGACCTTCTACGCCCGCATCCTCATGAACGTCGGCGGCCGCCAGGTGGAGGTCGACTCCCGGCCAAGCGACGCCATCGCCCTGGCCGTTCGGGTTAAGGCACCCATCTACGCCGAAGAGTCCGTAATGGAGCGGGCGGGGGTTACCCTGGAAGAAGAGGCGCCCAAACCCGAACGGGAAAAGCCCCCCAAGGCCGAGGAGAAGGTCGAGTTGCCGCCCATCTTCCAGGAGTTCCTTAAGACCCTTGACCTGGGCGACCAGGAACCGGGCAAATCCTGACGTCCCTTTATCCGGCCAGCCGTAACTTCGGGCTCCAGTAAACTTCAGACGGGGCCCTTGTTTTGTGGTTTGTGATATAATTCACTATGGCCTGGGCCGGTCCAGGGGGCCGGGGGCGGCCCGATGGGCCGGCTGATCGGCATCGGCTGGTTCCTGGCCGTCGCCCTCGTGGGCGGGCCGGGCCTCGGCTACTGGGTGGACGGACGGCTGGGGACGACGCCGATTTTCACGCTGGTTGGGCTTTTCGCCGGATTAATTATCGGTCTGGTCGGAGCGTACAAGATGCTGGTCGCGGCAAGCGATTCGGAACGGGGGCAGGGCCGATGAACCGCCGGCTGGCCCTCCTGGTAATCGTCCTTTTCCTCGTATTTAACTTCTTCCTCCGGGTGCCCTTCCCGGAAATCCTCCTTCCGGCCGAACCCATCCTCCCCGTGGGGACCATCGGGCCCTTTAAGTTTGCGATTACCAACACGATGCTGGCCACCTGGCTGGCCATGGCCGTCCTGGTGGGCCTCAGCCTCCTGGCCACCCGGCGGATGGAGCTCATCCCCGCCGGCCGCCTCCAGAACCTGGCCGAGGCCCTCATCGAGTGGATGTACGGCATCGTCGAGTCGGTGGCCGGGGAGCAGCACTGGGCCCGCCAGTTCTTCCCGGTGGTGGCCACCATCTTTTTGTTCATCCTCACCGCCAACTGGATGGGCCTTCTGCCCGGCTACACCACCATCGGCCTGATCGAGGCCGCCGACCACGGCAAGGTGTGCGAGTTCGTCCCCATCCACCTCGGCCCCCTGGAAGTGGGGGTCCTGCCGGTGACCGGGGCCCTTTGCCGGGACCTCCCGGCCGGGGAGCACGACGGCCACGGGGCCGAGGCCAGGGCCGGGGTCCTCGAGGGCAAGCTCATCCCCCTGCTTCGGAGCGCTAACACCGACGTCAACACCCCCCTGGCCATCGCCCTGGTGGCCATGGTCTTCATCGAGTACTGGGGCATCAAGGCCCTCGGGCCCGTGGGCTACGGGAGCCGCTTTTTTAACTTCCAGAATCTGCTCCGGGGCCGGGTCTTCATCGGGGTTATCGACCTGTTCATCGGTTTTTTGGAGCTTATTGCCGAGCTGACCCGGGTCGTCAGCTTCACCTTCCGGCTCTTTGGCAACATCTTTGCCGGGGAGGTGCTGCTGGCCTCCATCGCCTTCCTGGCGCCCCTGGTCATTGCCCTGCCCTTCTACGGCCTTGAGCTCTTCGTCGGGTTTATCCAGGCGGCCGTTTTCGCCATGCTGACCCTGGTATTTGCTAAGCTGGCCGTGACGCCCCACCACAGTGAGGAGCATCACGGGCACTAAAACTCTTTGAAAAGAGGAGGTATAAAAGCCTTGACGGACTTCGGAGTTCAGCAGCTTGCGGCGGCCATAGCCATCGCCATCGGGGCCATCGGGCCTGCCCTCGGCATCGGCATGCTGGGAAGCCGGGCGATGGAGGCCCTGGGCCGGAACCCCGAGGCCGAGCCGGCCATCCGGCCGAACATGATTTTGGCCATCGCCTTCGCCGAGGCCATCGCCATCTACGCCCTGGTGGTGGCCATTGTCATAAAACTTATCCGCTAGCGGAGGCGGCCTTTGGAGGCGTTGGGTATAAACCTGCCCGGCCTGCTGGCCCAGCTCGTAAACTTCGTCCTGCTGCTGGCCCTGCTACGCCTCGTCCTTTACAAGCCGGTCCTGCGGATGCTGGATGAGCGGGCCGCCCGGGTCCGCCAGAGCATGGAGCAGGCGGAGCTCATCCGCCGCCAGGCCGAGCAGATCCAGCAGGAGTTCCAGGCCCGCATCGACCAGGCCCGGCGGGAGGGGCAGCAGATTATCGCCGAGGCCCACCGGGCCGCCGAGCAGGTCCGCCAGCAGAAGCTTCAGGAGGCCCTGGCCGAGGCCGAGGCGCTGCTGGCCCGGGCCCGGGCCGAGATCGAGCGGGAGCGGGATGCGGCCATCGCCCAGCTTCGGCGGGAATTCGCCGACCTGACGGTGCTGGCCGCCGAACGGGTCATCGGCCGGGCCCTTGACCGGGACGACCACCGGCGGCTCATCGAAGAGGTGCTGGCCGAAGTCGAACGCACCAGGAGCGGGTCATGACGCCGTCGGCACGGCTGGGCCGGACCGCCCGCCGCTACGCCCAGGCCGCCTTCGAGGTGGCCCGGGAGCGGGGCCAGGTGGACCGCTGGGCCGCCGAGCTGGAGCGGCTGGTGGCCCTCCTCGAAGGGACGGAGGCGGGGGCCTTTTTGGCCGCGCCCCAGATTCCCTTCGGGGCCAAGCGGGAGTTTGTCGAACAAGCCCTGGCCGGCTTCCTGCCGGAGGTCCGGAACCTGGTCCTCCTGCTGGTCCGCCGGCGCCGGGTCAGGCTTCTCAGGCAAATTTTCGAGGAGTTCGGCCGGCTGGCCAACGAGTACCGGGGGGTCGTGGTGGCCGAGGTGACCAGCGCCGTCCCCCTGGAAGACGCCGACAAGGCGGTAATCATCCGCCAGCTTTCGGAGCTTACCGGGAAGCGGGTTATCCTGCGGACCCGGGTGGACCCCTCCATCCTGGGGGGCCTCATCGTCCGGATCGGGGATAAGCTTATCGACGGCAGCGTGCGGACCCGCCTGGAGCGGCTGCGGGAGACTTTAATTCGGGGCTGAAAAAACCGTCACGGAGGGGTGACCGACAATGGCGATTCGGCCGGAAGAGATTCCTCAGATAATTAAACAGCAGATCGAGAGGTTCGGGGCGCCGGTAACGGCCGTCGACGTCGGGGTCGTTATCGAGGCGGGCGACGGCATCGCCCGGATCCACGGCCTGAGCGGGGCCCGGGCCATGGAGCTTCTGGAGTTCCCCCACGGGGTCTTCGGCCTCGCCATGAACCTGGAGGAGGAGACCGTCGGGGCCGTCATCCTGGGCGACTACGAGCTCATCAAAGAGGGGGACCTGGTCCGGTCCACCGGCCGGGTCATCGAGGTCCCGGTGGGGGACGCCCTCATCGGCCGGGTCGTCAACCCCCTGGGCCAGCCCATCGACGGCAAGGGTCCCATCAATGCCACCAAGTTCCGGCCGGTGGAGCGGATCGCCCCCGGCGTCGTCTACCGCCAGCCGGTGAATACCCCGGTTCAGACGGGCATCAAGGCCATCGACAGCATGATCCCCATCGGCCGGGGCCAGCGGGAGCTCATCATCGGCGACCGGGGCACCGGCAAAAGCGCCATCGCCATCGATACGATTATTAACCAAAAGGGCAAGGACCTCATCTGCATTTACGTGGCCATCGGCCAGAAGCAGTCGAAGATCGCCCAGGTGGTGGCCACCCTGGAGCAGTACGGGGCGATGGAGCACACCATTGTGGTGGTGGCCAGCGCCTCCGACCCCGCCCCCCTCCAGTACCTGGCCCCCTACGCCGGCTGCGCCATGGGCGAGGAGTTCATGGAGTCGGGCCGGGATGCCCTCATCGTCTACGACGACCTCACCAAGCATGCCTGGGCCTACCGGGAGATGTCCCTCCTGCTGCGGCGGCCCCCCGGCCGGGAGGCCTACCCCGGCGACGTCTTCTACCTCCACAGCCGCCTGCTGGAGCGGGCGGCCAAACTGGCCCCGGAGTACGGGGGGGGCTCCCTGACGGCCCTGCCCATCATCGAGACCCTCCTGGGGGACGTTTCGGCCTACATCCCCACCAACGTCATCTCCATCACCGACGGGCAGATCTACCTGGAGCCGGAGCTCTTTAACGCCGGCATCCGCCCCGCCATCAACGTGGGCATCTCCGTCTCCCGGGTGGGGTCGGCGGCCCAGACCCGGGCGATGCGGAAGGTGGCCGGCCGGCTCAAACTGGAGCTGGCCCAGTTCCGGGAGCTGGCCGCCTTCGCCCAGTTCGGGGCCTCGGAGCTGGATAAGGCGACCCGGGCCCAGCTGGAGCGGGGCATGCGCATCACCGAGATCCTCAAGCAGCCGGAGTTCGAGCCGGTGCCGCTGGAGCACCAGGTGATGATAATCTACGCGGTGACCAACGGCTACCTGGACGACGTGCCGGTAAGCAAGGTTAAGGAGTGGGAGGCGGCCTTCTTGGAGTGGGTGGACGAGGCCCACCCCGAAATCGGCCGGACCATCGCCGAGACCAAGGACCTGCCGGACGAGACCGTCGAGGCCCTTAAGGCGGCCATCGTCGAATTCAAGCAGACCCACACCTTCTAAGATGGCAACCCTTCGGGAAATCAGGCGCCGAATCCGAAGCGTTCAGGGGGTGGCCAAGATCACCAAGGCGATGGAGCTGGTGGCCGCCGCCAAGATGCGCCGGGCCCAGGAGCGGCTGCTCGCCAGCCGGCCGTACGCCGAGAAGATGCGGGAGGTCCTGGCGGACCTGGCCGCCCGCCGCCGGGAGGAAGAGGCCGTTCATCCCCTGATGGCGGTGCGGCCCGCCGTCAACCGGGTCGGCATCGTCCACATCACGGCCGACCGGGGGCTGTGCGGGGCCTTCAACGCCAACGTCAACCGCCGGACGGCCCAATTCATCCTGGAGCAGTCGGTGCCCGTAAGCCTGGTGGTGGTCGGCCGGAAGGGCCGGGACTTCATGGTCCGGGCCGGGCAGCCCATCCGGGCGGAATTCACCCAGCTGGGGGATTACCCGAGCCTGGTGGATATCCGGCCCATTGCCCGGGTGGTTATGGACGACTATACCTCGGGCTACGTGGCTAAGGTGGTCGTCATCTTCAACCAGTTCGTCAGCACCATGGTCCAGCGGCCGGTGGTCCGGCAACTCCTGCCCGTGGAGCCGCCCCCGGCCGACGCCTACCCCCGCCACCCGGAGTATATCTACGAGCCCGACCCGGAAACGGTCCTGCGGGAGCTTCTGCCCCGCTACGTGGAGATCCAGATTTACCAGGCGGTCCTGGAGTCCATCGGGGGCGAGTATTCGGCCCGGATGGTGGCCATGCGCAACGCCACCGACAACGCCCTGGAGATGGTAAACAGCCTAATCCTCATCCGCAACAAGCTGCGCCAGGAGATTATTACCAAAGAACTGCTGGAAATTGTGGCCGGGGCCGCCGCCCTCGGCGGCGGACCGGAAGCTTAAGGGGTGGAAGAAGATGACACAGAAAGTCGAAGGCCGAATCCGCCAGATCATCGGCACGGTGGTGGACATCGAGTTTCCGCCGGGCCAGGTTCCGGGGATCTTCAACGCCGTCGAGATCCCCGTCCCCGAAGAGGACCGGGTGCTGGTGGCCGAGGTGGAGCAGCACCTGGGGAACAACTGGGTGCGCTGCCTAGCCATGGGCAGCACCGACGGCCTGCGGCGGGGGATGCCCGCCTACGATACCGGGGCGCCCATCACCGTCCCGGTGGGGCCGGAGACCCTGGGCCGGCTTTTCAACGTCCTGGGGGAGCCCATCGACAACGCCGGCCCGGTCAACGCCCAGAAGCGCTACCCCATCCACCGGCCGGCCCCGCCCTTCGCCGAGCAGGAGACCACCCGGCAGATCCTGGAAACGGGAATCAAGGTTTTCGACCTGATCTGCCCCTTCACCCGGGGCGGCAAAGTTGGGGCCCTGGGCGGGGCCGGGGTGGGCAAGACGGTCATCATCCAGGAGCTTATCCGCAACATCGCCGCCGAGCACGGGGGCATCTCCGTCTTCGCCGGGGTTGGGGAGCGGACCCGGGAGGGCAACGACCTCTGGCTGGAGATGCGCCACTCGGGGGTCATTAACAAGACCGTCCTGGTCTTTGGCCAGATGAACGAGCCCCCCGGCGTCCGCCAGCGGGTGGCACTTACCGGCCTGACCATGGCCGAATACTTCCGGGACGAGCAGGGCCAGGACGTCCTGCTGTTTATCGACAACATTTACCGTTATACTCTGGCGGGCATGGAGGTTTCGGCCCTCCTGGGACGGATGCCCTCGGCCGTGGGCTACCAGCCGACCCTGGCCACGGAGATGGGGGAGCTTCAGGAGCGGATTACCTCCACCAAGCGGGGCTCCATCACGTCGTTCCAGGCCATCTACGTCCCCGCCGACGACTTTGCCGACCCCGGAGTGGCCACGACATTTGCTCATCTGGACGCGGTGGTCATCCTGGACCGGGCCCTCACCGAGCAGGGCCTTTACCCGGCGGTGGACCCCCTGGCCTCCACCTCCCGGGCCCTCGACCCCCGGGTGGTGGGCCAGGAGCACTACGCGGTGGCCCGGGAAGTTCAGCGGGTGCTTCAGCGCTACAAGGAGCTTCAGGACATCATTGCCATCCTCGGCATCGAGGAGCTGAGCGAAGAGGACAAGCTGGTGGTCCACCGGGCCCGCCGGCTCCAGCGGTTCCTGACCCAGCCCTTCTTCGTCGCCGAGGTCTTTACCGGCACCCCCGGCCGCTACGTGCCCGTCCGGGAGACGGTCCGGGGCTTTAAAGAGATCCTGGAGGGCAAATGGGACCACCTGCCCGAGGCGGCCTTCTACATGGTGGGCACCATCGAGGAGGCGGCCGAGAAGGGCGAGCGGCTGCTGGCGGCCGCCCGCTGAGGAGGTGGGGGGAATGGCCGACCTGGTAAGGTTCGAAATCATAACCGGGGAGCGGGTGGTCTACGCCGCCGACGTCGAATCCGTCACCCTGCCGGGCACTGAGGGCGAGCTTACCGTCCTGCCCCACCATGCCCCCCTCCTCACCATGCTCAAGCCGGGGGAACTGGTCGTCCGCCGGGGTGGGGAGGAGGTGGCCATGGCCGTAAGCGGCGGCTTCCTCGAGGTGATGCCCGATAAGGTGGTGGTCCTGGCCGACACGGCCGAACGGGCCGAGGAGATCGACATCGCCCGGGCGGAGGAGGCCCGCCGCCGGGCGGAGGAGAGCCTGCGCCGGGCCACCACCGAGGAGGAGCTGGCCCGGGCGAGGGTAGCCCTTCAGCGGGCGCTGGTCAGGCTACGGGTGGCCGAGCGGCGCCGGCGCCGGGAGCGGCTCCCTCGGGGCACCGGGGAGCCCGGCGCGTAAGGCGTGACCACCGGGTTAAAAGACGACGCCCTGGCCATCACCGGCGGGGCCCGCCTCGGGGGAAGGGTCAGGGTAAGCGGGGCCAAGAACGCCGCCCTGCCCCTCATGGCTGCCGCCCTCCTCACCCCCGAAGAGGTCTGCTTAGAAAACGTCCCCCACATCGACGACGTGGAGGTCCAGGCCGCCGTCCTGCGGGCCCTGGGGGCCGAGGTGGGTTGGGTCGACGAGCACACCCTCCGGATCCGGGCCGCCCACCTGACGGACTACGTCGCCCCAACCCAGCTGGTCCAGCGCCTCCGGGGAAGCTTCCTGGTGGTGGGGGCCCTGCTCGGCCGGCTCGGCCGGGCGGCCTCCTGCGCCCCCGGGGGGGACGTCATCGGCCAGCGGCCCATCGACGTCCACCTGGCCGGCTTCAGCGCCCTGGGGGCCCGGATCGAGTTCGAGGACAGCATCTACCGGTGCGAGGCCGACCGGCTTGAGGGGGCGCCCGTCTTCATGGATTACCCGAGCGTCTCCGGCACCGAAAACCTGCTCATGGCCGCCGTCCGGGCCCGCGGGGAAACCCTCATCGTCAATGCCGCCCAGGAGCCGGAGGTGGTGGAGCTGGCGGCCATGCTCAACGCCATGGGGGCGGAGGTGACGGGGGCGGGAACCAGCGTCCTCAGGATTCGGGGGGTCGACCGGCTCCACGGCACCCGCTGGCGCCTCATCCCCGACCGGATCGAGGCCGGCACCTTCGCCATCGCCGCCGCCCTGGCCGGGGAAGAGGTGGTGGTGGAGGGGTGCATTCCCGAGCACCTCTTTGCCCTGACCTGGAAGCTGCGGGAGGTCGGGGCCGAGGTGATAACCGGGGAGGACCACCTGGTGGTCCGGGGCCGGCGGCCCCTCCGGGCGGTGAACGTCCAGGCGGTGCCCTACCCCGGGTTCGCCACCGACCTCCAGTCGGTGATGGGGGTGCTCCTTACCCAGGCCGAAGGGATAAGCGTGGTCCACGAGAGGGTCTACGATAACCGGCTGCTTTACGTCTACGAGCTCCGGAAGATGGGGGCGGATATCGAGGTGAGCGGGCAGACGGCCCTTATCCGGGGCCGAACCCCCCTCTTCGGGGCGGAGGTGAGCGCCCTGGACATCCGCTCGGGGGCGGCCCTGGTGCTGGCCGGGCTGGTGGCCCGGGGCTCGACCCTCATCCGGAATGTCTACCACCTGGACCGGGGCTACGAGAAATTTGATATAAAACTAAGGCAGCTTGGGGCAGCCGTCGAAAGGGTGGATTAGCGGATATGTTTACCCGGCGAATCGGCATCGACCTGGGAACGGTTAACGTCCTGGTCTACGTTAAGGGCAGAGGGGTCGTCATCAACGAGCCCTCGGTGGTGGCCGTCTCCCGCCACGACAACCGGATTCTGGCCGTGGGCAACGCGGCCAAGGAGATGCTCGGACGCACCCCGGCCACCATCCAGGTGATCCGGCCCCTCCGGGACGGGGTGATCGCCGACTACCTGGTAACGGAGGCGATGCTCCGCTATTTTATAAGCAAGGTCGCCGGCGGCCTCCGACTCTTTAAGCCCGAGGTGATGGTCTGCGTCCCGGCCGGGGTCACCTCGGTGGAGTACCGGGCCGTCCGGGATGCGGCCGAACAGGCCGGCGCCCGCCGGCCCGCCTATGTGATACCGGAGCCCCTGGCGGCGGCCATCGGGGCCGGGATCCCGGTGGGGGAGCCCACCGGCAACATGGTGGTGGACATCGGCGGGGGCACCACCGACGCGGCGGTAATCTCCCTCTACGGCATCGTCGTCTCCCGCTCCGTCCGGGTCGGAGGCAACCACCTGGACGAGGCCATCGCCACTTACGTCAAGCGGCGCTACGGCCTGGTCATCGGGGAGCGCACGGCCGAGGAGGTCAAGATAAAAATCGGGTCGGCCCTCCCCCTGGAAGACCAGCTGGTCATGGAGATCCGGGGGCGGGACCAGGTCACCGGCATGCCCCAGACCATCAAGCTGACCACCAACGAGGTGGCCCAGGCCATCGTCGAACCCCTCCAGCAGATCGTGGCCGCCGTCAAGGCGGTGCTGGAGGCCACCCCGCCCGAGCTGGCCTCCGACGTGGTGGACCGGGGGGTCGTCCTGACCGGGGGCGGAAGCCTTCTGCGGAATATCGACCGGCTCATCGCCCTGGAGACCGGGGTGCCCTGCTACGTGGCCGACGACCCCCTGAGCTGTGTGGCGGTGGGGGCCGGCCTCGCCCTGGAGCATCTGGACCTGATCCGGCGGGCGATGCCCCTGGACGACTACGGCGCCATCGCCGCCTCGGGCGGCGGTTAGGGCCGCGGGGGCCGGAACCGCCCCAGCCGCAGGGAGTTGCCCACCACCGACACCGAGCTGAAGGCCATGGCCAGGGCCGCCAGCATCGGGTTGAGGGCCGGCCCCCCGAAGGGCACCAGCACCCCGGCGGCCACCGGAATCAGAACGACGTTGTAAATAAAGGCCCAGAAGAGGTTCTGGCGGATGGTCCGGACCGTGGCCCGGGCGAGGGCCACGGCCGTCGGCACCAGCCGCAGGTCGCCCCCCACCAGGGTTATGTCCGCCGTCTCCATGGCGATGTCGGTGCCGGTGCCGATGGCGATGCCCACGTCGGCGGCGGCCAGGGCCGGGGCGTCGTTGACGCCGTCGCCCACCATCCCCACCCGCCGGCCCTGGGCCTGAAGCCCCCGGATTATCCCGGCCTTCTCCGCCGGCAGGACCCCGGCGTAGACCCGGTCGATCCCCACCTGGGCGGCCACGGCCTCGGCCGTCCGACGGTTATCCCCGGTGACCATCACCACCTCGAGGCCCAGCCGGTGGAGGGCGGCGACGGCCTCCCGGGCCCCGGGCTTCAGGGGATCGGCCAGAAACAGGACCCCGGCCAGCCGGCCGTCCACGGCCACGAAGACGGCCGTCTGGCCCCGGGCCTGGGCGGCCGAAAGGTCGGGAAGGGGGCCGTCGGGTCGGACTTCGGCTAAGAGCCGGTCGCCGCCCACCTGAACCCGGCGGCCCGCCACCAGCGCCTCCACCCCCCAGCCGGGGCGGGCCCGGAAGGACTCGGGCTCGGGCAGACCCAGTCCCTCGGCCTCGGCCCGGCCCCGGACCGCCCGGGCCAGGGGGTGCTCGCTCCGCCGCTCGGCGGCGGCCGCCAGCCGCAAGACCTCCGCCGCGGCGAACCCGTCGGCCGGCCGGACGGCCACCACCTCGGGCCGTCCGGCGGTGAGGGTGCCGGTCTTATCCAGGACGACGGTGGTGAGCCGGTGGGCCCGTTCCAGGGCCTCGGCGTTGCGGATGAGAATTCCCAGCTCGGCCCCCCGGCCCGTCCCCACCATGATGGCCGCGGGGGTGGCCAGGCCGAGGGCGCACGGGCAGGCGACGATGAGCACGGCCACGGCCCGGAGCAGGGCCGGGGTGAAGGCGGGCTGGGGACCGAAGAGCAGCCAGCCGGCAAAGGTCAGGGCCGCCACCCCGATTACGGCCGGCACGAACACCGCCGCCACCCGGTCCACCAGCCGCTGAATGGGGGCCTTGCTTCCCTGGGCCTCCCGGACCAGCCGGATGATGTGGGCCAGGACGGTCCCTTCGCCCACGGCGGTGGCCCGGACGACCAGGGCCCCGGCCTGATTCACCGTGCCCCCGATGACCCGGGCGCCGGGCCCCTTTTCGACGGGCATGCTTTCGCCCGTCACCATCGACTCGTCCACCGCCGAGAAGCCGTCGACGACCACCCCGTCCGCCGGAATGCGCTCCCCCGGCCGGACCAGGAGCAGGTCGCCCACCCGGACGGCCTCCACGGGTATCTCCTCCTCAAGGCCGTCCCGAAGGCGGCGGGCGGTGAGGGGCCGAAGGCCCATCAGCTTCCGGATGGCCGCCGAAGCCCCGGCCCGGGCCCGGAGCTCCAGGTAGCGACCGAAGAGGATGAGGGCAATGATGGTGGCCGAGGTGTCGAAATAGACGTCGGGGGCGACGCCCCCGGCCGCCAACCAGCCGGGGAAGAAGGTGGCCAGGACGCTGTAAAAATAGGCCGCGCTGGTCCCCACGGCGATGAGGGTGTTCATGTCGGCGGTGCGGTGGCGCAGGGCCGCCCAGGCCCCCCGGTAGAACCGCCCCCCGGCCCAGAACTGCACCGGGGTCGCCAGGGCCAGCAGGAAGAGGTTGAGGGCCAGAGGGTCAGGCCCAAAAACCAGGGCCACCGGGTAGGCGAGGGCCTCGATGACCCGGTCGACGGGGCCGATGCCCGTGGCCAGGTGGTGGCGGGTGTGGGCGGCCAGCATGGTCAGGGCGAAAATGACCAGGGCCGCCGCCCCCGAGAAGACGAACCGGCGGAAAAGGTCCCGAAGCTCGGCGGCCTGCGCCCGCTCGGCTTCGTCGGGTCCGGACCGGCCGACCTCCTGGGCCTGGTAGCCGGCGGCCTCGACGGCGGCCTTGAGGTCGGCCACGGTCAGGGCCCCGGGCAGGTAATCCACGGCGGCCGTCCCGGCGGCCAGGTTGACCCGGGCGTCGATAACCCCCGGCACCCGCTTTAAGGCCCGCTCGACCCGGGCAACACAGGAGGCGCAGGTCATGCCGGTCACCCGGAGGGTGACCCGGGCCGGGACGACCTCGTAGCCGGCCTCCTCCACGGCTGCCTTCAGCTGGGCGGGGTCGACCCCGGCCTCCACCTCGACGGCGGCCCTTTCGCCGGCCAGGTTCACCGCGGCCGCCCTGACCCCCTCGACCCGCTTCAGGGCCCGCTCCACCCGGGCGACGCAGGAGGCGCAGGTCATGCCCCGAATGGGAAGCTCAACGATCCGGGTTGTGGGCGGTGTATCAGCCCTCGTCACCGTTTCCCCTCCGGGAGTTCAAACCGAAGATTTCGATGAGCTCGGAGGTGATCCGGTCGACATCCCCGGCCCGAATCCCCTCGACGACGCAGTTGCGGAGGTGTCCGGCCAGAATGAGGCCCTCGAGGCGCTCGAGGGCCCGGCGGACGGCGAGGGTCTGGCGGAGGATGTCGACGCAGTACTGGTCTGCTTCCACCATCCGGCGGATGCCGGCGATGTGGCCCTCGATGTAGCTGAGGCGCTTGACGGCCTCGGCCCGAACCTGCGGGTCCAAACTTTCACCCCCTATACCCCACCCCTGGGGGTGGGGTTAGCCGTTTAAATTTTACCCCGCCCCCGGAACCGCGTCAAACCGGCCCGTGGAAGTCGCCTGGAAGTCGGGGCCGTTAAAAGAGGGCAGGTGCATGGGGCAATGGGTTCAGGCGGCCAGCATGGTCCCGGAGTCGCCGGTTTTCCCTGAAAACTCGCTTTTGGTGAGGCTAAAATGCGGGTGAAGTTTTACCAGGCTTTAGCGGCAGCGGCGGCAGCGGCCATCACGGCAGGGCTGGCCCTCTCGGCCTTCGCCCAGCCCCCGGTGGATGAGGGCCGGCAGCTCTTTGAGCAGAAGTGCGTGGGCTGCCACACCATCGGCCAGGGCGACCGGGTGGGTCCCGACCTGAAGGGGGTCAGCCAGCGGCGGGACCGGGAGTGGCTCATCCAGTGGATCTCGGCCCCCGACCAGATGCTCGCCCGGGGCGACCCCATCGCCCGGCAGCTGCTTGACAAGTACAAGACCCCCATGCCCAATCTGGGCCTCACCCGGGACCAGGTGCTGGCGGTCATAAGCTACATCGACGCCGTCAGCGCCGGCGGCGCCCCGGCGCCGGCCGCCGCCCTGCAGCTCCCGGCCGGCGACCCCGTCCGGGGCAAGAACCTCTTCACCGGGGTGGAGCGGTTCCAGAACGGCGGGCCGGCCTGCCTGGCCTGCCACAGCGTCGCCGGCATCGGCGCCCTGGGCGGCGGTCTGCTGGGGCCGGACCTCACCGGCGTCATCGACCGGTACGGCGGAGCCCAGGGGGTGGCCGCCTTCGTCGCCTCGCCGGCCACGCCGGTGATGAGCTCCGTCTGGCGGGAGAAGCCCCTTACGCCCCAGGAGCTGGCCGACGTGGTCGCCTTCCTCCAGCAGGCCTCCGTCGGCGAGCGCCCCTTCCAGCTGGTCTGGCAGCTGGCGGCCATCGCCGTCATCGGGGCCATCGTGCTGGCGGGGGTGGCGGCCGTCTACTGGCGGGAGCGGCTGACCGGCGGCCTGCGGCGCCGGTGGCTCGGCTACCGGACCAGGTGAGGGGTTTGGAATCGGTTTGGAAATTTGGGCGCCTAGAAGATAATAGGCGCGTCAACTGGAGAGGAGGTTACCCAAATGGGGTGGATTCAGGATCTGGTTAAGCCACAACAGCGGGTCTGGGAGGAGTTTTACCGCAACCGGTGGGCCCACGACCGGGTCGTTCGGAGCACCCACGGGGTGAACTGCACCGGCGGCTGCTCCTGGGCCGTCTACGTAAAGGACGGCATCATCACCTGGGAGATGCAGCAGACCGACTACCCGCTCCTGGAATCGAAGCTTCCGCCTTACGAGCCCCGGGGCTGCCAGCGGGGCATCTCCGCCTCCTGGTACGTCTACAGTCCCATCCGGGTCAAGTACCCCTACGTCCGGGGCCGTCTGCTGGAGTACTGGCGGGAGGCCCGGGCCCGGCACGAGAACCCGGTGGAGGCCTGGGCCTCCATCGTTGAAAATGAGGAGAAGCGCCGCGCCTACCAGTGGGCCCGGGGCAAGGGCGGGTTCCAGCGGGCGAACTGGGATGAGGTCCTGGAGCTCATCGCGGCCGCCTGTCTATACACCGCCAGGAAGTGGGGGCCGGACCGGGTCGCCGGCTTCTCGCCCATTCCGGCCATGTCCTACCTTTCGTACGCGGCCGGGTCCCGCTTCCTCCAGCTCTTCGGTGGCTTCAACATGAGCTTCTACGACTGGTACGCCGACCTGCCCAACGCCTTCCCTGAGGTCTGGGGCGACCAGACGGACGTCTGCGAGAGCGCCGACTGGTACAACGGCAAGTTCATCGTCAGCATGGGCTCCAACCTCAACATGACCCGGACCCCGGACGTCCACTTCATCTCGGAGGCCCGCCACGAAGGGGCCAAGTTCGTGGTTATCTCCCCGGACTTCAGCCAGGTGGCCAAGTACTCCGACTGGTGGATCCCCATCCGGGCCGGGCAGGACCTCCCCTTCTGGATGGCGGTCAACCACATAGTCCTTAAAGAGTTCTACGTGGACCGCCAGGTGCCTTACTTTATCGACTACGTCAAGCGCTACACCGACCTGCCCTTCCTGGTGGAGCTGGTCCCGGAGGGGAACGCCTACCGGATGTGGAAGCTGGTCCGGGCCAACCGGCTGGCCCGCTACGCCGACGTGAGCAACGGCGACTGGAAGATGGTCGTCCTGGACGCCCGGACGGGCGAGCCCCGGATGCCCAAGGGCCAGGTGGGCTTCCGCTGGGACAAGGAGAAGGGGAAGTGGAACCTGAAGCTGGAGGACGGGCTGGACGACAGCCCCATCGACCCCGTCCTCACCCTCCTCGGCCAGCACGACGAGGTGGTTCAGGTCCGCTTCTTCGACCACGGGGAGAAGCGGTGGCTCCTGCGGGGCGTCCCGGCCAAGCGGCTCCGGCTCCGGGACGGCTCCACCATCCTGGTCACCACCGCCTTTGACCTGCACATGGCCCACTTCGGCCTGAGCCGGGGCCTGCCTGGGGACTTCCCCACCGACTACGACGACGACAAGCCCTACACCCCGGCCTGGCAGGAGAAGTACACCGGCATCGGCCGGAACACCGTCATCCGGTTCGCCCGGGAGTTTGCCCGCAACGCCGAGGTGACCCAGGGCCGGTCGATGGTAATTATCGGGGCCAGTGTGAACCACTGGTACCACAACAACCTGATTTACCGGGCGGTCATTAACGCGCTCATCCTGTGCGGCTGCTGCGGCCGCAACGGCGGCGGCATGAACCACTACGTGGGCCAGGAGAAGCTCACCCTCATCGCCCCGTGGACCAGCCTTGCCTTCGCCCTGGATTGGGTCAAACCGCCCCGGCGGCAGCAGACGCCCATCTGGCACTACATTAACAGCGACCAGTGGCGCTACGAGGCGGACTTCACCGACTACGACAGCCTCCCGCCGCAGACCCGCTGGGCCAGGGGTCATTCCGCCGACCTGGTGGCCAAGGCCGTTCGCCTCGGGTGGATGCCCTGGTACCCGCAGTTCAACCGGAACCCGCTGGAGGTCGTCCGGGATGCCGAGCGGGCCGGGGCCAAGACGGACGCCGAGGTCGTCCGGTGGGTCGTCGACCAGCTCAAGCAGGGCAAGCTCCGGTTTGCCGTCGAGGACCCCGACGCCCCCGAGAACTGGCCCCGGGTCTGGTTCATCTGGCGGGGCAACGCCATCCAGTCCAGCGCCAAGGGCCACGAGTTCTTCCTCCGGCACTACCTGGGCACCCACGACAACGCCGTCGCCCCCGAGCGGGCCAAGGACCGGGTGAAGGTGGTCCGCTACCGGGAGCCGGCCCCCCGGGGCAAGATGGACCTGGTCATCGACATCAACTTCCGGATGGACTCCTCGGCCCTCTACTCGGATATCGTCCTGCCCACGGCCTTCTGGTACGAGAAGAACGACGTCAACACCACCGACCTGCACTCCTTCATCCACCCGCTGGGCGAGGCGGCCCCGCCGGCCTGGGAGGCCAAGACGGACTGGGACATCTTTAAGGCTATTGCCAAGAAGGTGAGCGAGCTGGCCCCCCTGGTCTTCCCGGAGCCGGTCAAGGACCTGGTGATGCATCCGCTGATGCACGACACCCCCGACGAGCTGGCCCAGCCGAAGGTGCAGGACTGGGCCGAGGAGGAGGTGGAGCCCATTCCGGGCAAGACCATGCCCCACCTGCGGGTGGTGGAGCGGGACTACGTCCGCCTCTACAACCGGTTCATCTCCCTGGGTCCCCTCATCCGGCAGGACGGGATCAGCGGCAACGGGGTCCACATCAACATCGAGCGGTTCTACGACGAGCTTCTGGAGCTTGGAAAGGTGGCCGACTTCCCCGACCCCTGGCGGCCGCGGGTGGTGCAGTGGGACGGCCGGCAGTACCCCAGCCTGGAGGACCCGCTGGATGCGGCCAACGTCCTGCTCCACCTGGCCCCCGAGGCCAACGGGGAGGTGGCCTACCACGCCTTCAAAGAAGAGGAGGAGCGGACGGGGGTGCCCCTGGCCGACCTGGCCGAGCCCTACCGGGGCCACCGGGTGAGCTTCGCCGACATCACCCGCCAGCCCCGGCGGGTCCTGACCAGCCCGTGCTGGACGGGGATCGTCAACGAGGGCCGGGCCTACTCGGCCTGGTGCATGAACGTGGAGCGGCTGGTGCCCTGGCGGACCCTCACCGGCCGGCAGACCCTCTACATCGACCACGAGTGGTACCTGGACTTCGACGAGGCCCTGCCGACCTTTAAGCCGAAGCTGGACTGGCGCAAGACCGGGGACATCATCAACAGCCGGGTGGACGACAAGTGTATCATCCTCAACTACATCACGCCCCACGGCAAGTGGAACATCCACTCGACCTACAAGGACAACCACCGGATGCTCACCCTCTCCCGGGGCATGGACCCGGTCTGGATCAACGACAAAGATGCCGAGCGCATCGGCATCAAGGATAACGACTGGGTCGAGGTGTACAACGACAACGGGGTGGTGGTGACCCGGGCCTGCGTCAGCGCCCGGATCCAGCCGGGTACGTGCCTCTACTACCACGCCGTGGAGCGGACGGTGTACATCCCGAAGTCCCAGGAGCGGGGCCGCCGGGGGGGCGGCCACAACAGCGTGACCCGGACGCGGATCAACCCGGTGGAGCTGGCCGGCGGGTATGCCCAGTTTACCTACGGCTTCAACTACTGGGGCCCCATCGGCATCATGACCCGGGACACCCACGTCCTCATCCGGAAGCTGGAGAAGCTGGAATGGTAGAGGGCCTGCCCAATCCCAGCCCTGACGGGCGGGTGACGTCCCAGCCGGTCCTCTGGCTCGGGGATGCCCGCAAGCTAAGGGAAGAAGAGGCCGTTACTAAGGGGAAGGTCGTGGCCATCTACTACATGCTGAAGGTTAACGGCATCCTCCGCCACGGCCGGTCGCCCCTCTGGAACGACCCACCCCTGGAGTACCTCCACGGGTCGGGGCAGGTCATCCCGGGCCTGGAGAAGGCCCTGGAGGGCCGGCGGGTCGGGGAGAAATTCGAGGTGCGGGTCCCGCCGGAGGAGGGCTACGGGCCCCGCCGGCGGGAGCTCCAGCAGAAGGTGCCCCTGGAGGACCTGCGGGCGGCCCTGGGGGTTAAGAAGCTTGAGGAGGGGATGGTCTTCCAGGGCCGGACCGAGGACGGGCGGGTCGAGACCTTCATGATAACGGAGATCCTGGAAGAAGAGGGGATGGTGGTGGTCGACGGGAACCATCCCCTGGCGGGGATGGAGCTGGTCTTTGAGGTGGAGGTGGTCGGGATCCGGGAGCCCACCGAGGAGGAGGCCCGGCGGGGGTTTGTCTCCCCGCTAGCGGCCCGGGCCTCGGGCTGGGGCGGCTGGACCCACCGGCCGAGCCCCTACCTCAGCGACCGGGAGGACCTGGACGACCACGAAGATTTTGACGGGGAGGAATAGGCTATGCAGATCCGCGCGCAGGTTTCAATGGTCTTCCACCTGGACAAGTGTATCGGGTGCCACACCTGCAGTATCGCCTGCAAGAACATCTGGACGGACCGCAAAGGCGCCGAGTACATGTGGTGGAACAACGTCGAGACGAAGCCGGGCACCGGGTACCCCTTCCGGTGGGAGGACCAGGAGCGGTACCGGGGCGGCTGGGTGCTGGACGAGAAGCGCAACAAGCTCAAGCTCCGGCTGCAGGGCAAGTTCGGCACCCTGGTGAACATCTTTTACAACCCGTACCTCCCGTCCCTGGACGACTACTACGAGCCCTGGACCTACGACTACCAGAACCTGTTCAACGCCCCCGAAGGGGACGACCAGCCGGCGGTCCGGGCCATCTCGATGGTTACGGGCAAACCCATCGACACCATCGAGTACGGGCCCAACTGGGACGACGACCTGGGCGGCTCGACGGTTTACGCGGCCAACGACCCGAACATCGACGACTGGACCGAGGAAGAGCGGATGCAGATGCGGGAGGTGATGCGGGTGGCCTTCTTCTACCTGCCCCGCATCTGCAACCACTGCCTGAACCCGGGCTGTGTGGCCGCCTGCCCCGCCGGGGCCATTTACAAGCGGGGGGAGGACGGCATCGTCCTCATCGGCCAGGACAAGTGCCGGGCCTGGCGGATGTGCATCTCCGGCTGCCCCTATAAGAAAGTCTATTTCAACTGGGCGACGGGCAAGTCGGAGAAGTGCATCCTCTGCTACCCCCGGCTCGAGACCGGCCAGCCGCCGGCCTGCTTCCACGCCTGCGTCGGCCGGATTCGCTACCTGGGCCTGGTGCTTTACGACGCCGACCGGATTGAGGAGGCGGCTAAGGCCCCCGACTACGCCCTGGTGGACGCCCAGCGGTCGGTCATCATGGACCCCTTCGATGAGGAGGTCGTGGCCAACGCCAAAGCCAACGGCGTCCCCGACGCCATGATCGATGCCGCCCGCCGGTCGCCGGTCTACAAGTTCTTCAAGGAGTTTCAGATCGCCCTGCCGCTCCACCCGGAGTTCCGGACCCTGCCGATGCTCTTCTACGTCCCGCCCCTGGGTCCGGTCCTGGGCCTGCGCAAGCCCGAAAGCGGGTATTACGAGACGGTGGATGCCACCGAGGAGCGGCTGGAGCCGCTGATGGCCAGCCTGGAGAAGTCCCGGCTGCCCGTAAAGTACTTTGCCAGGCTCTTTGCGGCCGGCAACGAGGAGATCATCCGGGACGTATACCGCAAGCTCATCGCCGTCCGCCTCTACATGCGGTCCCGGACGGTGGGCGACGTCCCCGAGCACGAGGTGGCGGAGGCCCTGCGGCTGGCGAATCTCAGCCCGGAGAAGGCGGAGGGGATCTTCCGGCTGACGGCCCTGCCCACCTTTGAGGAGCGGTTCGTGGTGCCGCCCCTGGCCCGGGAGGTGGCGGTGGAGGCCCAGTTCCCGCCCCTGGACCCGCTCAACCGCAACTTCCCGTACTACAAGGGCGAAGTGGGCGTAGGGTTCAAGGTCCCGGCGGCCCGGAGGTGGTAGGTTTATGGAGGTCGCGGCCGTGGAACTCCGCCGAAGGCTTCTGGGCCTTTTCGCCCGGCTCCTGGAATACCCGGAGCCGGAGTCGGTGGGGCAGGCCCGGGCCTGCGAGGAGCTGCTGGCCGAGGTGGCCCCGGAGGCCGCCGGCCACGTCGGGGCCTTTCGCCGGTACCTCGAGGGGACGCCCATCGGCCGGGTCCAGGAAGCCTACACGGCCTTCTTCGACCTGAACCCGGTCTGCGCCCCGTACATCGGCTACCAGCTTTTTGGGGAGACCTACCGGCGGAGCGTGCTGATGCTGGCCCTGGTGGACCGGTACCGGGCCGAGGGGTTCGAATTCAGCCGGTCGGAGCTCCCCGACCGGATCTCGGTGGTGATGCGGTACGCCTCGGTGAGCGGGGATGAGGACGTGGTCATCGAGGGCCTCATCCCCGCCCTCCGGCGGATGACGGGGGTGGAGGAGGGACCCCCCGTGGACGGCCGGGGGCCCATGGGGGCGGGCACGCCCCAGCTGGAGGGCCACAGCCACGGCGGCCACCTGGAGGAGGGTGTCCTGCTGGAGATGACGGAGGGCACCACCGCCGGGTCCGGACGCCGGGCCTTTGAGGCCCTGCTCACGGGCATCCGCCTGGCCCTGGAGGCCCTCTGGCCGGCCCCGCGCACCGCGCTGCCGGCCGGACGGCGGCTTGAAATGGGCGAGGGAACCCCTCAAAACGGCAACGGGAGGGCTGAAAAGGCATGACCGACGTGCTGTTCTTTGTGGTCTGGCCGTATTTTGCCACCGTGTTCGCCATCCTCGGGGCCATCTACCGCTACTACGCCGACCGATTCTCCTATTCCAGCTTCTCGGCCCAGGTCCTGGAGAACCGGCTTCTCTTCTGGGGGAACATCCTCTGGCACTACGGGGTCATCGTCGTCCTCATCCCCCACCTGGTCGGGTTCCTGCTGCCGGACCTGTGGGCGACCCTGGTGGCCGACCCGGTCCGCCTCTACGTGATGGAGGTGGTCGGCTACATTGCGGCGGTGGCGGCCATAATCGGCCTGACAATACTTATAGTGCGGCGCACCACCAACGAGCGGGTCAGGGCCGTCACCAGCCCCATGGACTGGGTTGTGGTGGCCGCCCTCTGGGTGCAGCTCATCGTCGGCTTCTGGGTGGCCCTGGCCTACCGGTGGGGCTCCGAGTGGTACGCCCACACCATCGCCCCCTGGCTCTGGTCGCTGGTTACCCTGAACCCGCGGACGGAATTCGTGCGGGGCCTTCCCTTCCCCGTCCAGCTCCACGCGGTGGTCGGCTTCCTGCTGATCGCCCTTTTCCCCGTCAGCCGCCTCGTCCACATCATCGCCCTGCCCATCACCTACCTGTGGCGGCCCTACCAGGTGGTCGTCTGGAACACCCGTCGTCGGCTGGCGGTGACGGTGGCAGCCCTGCGGGGCCGGTAGACGACCTGACAAAGGGTGGACACCGGCACCCCCGGAAGCCCGGGTTTTCCCACGTGCCAGGCGTGCGGGCTCGGCTTCCGGGGGTGCCGTCCTTTTTCGATGTTAAATGGGCCGTCTGATCCTGGGCCGCTGGGTGGCCGACCTTTACCCGGGCTCCTTCGCCCTGGTGATGGCCACCGGCATCGTCTCCATTGCCTGCCACCTGGCCGGCCTCGAGGCCGTCGCCTGGGCCCTCTTTCGGCTTAACGAGGCCGCTTACGCCGTCCTGTGGCTCCTCACCCTGGCCCGGATTTTCGGATTCTTCCCCAGGGTGCTGGCGGACATCGCCGACCCGGGGCGTGGGCCGGGCTTTTTGACGGCGGTGGCCGGAACCTCCGTCCTGGGCCGGCAATTCAGCCTGCTGGCCGGGGACGAGGGGACGGCCCTGGGGCTGGCGGTCCTGGCGACGGTCCTGTGGGCCCTAATAATCTACGGCTTCCTGGCCGGGGTGATTCTCCGGCCCGAAAAGCCCCCGCCGGGGCGGTGGGTCAACGGGGCCTGGCTTTTGGCGGTGGTGGCCACCCAGTCGGTCCCCCTGGCCTGGGTTGGGGCGGGGCACACCCTCTTCGGACCCCGGGAGCAGGCGGTCCTCCTGATGCTGGGCTTCCACCTTGTCGGCTACGTCCTTTATATTAGTGGGGCTCATAGTCTATCAGTTTATTGCCTTCCGCCTGGACCCGGCCCTGCTGACGCCCCCCTACTGGATCAACATGGGGGCCATGGCCATAACCACCCTCACCGGCGGGGTCCTGACGGGCCTGGCCCCCCAGTCGGCCCTCCTTCAGGCCGTCCTCCCCTTCCTGGAGGGCCTCACCATCCTAGCGTGGGCGGTGGCCACCTGGTGGATTCCCCTGCTGGTCATCCTTTTCGGCTGGCGGCACCTGGTGGGAAAGGTGGGCTTCGCCTACGACCCCCAGTACTGGTCCATGGTCTTCCCCCTGGGGATGTATTCGGCGTGCACCTTCCAGCTCGCCCTGGTGACCAGGCTGGCCTTCCTGGAGGCGCCGGCCCACGCCTTCGCCTACATCGGCCTGGGGGCCTGGACGGTGGTGTTCCTGGGGCTCGTGCGGAGGGTCCTGGCCGAGGTTCGGTCGGCCCGGGGCGCCCGGGCCGAGCTCGAGGCCGCCGCCCGCCGATTTTACCGCTGAAGAATGCCCGTCGGCACCACAAAGCCTGGCCCGAGGGTTTAAGCCTTCCGGCCGTAGCTCCAGGCCAGGGCCAGGCCGGTGCACACCCCGCCCCCCAGGATGTTCCCCACCGTGGCCGGCACCTGATTCCACACCCACCAGGTTCCTACGGTGATGGGCGCCCCGGCCAGCATCCCCGCCGGCATCACGAACATGTTCACGACGGAGTGCTCGTAGCCCAGGCCGAAAAAGGTCATGATGGGCAACCAGATGGCCACCACCTTGCCCGCCGTCGAGCGGGAGGCAAAGGCGAAGACCGCCCCGAGGGTCACCAGCCAGTTGGCCAGCACCCCCTTGGTCAGGGCCGTAAGCCAGCCGTACCAGCCCAATTCTTCATAGGCGACCGTCTTGGCCAGGGCCAGCTGGCGCAGCTGCTCCCCCACGGGCCCGGCGTCGTGCTGCCACCAGGCGGTGAGGGAGGCCACCGCCAGGGCCGCAAACCCGACCCCGCCCACCAGGTTCCCCAGGTAAACCCACCACCAGTTTCGGGCCAGCTGGCCCAGGGTTACCCGTCCGGCGTACCACCCGGCGGGGAGCAGGGCGAAGTTGCCGGTGGCCAGCTCCAGGCCCAGCAGGGCCATACTGCAGAAGCCTACCGGGAAGAGCACCGCCCCGACCACCCGGGGCAGGCCCTGGGCCCAGGCCGTCACCGCCAGGAGGGTGGCGGCCCCAAGGAGGGCGGCGCTCAGCACCCCCCGCACCACCATCGGCCCCACCGCCAGGGCCGCCTTCTGCTCGCCGGCGGCTATTACGGCCGCAACGGTCTCATAGGGGGTCAGGGCATCGCCGGGCGGGGCCGCGGCCGTACGCTCGGCCTGCAACAGGTTAGACCGTGCCATATTTACACCTCCTCCAGACCTTCCTGCAGCCTGGGCCGAGGGCCTTTTAGCGGCGGCGGGCCGGATGCCGGGGCCGCTCTCGGGAAGCCTTAAGGCCGAAGTAGCCGCCGACGATTAAGATGGCCAACGATAAGGCCAGGGCGAAGGGCACCGCACCGCCCTCTTCCCCCAGGGCCAGAAGGACCCTCGAAAGCCCAAAGA
>Ga0197143_1000706_pt1 | contig 33044 bp, 25 predicted proteins | sample GBS70_MetaG_FD_148603 | JGI IMG/M metagenome (GOLD analysis project Ga0197143, IMG submission 148603) | Sediment microbial communities from Great Boiling Springs, Gerlach, Nevada, United States - GBS 70_MetaG | ecosystem: Environmental > Aquatic > Thermal springs > Hot (42-90C) > Sediment... | reverse complement strand
TCTAAGAATGCCTTCGACAACAACAACATCACGCTGCTTCCTAAATATTCTCCTGAAGAGTTCCAACAAAGTAATGTAGTAATAATTCTACCACAATTAGTAGAATTATTTTCATATGCCATGAGGAAATTTGCTGTTTTAGGGTATCCCAAGGCCAACAATATATTTTTTGCATATAGGATGAATTTCTTACCAAAAAGGCCTTCCAACACACCATATACCGCTAGCAAGCTGACACCTAAAAAATAAAATGAAAGTATAATACTTTTTTTTCGCTCTTTAAGATTACACTCAGTAAGTATCAAGAAAATTATTATAGCAGTAAATATATAAATATACTGCCGCAAGAACTCTTCTACAATAGCATTTATCTCTACATATTTAATATATCCTATCATACTTAAAATTATTCCCCATACAAATAGGACAAATAAGGGACGAAAAACTATCAACAATTTTATTCTATCTTTCCAAAATTTTATAGCAAAGTAAAATAGCATTAGAATATATACAATATCGGCCATATTTATATGGAATGGCACAAATTTCGTATTGAGCCCCATTTTGGGTAAAAAGGTATTTAAAAAAATGAACATTCCAAATAGATACTCCATTTTTTCGACCTCTCTACACGGATATTTCAGCGATTAAGATTTTAAATATTGTAAAAATTGCTCTTATACCATCAAAAAACCTTATCTTTTTACCCTCACTGAACGACCGCGGTGTGTAACTTATCGGTATTTCGTTGATTTGATAACCCAATTTTAAGAATTTACAGGTGAGTTCAACATCAACTTCAAATTTTCTACTTGTTATGCGGATACTATTTATAATTCCCCTTCTGAACATTTTATAACATGTACACGCATCTGTGAGAGAAGAGCTGTAAAACAAATTTATTAATAAAGTTATAAATTTATTTCCTAAAAAATAACTAACGTACTTTATAGGATTACGCTTAAGGAACCTTGAACCATAGACTACATCAAGGTCATTAGATATCATATAAAGCAACATTCGCGGTATATCTTCAACATCATATTCTAAGTCAGCGTCGCAAATAGTAATTATATCCCCACTAGCATGCTTTAATCCTATTCGTATAGCAGCTCCTTTGCCTTCATTTTTACTTTTATGTACAATTTTGCATTTATTTTTGAAGTTTTCAAGCAACTCTGTAGTTCTATCTGTAGAGCCGTCGTTCACCACTATTACTTCCTTATCAACACCATTTAATCTCAACTTTGTCAATCTTTCCAGAGAGGTTGCTATTGTGGATTCTTCGTTATAGACAGGCACGATTATAGAAAGTTTTGACATTGAAAAAATTTTCTTCCGGTTAAATTAAAGTTTTTACCAACGATATAATTTAATTTTTAAACAGACTACTTATACTTTCACTTTTCTTTTTTCAATTTTTCAAGTTCTTCTTCTAGTTTTTGCACTCGTGAGGAAAGCTCTTCAAATTCTTTCAGCACAAATTTTAGCGCATCTGCCACAGGATCCGGTAATTTGTTGTGATCCAGCATATTGACTTCTTCAACTGACATTCCTACAGCTATCTTCCCCGGGACACCGACAACTGTGGAGCCTGAAGGCACGTCTGTCAACACAACAGAACCCGCGCCTATCCTGGCATTATCTCCCACTTTTAGTGGGCCTAGCAAAATTGCTCCCGCACCTATAACAACATTTTTACCGACGGTAGGGTGACGCTTTTCTTTTTTCAAAGATGTCCCTCCCAAAACCACCCCCTGGTAGATCAAAGTGTCATCTCCAACTTCAGCCGTCTCACCTATCACAACACCCATTCCGTGGTCAATGAAAACTCTGCGGCCGATTTTCGCTCCTGGATGTATTTCTATTCCTGTAAGAAATCTATTTACATGTGAAATCAAGCGTGCCAAAGTGAAAAGCCTATGCCGATAGAAGAAGTGTGCTATCCGGTGAAGCCATATCGCATGCAGTCCTGGATAACAAAGCACTACTTCTGAGATACTTTTGGCCGCAGGATCTTTCTTTAATATAGTAGCAACATCCTCTAATAACACTCCAAAGAAGCCCATTTCTACAGTTCAACTACCCCGTTGGAACAATTTAATTCTATATTCTTCTTGCCAATTATTTTTTCCAAATTCTCTATAGTATCCTCTCTATATTTAATTTTTACGCCTGTGTCTACAAAGTTGACACTGCCATCATGCAGGATTATTTTCAAATAGACTTTACATGGTCCTTCCTCCTTATTGAGGACATGCTTTATCTTATCTAAATTCTCCTCGTTAAGAGTTATTGGGTCAAGTTTTATATAAATCTTATTTATTAACTTTCTTTTTGCCTCTTCCAAGCTCAAAACTTCATTAGCATAGAGTGCACATTCATTCGTCTTCCAAATCAATTTCCCACTCACCACTACAAGATTATTTACAGTTATTAACTTATTGTAAATTTCATACTCTCGCGGATAAAGCACTACTGAAATTTCACCATCAAGATTTTCTAAAATAAATTTTACAAATTTCTTATTATCCTTTTTAGTTTTCAAGTTTTGCACTTCAGATATTATACCTGCTATCCGAGCAGCCTTACCATTTTGTATCTGTTTGTCTTCTTCTACATAAAATTCCTCTCCAGTTGCATCTTCGTCATATGGCTCTCTTTCGCTAGCAAATTTATCTAATGTGGATAGATCTATCGTGGATAACATTTTTATTTCATCTGCAAATTTTGACAATGGATGTCCGCTCAAATACATACCTAGAACTTCCTTTTCAAAATTCAACTTCACATGTTCTGGCCACTCTTCCATCATTTGTTCCTTGCTTTGCAGTTCACTTTCAACGAAAAGAGACAATGTGTCATATGGTTTTTTATCTAACATTTCTTCTATAGTTTGGTAGAGCACGGAGCGAGGCAAATTAAACCTGTCACATGCACCAGCTTTTATCAAAGACTCGACTACTTTGCGATTGATTTGCCCTTGGAATTTACTGACCGAGGAAATGAAATGTGACCAAGACTTGAACAAGCCTTCTTTTTCCCTAATTTTCATTATTGCGTTTACAGCTGCAGCACCAACGTTTTTTATTGCCAGCAGCCCAAACCTTATAGCATTTTCTTCAATGCTAAACCTGTCGTTACTATATTGAACATCCGGGGGTAACACGTTTATGCCATATGTTTTGATTTTTTTCACATACGTTGGTATTTTGTTCTTCTGTTCTTTATTAGAGACGGACGGCGAGAGTATTTCGCTGTTCAACAATGCTGTAAAAAATTCCAAAGGGTAATGTGTTTTCAAGTAAGCTGTCCAATATGTTATAAATGAATACGCTGTAGCGTGTGATTTATTAAACCCATATCCGCCAAATTTCTCTATAGTGTCGTATATCTTACTTGCTATTTTATGTGGCACATTATTCTTCTGTGCTTGTTGGATAAATACTTCACGATATTTTTCTATTTCTTCTGGTACTTTTTTACTCATTGCTTGTCGGAGAATATCTGCTTGTACTGGTGTGAAAGATGCCAATTTCATAGCAATTGACATAACTTGCTCTTGGTAAATTACTATACCATAAGTTTCTTCCAATATATCCTTCAAAGACGGGTGGTCATATTTTATGGGAACTTTATTATGTTTCCTCATGATATATTCTTTCACCATTCCGCTATTTAGTGGACCAGGGCGGTACAAAGCCAAGATTGCTATTAACTCTGTAAATTTCGAAGGTTTAACCTGTTGTAACAGCTCTTTCATACCTGACGATTCTAACTGGAATACACCATCTGTATCTCCCTCTGATAGAAGAAGATACGTTTCCTTATCATCCAGTGGAATATCTTTAGTTTCTACTGCAATATTCTTATTACGTTTAATTAACGAAAGAGTTTCCTCTATAATAGTGAGGTTCCGTAAGCCCAAAAAATCTATCTTTAATAAGCCCAACTTCAAGAGGTTATCGTCGTAATACTGTGTTGTGATAATATTTTCAGAGGGACGTTTACACACAGGAACGTACTTTGTCAATTCGTCCGGTGTGATAACTACACCGGCGGCATGGATACTTGTGTGCCGCTTTAGGCCTTCAATTTTCATACCTATTTCAACAATTCTTTTTACTATTGGGTCGCTTTCTGCCAAGTTCCTCAATTCGTTTATCTCCTTTAATGCAGTGTAAATACTCATATCTTGTGGTATCATTTTTGCTATTTTATCAGCTTCAGAGGCTGGCAAAGATAACGTCCTAGCAACATCTCGAACAACCACACGTGCTTTCAATGTACTGAAGGTTATGATATGCGCAATTTTATCCTCGCCAAATTTTTCTTTCACGTATTCTATAACCTTTTCACGATTTACATCGTCAAAATCTATATCCAAATCTGGCAAAGTGCGCCGCTCACGGTTCAGAAAACGCTCAAATAGTAAGTTATATTTTATAGGGTCTACATCAGTTATACCCAAAAGATACGACACAATAGAACCCGCTCCGGAGCCTCTGCCAGGTCCTACACGTATAGAATTCCTGCGCGCAAAATTTATTATATCCCAGACTATCAAAAAATAAGTAGAAAAGCCCATATCAAATATTACTTCAAGTTCATGCTCTATGCGCGATTTAATTTCATCTGTAACTGTAGGGTAGCGTTTTTTCAAGTTTTCGTAACATAATTTTTTCAAAAACTCATTTGCATCTTTACATTTACTATCTGCGGGTACTTCGTAATGTGGCAAAAATATTTTGCCGAACGATATCTTTACATTGCACCTTTCTGCTATGGATAAGGTGTTTTTTAGCCCATCCGGGCACCAAGAAGAGAACTTATCATACATTTCTTCCGAAGTTCTAAAGTAGAATTCTTGTGGCTTGAACTTCAACCTATTTTCGTCTTCTAATTTTTTCTTTGTAGCCAAACATAGCAATATATTATGCGCTTCACTATCTTCTTTGTGTATATAATGTGTATCGTTAGTGACAACAACTGGTATTTCGAGCTCTTTAGACAGCCTAAGGAGAGCTTTATTTACTTCCTTCTGCTCTTCTATGTTATTATCCATTATTTCAAAATAGAACCTATCTTTCCCAAAAAGTTCTTTATAGTATTTAGCGACTGCGCGTGCTTTGTCATTTTCGCCGCGAAGAATAAGTGTTGGTATTTCACCCTGTAAACATCCGGATAGACAAATTAGCCCTGACGAATACTTTTCCAAAAGTTCTTTGTCTATTCTTGGATAGTTATAGAATCCTTCGAGAAACGCCAGACTGCTTAGTTTCATTAAATTACTATATCCCTCATTGTTTTCAGCCAATATTGTAATGTGATAAGCATCTTTTCCTTCAGAGGTAGTTTTTTTTAGAAAGCGCGACGCAGGTGCAATATAAAATTCTTCTCCTATGATTGGTTTTATATTAGCTTCTTGACAAGCAGTGTAAAAATCTATCACCCCGTACATATTACCATGGTCGGTTATAGCTACGGCGGGCATGTGATATTTCACTACAGTATGGATAAATTCTCCGGGTTTACCCTTTTCGTCTAATATACGGCAGGCGCCATCAAGAAGAGAATATTCCGTGTGATTATGCAAATGTACAAATTCCATAAAGTGTGCCACACATAGCACCTTACTAATTTCTGTAATGGTTGATTAGATACCACTTTTTACAACCGTTTCTGGTGCTATTCGTATTCCGGGCCCCATGGTTGAGCATATGGTTATTTCTTTTATATATTTACCCTTAGCAGAAGACGGCTTAGCGTCAACTATTGCCCTAAGCATCTCTTTACAGTTGCTTATAAGTTTTTCATCCTCAAAAGACACCTTTCCGATACAGCAGTGAACTATTCCATATTCGTCACATTTGAATTCCACACGGCCGGCTTTTATTTCTTTCACAATTTTCTCAATATCAAACGTCACAGTGCCAGTTTTAGGGTTGGGCATTAATCCCCGTGGGCCAAGTATTTTACCCAGCCTTGATACAGATTTCATTGTATCAGGTGTTACTACTAAAACGTCAAAATCCATAAATCCATTAGCTATTTTATCTACCAAAGTTTCGTCACCCACAATGTCGGCACCTGATTTTTCTGCTTCTTTCAGCTTTTCACCTTTCGCTATCACAGCTACACGTCGTGTCTTACCGGTACCATACGGTAAGACAACCACTCCGCGAACTATTTGATCAGATTTCTTAGGATCTACTCCTAAATTTACGTGTAATTCTACTGAAGAATCAAATTTGGCATATGCGGTCTTTTTGACCAGTTTTATGGCTTCCTCTAATGGATATTTTTTTGTTTTATCTACGAGCTTTGCAACTTCTCTATATTTTTTACCCATAGAGGTTTCTTTCCTTCTTCTTTCATTCTTCTATTATTTCTATACCCATACTCCTTGCTGTACCTTCAACTAACCGCACTGCTGCTTCTATATCTGTGGTGTTTAGGTCTGGCAATTTCTTTCTTGCAATTTCATATATTTGTTTTCGTGTGAGCTTTGCAACTTTGTTTTTGTTAGGCTCTCCGGAGGCTTTTGCAATTCCTGCAGCTTTCTTTAACAATGAAGAAACAGGGGGTATCTTAGTAACAAATGTGAATGTTCTGTCTTCGTATATAGTAATTACAACAGGTATAATGGTGCCAGGATCCTCTTTCTTAGTTTTTTCATTAAACTGACGACAAAATTCCATAATATTTATCCCATGATGCCCTAAGGAAGGTCCTACAGGTGGCGCAGGGGTTGCCTCACCCGCCGGTATTTGTAACTTTACAACTGCTTTTACTCTCTTAGCCATAATAAGTTTTATAAGTTCACTCCTTTATATTTTTTCGACTTGATCAAACTCTAATTCTACAGGCGTTGAACGGCCAAAAATTGCCACCATTACACGCAATCTTGCTTTCTCTTCGTTAACGTCTTCTACTACACCAACAAAATGGTTGAACGGGCCTGAGATTATTCTTACTGCGGTACCACGCTCAAAAGAATGTTCTAACTTGGGTTTTTCTTTACCTAACGAGCTCGTAACCTCTTTTATATTCTTTACTTCCTCTTCTGATAAAGGTTCTGGCACACCGCCGCTGCCAACAAACCTGCGCACTCCAGGCACAGAAGTTATGATTTCTATGAGTTTATTGAAGATGCGCCTATCTTTTATTTCATCTTCGTCATGCTGTATTTCCACAAATATATAACCTCCATAGACAGGTTTAACTTTAGTTATCTTCTTCCCCCCTTTGACAGTAACCACTTCTTTCATCGGCAACAATATTTCTAACACCCTACCTTTTATTTCTTCATCTTTTTCTTCTTCTCGTTTAATTCTCTTTTCTATATTCTCCTTAACTTTTTCTATACCTTGCAGGTTTACAGATAATACATACCATCTCCTTTCTCCTTTACCTGTAGGACTTTCTTCCTCAGCGTGTGGTTTCTCTTCTGGAGGGTTCTTCGTAGATTGGAAATCTTCCTTCTCCATTTTTTCAACTTCCTTCATATCACAAATTTTAGCAATTGCACAAGTATAAAATCTACAATGCTTATAAAGAGTGCTACAATAAAAATTATTATTATTACTACAGCGGTAGAGCTTAGCATCTCACTGCGCGATAACCAACTTGTCTTGCGTAACTCATAATATACTTCTTTCAAAAATTGTACACTTCTTTCATATAAACTTCTTAAATCAAATTTCATACATATTGGAAGTAATACAAGAGAAAGTTTAATCACAACACGAACGTATAATTTTTACAAATGCTTCTATATCCAATGAAGCTCCACCTACAAGCCCTCCATCTATGTCAGGCTGACGTATTAGAGAAGATATATTATCAGGATTTATTGACCCACCATAAAGTATTGGTACACGAGAAGCTGCTTCCTCACTGTACATTTCACTGTACAACTTCCTGATAAAGCTCTGCACTTCTTGTGCTTGCTCTGGTGTAGCATTTTTACCAGTACCTATAGCCCACACGGGCTCATAAGCTATTATTATTTTGTCGGCACTCACTTCATCTAATCCTCTAAGGCACTCTCTAACTTGTCTCTCCACAACGTCAAAAGTTTTATTTCTTTCGCGTTCATCCAATGTTTCGCCAACGCAAACTATAGGTGTCAGTCCAGCACTCAGGGCCGCTTGCATTTTCCTATTCACCATCTCATTAGTTTCGCTAAAATATTGTCTTCTTTCAGAGTGTCCCAATATGACATATTCACAACCTATCTCGCACAACATTACCGGAGAGACTTCTCCAGTATAGGCTCCTTTTTGCTCCCAAAAAGTATCCTGTGCGCCCAGGTGTATATTAGTTCCTACAATAATTTGTGCCACGGGATATAGTACTGTAAATGGAGGACATACAATAATTTCACATTGGGACACTGTTGATGCTAAATTTTTTAGTTTGGTGACGAATTCTACAGACTCTTTGATAGTTTTATTCATCTTCCAGTTGCCAGCGATTATTGTTTTCCTTTTTTTATGCAGGGCCATCATAGATTTTTTTCTTTTACCAATAGATAAAAAAATGGAGAAAAATTCTACTATTCTTTTTATGCTATTTTCAAATATATTTTTTGCAAAACTTTCTTTTTACAAATAAGTACTAGAAAAAGGACTTATGTTTTTAGAAATTAAAATATTTTTTATTTTCCGCCACCTATCGGGTCTATAAATCTCTTGTGACAAGAAAAAAAATTATATGGTGCGTTGTGCACTCCTTCCAAAGGCAAAATTTCGTATAAATAAACATCATGATATCTTTCACATATTTATCTCATAAGTGCGAAAGTTGTTTCTTTATAGAATATATTTCACGTTCTGGGAGAGAACTATCTGCTATGTCTATTTCTTTTACGTATTTATTCCAAAATTTGATAAATATCTCAAGATCCTTTCCTTCAAAATGAAAAATATCATATGGAGCTAATCTTCTTGCCTCAGGTACATTCAATAACATATGGGTTATACCATTCTTTTTAATAATTTCATAAAGTTCATCTTCGTTTTTTGATTGCCTAATCATCAAAATTAAAGGGTTAAGATTGCCGACAGTCTGGGTGGACAAATTTATGCTCACAGTAGTATACTCGGTATTCGCCTAAGAACAATAATTTTGAGCCTTTAGGAAGATACTCATTAGCCCGAGAGATTGTTTGGTAATAAGGACAAGGGTGACCTTCCCTTTGAGTTGAAAGATATTCTTTTTTAGACTGTATACCTAAAACAAAATTGATAGGTTCAAGTGTTACCTTCTCAACATTTACTACAAAACATAAGTTAGATATTCCAATATAAATTAAATTAATCCTGTTCCTCCTATTATAATAATTAGGAGATTTATTTAAATATCTCACAATCCCAATAAATAATGTAAAATATATTAAAATATATAAAAACTACCAGCCCTGTCCCTATTGATAAGATGGATTCTTCACAAAAATCGCAGTCTTTGATATTAAAAATGTCAAGAAACATCTTACCTAATCCAATTTAATTGAGTAGTGGATATAAACCAGCATCTGCTTCAATATACACATACGGTGTCACACCAAAAATATAATATTCTCTTGCTGGATAGACAAGCAATACTTTCATTTTTTTTTGCCAAATCTCTTTATGATATTTGGAATTAAAATATGAAAAACATATCTGACTCTAACAACATATTCAAAAAATCAAACGCTCACTTTATTGGCGCGAAGATTTACTTTAAATTGTAGTAATTTAAAATTTTCCCTATTACATTTTTTGGGAAATATCTGTCGATACAAAACTTTCGGGATAAACATTTTTCAGGAGTATAACTTTCTTTTTTTAAGTATATATCCGCTATTCTATTGCTAAATTCTCTTACAATATTTTCGCGTGGCTGCTGTAAAGAAATGACAAAATTATCATCTACAATATCTTTCACACCTTCAACGTCGGTTGACAAGATAAATTTTTTAAGTGCCGCGGCCTCTAAAATAACATTTGGCGCACCTTCCCAATATGAAGTCAACAAGAATAAATCGCATGCGTTGATATAACTATACACATCTTCTTTATATCCTAAGAATTTTATATACTCTTTCACATGTAGTTTTGCTGCGTATCTCAACAAATTATTCAATTCTTCCCCACTTCCTATTATAGCAAAAACATATTTTCTGGTGCAATGTAGGTTTTCCACAATATCACTAAAATCTTTTACTATCTCTATTAATAAATCAAATCCTTTCACCTTATGTAACCTTCCTATGGACAAAACAAAAAAATCTTCTTCTCTCACTCCTAATTGCTTCCTTATGTAAAACTTATCATTTTCTATTTTTATTTCTTCCCCGTCTATTATGTTCTCAACTATCACAATTTTTTCTGGTTTAACGTTTTGCGTCTTAACAACAAAATTTTTCAAATCTTCCGAGTTGACAAATATTACATCAACCAAAAAGCTTGTCCATTTAAGAAGCTTCAATTGCCACAATTTTTCTCTTTCTGCGGTACGCTCTGAACAAATAATTTTTGTCTTAGGAGAAAGAATTTTCACAAACCGTGACAAAAAATTTGCCTGAAATAAGAAACTGTGTACAACATTTGGCTTATATTTCGTTATTATATAGAAGAATTTCACAATTCCAAACAACAATATATGCAATGAAGACAAAGAAAACCTTTCTGGCAAACCTAAGTCGTACAATTTTACGTTCAACAAAAGGAATTTATTTCGGTACTTTCCCCCTTTTTTCAAAGAAACCACAACAGGCTCAAAAATACGATTAGATTCTTTAGCGCCTTTAACGGTGTAATAAAAATTTTTCTGTGTACCGCCGTAGTCAAGTGAAGTTATCATGAAAATGACTCTATTTTTCTTAGCCACAGTGGAGCCTCTCTGCACATATTGACTTTTGTGCCAAGGTGATGCAACGAAAACAAACGAGAGAACAGAACACCACCCCAGCTGGGAAGTATATGGCAAGTAAAAATCCTTTTTTAGGAGAGTGTAAAAAGCTATTTTACGACACTTTCAAAAGTGTATAAGCTTACGCTAATAAAAGACTCTCAGCTTTTTAAATATTCTCAAAGCGACTTACTTTTTACTTTATCCCGACTAAAAACCTTATTTCCCTAACCGGAATATTCCGCCTATACGATACGAGCTCCCAACATCGCCCATTGGTGAGTACACAACATCTACTTGGATATTTTTAAGTTTCACGCCTGCACCAAGAACAAATCCGCCCAAGTCACCGGCACCTGCAATTTTATATCCGCCGCGTAGCGCTATCATTTTGTTAAATATGAATTCAGCACCTGCGCTTATCTTAGTTCTCCCACCAGCCAGTGGCAATGAAAGGTCTGCAGCCACATTAAGCACATTTGTATCATTTGGTGTAGAGAAGGCTTTTGCTCCTACACCGGCTTTTAATGTAAGAGGCAGCGCGTCTTTCTCCTCAACAAATGCTTTTATCATCACGCCCAAGTTTTGTAGAGCTGCGCCAATTTTTATTTTTTCAGACACCTGGTAAATAGCTCCTGCATCAAGTGCTAAGCTCATAGCCGAGTATCCGGCGAGCGCCTGACTAATGATTTTTGCCCCAGCACCAACTTGTAAATCCTTGTCACCTACTTTCAATTCAGTAGCTCCATAGCCACCAAAAACGATATCCTGGTAGTTCAATTCTTTTCCGCTTTTAGCTCCTGTCTCAAGAACTTCTTCAATTGGTGGCATACCGGAAATCAACAGCCCTCCACCGAAAATAAACTTACCTCGTGGCAAAACACCGCCTATTGACATTATACCCACATCTGCAATCCAGCTTGTGTAATTTGCCGTTATCTCTATTTGTGAGACATTGTTTATTCCTGCTGGGTTCGTCCAAATAGCATTCACATCGTCACCTAAACCAACATATGCATCTGCCAATGCAGAAGGACGGATACCAGGCTGTATCAACAATATAGGCAACCCTGCGGTTTGTGCACCTCCCATACCAGTTATAGTTAGTAAAGCTATTGCAACTACTACTGCAACTGCTCCTACTCTATTTGTCATTTTTTTATCCCTCCTCTCTTTTAAACTTTTTTATTTTTGTTTGTGTTATTTGACCAAAAAAACTTTTTGAATTTTGCTGTTCCCATTAACATTTACATGTACAACATACACCCCAGAAGTTAACTTTTTCCCTCCTTTCCACAAAAAAGTTTTTTCTTCTCCTCCTAATATTTTCTCATTGTTTGCAAGCGTTTCTACCAACTCACCGTTAGTGGTGTATATCTTCACAAACAGGTCACCTTTTTCTACACCAGTGAGTTTAACCGTAACTTTTACTGGTGTTTCAAACTCTTCAGAGGCAAATTTCACCTTATTAGGTGCCACAACGACATCAACCTGTGACAATGGGGAAACTATCTCACTAACCTCATAGCTTGGGCTACTCTCTGCGTAATCTCTGTCAAAAGCAGTTACTGCATAATAATACCACCTACCTGGAATAACATTTTCATCCACCCACTCTGTCGTAAAAATGTCTATTCCTATTGGCATGAAATGCCTAGTTGCGTTATCGTATGCATTTCCCGGTACAGTTGAACGGTAAACTTTATATCCTATAGCTTCACCTGTAATTGGAGGAGACCAACTAAGTCTTATTTTTTTCTCTTCTACCATGGAGATAACCTTTTGAGGCACTCCAGGTGGAGTTGTAACAACAGTATTTACGAGTTTTATAGCATCCGCAATCACCACATTATTGGCATTATTTGTAAGCTTTATATATCCTTCAGTACCTTTTTTGAACCTGTAAGTTCCAAGCTTTACCCATTTTTCTCCCGCTAGTGTTTGATTTACATATACAACAGCTTCTCCGTCAGCGTGTACTATAGTGTAGGGAGCATTTGTCGCGCGGTTATCCCCGGGAACCCACCATGCATAAACTTCATATGTAGAATCTCGCGAAATGTATGGTCTCCAAATGGCGACTTTCTCACCGGTACCGCCGGTAGCAAAACGATATTTATTTTTCCAAGGTTGCCCATATGAACCTTCATTCCAAGCACCCACTGTACTAAATACTTGTGCATCCGCATCGTCAAGTATAATTTCTTTTCCAAATGGCACAAGCGGTAATGACACGTGAACATCTCGCCCTGGCTTCACAACTACATAAGACAACGTTGCATCTGAATATCCGCTCGCTACTGCTTTTATATCATAGACATCATTGGAAACGACAGATATTGAGAAAGTTGCTTCTGTAGTAGAAGTAGCAGCTATAGGAGCCTGATGTTCACCGTGTTTATATACATAAATAGTAGTAGTGGGCAAAGATTGTGGTTGGTCGATAAACCTCAGCACGCCGTTGATAAATTCACTTTTTACATCCCATTTTACTACCAACATTATTATTGAAAGTATACATAATAACATGCGCCTTTTTGATTGTAGTATCGCGTTCACACTCATGCGCAGAGTTTATCCTTTATACCCGTCAGAGACAAAAAATGATACAAATTTCAGTATAGACAAAACAATAAAAAAATCAAAAATTTTTACATTCTGACACCTACACCAATACGTAAAGTATCTCCCAATTCTTTCACTGGAACGTAGCCTATGTCAATTAATATATCTGTAGCTTCTGATTTATATATCATTCCACCACCTATGGAGAAATTACTTAGTATTTTACCGACCTGGTATCCTCCTCGTAGCCGCAGTAGGAAATCTTCACTTATTGGATATGAAAGTTCGCTTCCCAAATATATTCCCGTATCTTTTCCATAAAGTGCAACATCACCGGCAAGCACTAAAGCAGCCTTCTCTGTAAACTTCCACTTATACATTCCTCCTACACGCAAACTCAGTGGTGCTGAAAAAGTTTTATCTTCAAACTTAGCAGAAACACCCAAGTTCTGTACTGCGAAGCCAATGTTTGCGTTCTCTACTGCTTTATACAACACACCCGCATCAAGACCAAAACCTGAGCTCGAAACCGGACCTATGCTCTCTGAAAGTATTTTACCCGCCACCCCAACATAAAGTTTTGCACTGACAATCTCGCGCCCAGCAGCTACATTTATCACCAGATCCTGTGGCTGAAATTTTTTACCCGTATCTTTTATGTTTCCACCAACTTCTTCAGTTTGCAAAAGATCCCCATAATTCAAAAATATTCCACTTACACCTACTGTAGTAGCCAGACTTTCTATGCTATAGCACCCTGCTATGCACATGTACGTTATTCCTTCAAACCAGCTATTATATGTACCTAAAAGCTCAACCTTTGACTGCAAATTACCGAGCCCTGCAGGATTCATAAATATAGTATTAATATCATCACTTATTGCAGTAAATGCACCACCCATACTTGCGGGACGCGCCGCAGGAACGATGGATAAAAAAGCCAAACTTCCTGTAGTAGCGTCCACGGTATTGATATTGACTGTAAAGCAAAAAGTAAAGATCGCTGCAAGACTAGCAAAACGTTTCAATACATACCATTTGTATCTCACCATAGGGATTTTTAGTTTTTTTCTCCTTTCCCAACTCTGAAACTGAATTTGGACAAATTTTACCTTATTATTGCAATTTTTATACTTCTCTTCTCAGTTGTAGTTTTAAATACACACAAATAAACCCCAGGTAAGACGTCTTCGTCACTTTTATCCTTCAACTTCCACTTGTATATAAAGTTTACTGCATCATATTCTGCATGATCCATTTTCTCTACTTTGCCGTTGGAAATTTTATCTTCAAAAACGAGCTCACCAGTCATAGGATGATAAATTCTCAATTCACAATTCTTCGGCACTTTATTGAATTTCACAGTTTTATCCGCAGAAATACTCTCTCTATATGGGTTTGGGTAAGGTTTAATTCCTTTAAGATTTGTAGGTTCTGTTGTGGTAGGTCCTGGCGGTGCAGCTGACACGTATGGCAGAACAGTAAAAATTGAGAACGAAGACACTTCACCAGCAACCTTATTACTTTCAGTATTCACCGTAGAAGGTATATATTCCCAAGAATTATCCACTGTATTCAGTTTATACAGTCTTAAAGAATTTTCTAACGTTGGGTCGGCATTAGCCTGCTCATCGCTATATTCCATTTCTACAACTAAAGTTTTATCTACAGCACACGGTGTAGTAACGACATTATTGTTTTTATCTTTGAAGATAATTTCGCAATATCTTAAAGAAAGTATCATTCCTGGTGGCAAGCTAATATTTGGATCGGCCATTGCTTTATTATTAGCGGCATCTATAGCTGAGTGGAAGCCGGTAGGGTAAGTTGAAATTTGCAGAAATAACGGCTCCTCCATTAGGTCTCCATTTTCTATTATAAGAGTAACAAACTGCAAGGAAAGAGTTTTAGCAACTGACGAATCTACAACTGCGCCATAAGCCACTGGTGAAACTTTTAATTTATTCTCATTACCTGCTGCGTCAAGCGACGTGACACCATAATAACATATTTCACCTTTAGGGACGGAGATGTCAGTATATGTCAATCCAGTGACATTTTGTGCTATTGGCGTCAAGCCAACGACACTCGTGAAAGGTCTTGTGCTGCGATACACATTATACTTATCTGCATTCTCGTCCTGAGACCACTCTAAGACAACACCTACACCTGTAGATGCAAATTTTACAGTAAGGCTTCCGGGAGCAGTATCGGGAGGCTCTATGTCGTTATCAACCCATACTGCCATGGACTCACTTCCTCCCTGTGGTGTCTGCGTCAGATAAACTCTACTGTATTGATTATCACCTATATTTATGGGAGCGAAACTACCATCGTCTTGCACCACTTGCTGTCCTATTTGATTTGTTAATCCGCTATCACTGTAAACTTTCACAATTGCATTTGGTGTACCACAGCCAGCCTCACCATATACAATATCTTGCTGTCCTGGAAAGTTCATTGCAACTTTAATCTTTTCCTTGTTAAGAGGCTCGCTTAGCATCTGAACAATCACACTCCCAATAGCCTCTGCAGATTGCACTGTAGCGGAAGCAGTACGTATTTTCCACCAGCTACCTTTCTTACCGATAGGATCTGTCCATGAAGAGTAATTTACAATATAAATTTGTCCATTAGCATCTACTTTGCAGTCACTCGCGCCGTAAGAATTCCACGAAGATGCATCAACTACAGTTCCATCAGGAGAAATTATGCCTACATATCCCCCATTATTAAAGTAAATAAGGTTATCTTTAGAAGAATAATCAATCGCTGTAATACCATACCGTTCATTTTTTAATCCACCTATGTCTTCAAAAGTTTTTCTCCAAATAACCGTCCATGTATTATCTACAAAAGAATATTTAGCAATTGCAGTAGAAGAAGTTTCAAAGGAAACTAATCCGCTGGCAAAAACATCTCCAAAACATACGTAAATATTACCTGAATTATCAAAACACAGATCAGCAGGTGCTGTCTCCAAATCACCAAGAGGTATAACTTCTTCCGGAGACTGACTTGTCCACCTTGTTCCATCATTTGTTATATACCTATATATCTTGTTTTTACCGCGCGCAACAACATAAATACTTTTGGCATTACCTGAACCTTTCACTCTAAAACCGCAAGTGGTTTCCGGCATACCATTACCTGTATACGATAGGACTTCTATTGGATTGCTGCCGTCGGGATTAAACATCCAAATACGTATATCTTTTTGTTTGCCTTGCGGAACAAATGTTGCAGGGTAGCCAAATTGCCACCAGTCGCTAACGTATACGTTATCCCCATCGTCAATATTTACCCGTACAGGACCGTAGTCATCCCAAGAAGGGCTGGGACGCGCAAACTCGCCACTTGCTTGTGGAGTACTATCTACTAAAGTGTACAATGTTACACCACCGTTAGGATATTCACTTTTTTTAGTCCATGTAGAATTTTCCCACGCGTATCCGCCATTCTCTTCTGCAGTGCCATCTGTTATATTATTGGTGGTACGGTGAGCCACATATATCCTGCCAAAATACTGACTACCAGGACGCTTATTTATCGCGATACCTTGCGATGCTGCCGCATATATTGTGACAGTTCCCGTCCAGGAAGTTTGTGTTGTGCGTGCTATGACTCTCACTGTATAGTTACCAACAGGAACGTTCACCCCAGAGTCATCTTTACCATCCCAGTAAACGTGATTAACGCCAGCAGATGACGATGTTGATGGTATTACGCGCACTCGTGTTGCTCCACTGTAAATTTCCACATCTACGCCACCTGTGGCAGCTGTATCAAGTGTATAGGTTATCGTAGCAGGTCCATATCTAGGATCAAATGGAGAAGGCTCAATATGTAAATTTGTAATGTTTATACTGTGACAAATTGACGTTATACCTATCAAACACAGGAAAGGGTGAAAAATTCTCTTATACATTGGTGGCCTTTACCTTTTTTCTCCTTTCTGCAAAAGCGTTGCACCACAACATTGTGCAGTAGTATGTTTTTTCAATTACTTTTTTTATTATTCAACACCCTCGCCCTACATAGAGTAGAACCTTTTACTATTTTTTCTTTACTCCTTGTTGAAAGAGCAATGTGACACATACTTCGCTGCTATATACCCTCTTCACAATTAAATTAATAGATAAGATGTAAAAATTTTATTAAATTTGCTACTTTTGTATCAATAAGTACTCAATAATATTTTTTATTAACCTCTTCACATATTTATTATGAACATTTTCAGGCGCAAATAAGTCTTCACTGCAATATATGCAGTTATTGCCCTCAATCAAACTTATATTTGCCTCCTGCGGAAAAGAAGGCGTCACCTTATCCTCGTCATACCAAACTGCTAAAACTTTACCTCTATCATTATCAACCCTACTCACCTCCATTGAGGTATACCTGAACACGCGCACAGAATCTCTCAATCCTTTCCTTATAGGATGTGTTGGCTCTATATCATCTACGAACTTTATATATGCACACTTAGGCGGCATGCCAACCCAGCTGACAAACTTTACACAGAACACCTCGCTCAGCATAAAGTTACGTAAGCCCGTAATAGGATCTAAATAGTACTCATCACTTTCGTTACGGAAGGACGTTTGGTAGGTAGCGAATATTTTACCCCCTGCCTCAACATACTTATTCACACCTTTTGCCTCTTCATAAGACATATTGCGCACATTAGGTAAGATAATCAATTTATATTTCCCTATCAAATTCGCAACATCTATAGTAGATATCATTTCATACTTAATGTTTATACTATCCATATTTTTCTTTATATACCCGATGTACTCCTCATAGTCCCACCCAAGATTAATGTAATTATTCCTTGTAGAACTGCTGTAGAAAATAGCAATTACCGGTGCCTCACCAACAGAAGAAGTCATTTCTTGCGTATACGTTATCCTTGACACAGCAAGAAATATTGCTGTTACTGAAAGTAAAAGTAATAATTTTTTTTCTTTTGTTGCCATCACAACCATTCTTTTCTTTCTTCTCACTTTCTTAATTTGACAATTTTGTTATCAAGTGTTTTTTTTACATAATAAACCATCTAATACTTAATATTCTTTCACTTTGCAATAATTTTCTCAATGAATCTAAAATAATTTTTTAACCAAACCAACAAGACAAAAATTTTCAGCTAAGTTGCAACCTCCATCAAAAAAATAGAAAAACAACCTACGAATCTCTTTTCTTTGCTCTTAACTAATCAACCTTAATTTTTTGCATGCCAAAAAAACTATCTCTTTTTTCTCCCGTAGCTTTACATACATCATTTACTTAGCATAACAAGACATGCACACTTTTCTTACCTTCTTCTGCTGCATGCAAGAACGGCTGAGAACGCTTCTTGCCATTTATATAAAATTCCTTAATTTTACACCCGTGACCTTCTATATGTATAGTTAGCACCATTCTTCTATATTTAAGGTTTTCTATTGAAATTCTTGTGATATTTGCTGGCAGATATGGTGAAAAGCGTATTCCATTTACTTCAAACCTTAACCCCGCAATGCCCACAATTATCATATTGAAGTATGCAGCAGCACACCAGCTCTGTCTACGGGAAGATTGCCACAGCACAATGCCTTCTTTATTATTCTCCTGCCAGCCACCATAAATTTTACCAGAAATTGGGTGATAAATTTCTGCAAATTGCGCATCTCTATTTGCATGGGAAGTCAATTTACAAAACTCGTTATAGAAGATTTCGTACCTGCGGTATAGTATTGCTGCAGCTGCCCAAAAACCTTGAATTTGTGGCCACACGGTGCCACTATGCCTACCAAAAGATTCCTCGTCGGTGCTTAGATTTTTATATCTTGTGAAGGTTGGCCACACACATGGTATACCCGCAGGGGCAATATATTGGTTTTTGAAAACAAGCTTTGCTTTCCTGTTGTCGGCTATTTTGAACAATAATACGAAGGCATGCCCTAAACCTTCCTGATGTTCGCAAGTGCCCAACGGACCAACAATGTAGCGATAAGTACCGCTCTTCTCATTCCAGAAGTGCATATTTATAGATTGTTTAAGCAAGTTAGCTTTTCTATATAAATTTTTATCTACATTTTTCCCTAACTCTGATAGAATTTTTAATACTACACAGTATGCATTATAATAAAGACAATTTGTAGACAACGTATACATTGGTATACCGTAACCTCTCTCTGCTTTTTTATGTTGATTATGTTCCACCCAGGAAAGTATACAACTTTCGCCACCTGTCTCTGCATACTCATCAGGATATGCAGAGACGCCATCGCCGTAACATGCGGGACCACGAAATAAATTCAGTTCATTATCAAACTCTGTATCTTCAAAAAATCTTAGCGAATTCTGTATGACTTTCAGCGCCAAAGATAAAAATTTTTTATCGCCACTGTAGAGGTAATGCCACCAAGCTCCCGTTGCCCAAATAATTGCATCCCAGTACTGGCCATCAATGTATGGCTTGCCATTTTCTTCTTTCAATACAGAAAGCAAAGTATCGCGTGTTATCTCCGGGAGTATCAATGAAGAGCCGTACCACGCAATCATTGCAGTATCACGTGTCCAAGGCTGGTTATAATCCAATCCTGCCATAATTATTCTTTTACGTGCCTGCAGCAAACCTATCTTCTCCGGCACAACATTACCTAACAAATCACCTATTGCGATCTTAAAAGCTTTATTTACAGCATCATCGTCCGTAACTAAATAAGGAAGATAAATTCCCATTTTTTTCTTATCTCGGCAACTGACACTTTCCAGTTTTTTACTAAAACTAAACAGCCTTCAACAGATGTCCTAACTTGTGTTTCTTTGTCTTTAAATATTTCTCCATCATTTTGTGTTTAGGTTTTATTTCCAAAGGTATGCGCTCAACAATTTTTAACCCATATCCTTCTAAGGCGACTATTTTTTGTGGATTATTTGTCAATAACCGTATAGTGGAAAGTCCTAAATCTGCTAAAATTTGTGCACCGATACCGTAATCGCGCAGGTCCGGCTTAAAGCCTAACGCAATATTAGCCTCTACTGTATCTAAACCCTTATCTTGCAACGAATACGCTTTAAGCTTATTGTACAATCCTATCCCTCGGCCTTCTTGATGCATATATAATATAACTCCGCAGCCTTCTTCGTTTATCATGCGCATTGCCGTATGCAACTGCTCTCCGCAGTCGCAACGTAATGAATGGAACGATTCCCCAGTTAAACAAGAAGAATGAACGCGGACAATTACATTTTTCTTACCTCTCACTTCACCTTTGACTAAAGCTAAATGATGCTCACCACTGATGGTATCGCGATAAACATGCATTTTAAACTCGCCAAACGCCGTAGGTAAATCAATTACATTCTCGCATACGTATAGCTTCTCCGTCCTACGTCTATATCTTATCAAGTCTGCAACTGTGATAATGCGTAATTTGTATTTCTTGGCAAATTTGACCAGATAAGGCAAGCGTGCCATCTGGCCATCCTCACGCATAATCTCGCAAATCACCGCCGCAGGATACAGCCCTGCCAACTTCGCCATATCAACTGCAGCCTCTGTATGTCCTGCTCGCACAAGGACGCCACCTTCACGATAACGTAATGGGAAGACGTGCCCAGGTGAGATTATATCTTCCGGGCCAGTTTTAGGATCAATAAGTACCTTGATAGTATGTGCGCGGTCGTATGCGGAGATGCCAGTGGTTATTCCATGCTTAGCATCAACTGATACAGTGAAAGCTGCCTCTTTCACTTCCGAGCCATAAGGCTTATTATTCGTCACCATTGGAGTGAGCTTAAGCTGGTCAAGGCGTTCCCCAATAATTGCCAAGCATATCAACCCGCTACCATATTTTGCCATGAAACTTATATGTCGAGGGTTAACCTTTTCTGCAGCAACAACCAAGTCACCTTCGTTTTCTCTTGAAGGGTCATCTACAATTATTATCATTTTTCCCTTTCTGAAGTCTTTTATTGCTTCTTCAATGGGAGAGAAAACGTCCTTTTTCTTCATTTCTGTGAGCTATAGAGAGGACGGTTAATCATCAAAAATGAAAAGATTTTTTCGCCTGCGAGTTGTTCCTACTATATCGGGCGTTTTTTTTCACTTTTTAATATATCACTTTAGGAACGTTATATCCTGATAAGTTCCTTTCCAAAGACAATTGTAGCTGTTCAAGGCGACGTATACGCTCTTCTATTGGTGGATGTGTAGAGAATAGCGTCAATATATCCCTCCCTCTTAGTGGATTAACTATGAAAAGGTGTGAAGTTGCAGGATTTATATTCTCTACCACACCTCTTCTAGTAAGAGAATAAGCATGTAATTTTCTCAACGCATTCGCTAATGCTAAAGGCTTACCGGAGAACTTTGCACCTGTGTAATCCGCATGGTACTCACGTGTCCTTGAGATAGCCATTTGAAGTATTATAGCAGCTAACGGTGCAAGAATAGCCGTTAACAGTAAAGCAAACGCGTTACCACCTCTCTCTTCACGATCGCCACTCCTTCCTCCAAAGCCACCAAATATAGCCGCGTATTGCGCCATACGTGCAAGCATTATTATAGCACCTGCTATCATAGCAGCAATAACTGCTATCAGTGTGTCTCTATTTTTTATATGTGCGAGCTCATGAGATATGACACCTGCAAGTTCTTCACGAGATAATATCCTTAGGAGCTCGTCAGTGACGGCCACTGCTGCATGATGAGGATTACGTCCTGTAGCGAAGGCATTCGGCACAGGTAAAGAAATCTTATAGAGCCGTGGCGTCTGCGGTAAGTTAGCTTTTTTAGCTAACTCCTCAACTAATTCATACAACTCCGGGTCGTCCTCTCGTTTAATTTCCTTGGCCCCATAAATTGATAAAACAATTTTATCGCTAAACCAATATGTCAACAAATTCATGCAGCAGGCAAGAATAAATGCATACATCATACCTTCTTTACCTGCAATAGCATTACCTATAAAAATGAACAATAACGTCAGTAGAAACAACAGCAAGAATGTTTTCATCTGGTTCACCATTTCTTTCCACTTTTCCTCCTTTCTTTTTGAGAAAATTCCACTGAAAAGCAGTCTAATTTTTGAAAAAGTTATCAAAAAATAGCAGTTTTTTACTCAAGAAAATTGTCTTTTGACATAAAATTCTACTAAATTCGCTACTACATTGACAAGTACTTGTTTATAAAAACGCTTTACCGCTAAGCGCTTTCTTTTAACTCTTATCTTATTTTATCTTATCATTTCAGCAAAATCTACCACGTTCACTTTGCCGTCGTAGTTCAGGTCTGCAGTAGCATCGTCAGTTGAATACTTCAAGAGGAGGGCTTTCACATCTTGTGTATCTCCTAAAGTAACTTTTATCTCTTTTACCCAGGGCACGTTGCCGTCAGTCTCGAAAAACTCAAAACCTTCTTTAACACCATCAAACTGCACAATATATTCTCCTTTCTGTGAAGGTGCAGTAAGAGTGCCATTAATCTCAACACTTTCCCCAGGGTAAACAGTCTGTGATATACTTATCCTCCAATTGTATGGAAAATTGACAGCTGCTCCTTTACCGGAAGGTGTAAATTGCTCTTTCAGCTGCCACCCATAAGCCAGCTTATAATCTCCACCATTGCCATCTGAAGGTGTCCAAATTGCCCAGCCGTCATTACGAATTACTATTCTAAATGGACAACTTGCACCTCTCTTCAATGTAGAGGGAAGATTATGCGAGACCACTGATAGCCGATGCTTTGGATACTCGTTGAAGCTAAGTTTGAAAAGGTAAAAAAATGTTATAGGGTCCACAACATCAAACTCTGCGCCTAATTCACGTGCACGAGTAATGATATTTTCAAGGTGCTTATCCGATACGAAAACGTTCCTCAAAACAAGAAATTTTCTATCGTAATTACTCATCTGCTGAGTAATCTCTTTTAACCTTTGCGCTTGCGTTTCAACATTGTCGCCAGCATATGAAAAATCTGCCATAGGCACCATCGCTAAACCATCTTTTATAGTTCTTGTATACTCTTGTGGTGCATTGTAAAAAATTCCCTCAGGTGCGACTTTCTTGCCATATGACGCAACTTTTGAAGAATCTGGCACCTGGCTCCAGTTAAAACCTTCCAATTGCCAGCCGGTACGATACTGGAATCTTCTCTGGTAAACCGCAGTCTCTTTGATAAAACTATCAAAATATGGGCTCGGCATCGGAATAACATTTGCATACCCCATGCCTGTATCCGGCATCACCAGTGTCCTTTTCTCCCCTTTTGTCTTCATAAAATACTCCCAGATGACAGGTGCTACTTTTGCTAATTCAGCGGTGAAGCCCCACGCAGTATGTATGCTTTCTGACTTATCATACCAGGTAAAAGGATAAACGTTAGTCCTTACTAGGTATGGTGCAGTTGCTAAATCGTCGTCTCCTTGGTAAAAAAGTAAAAACTTCTTACTTGTGTTAAGGACGTAAGAATTTGGCCCAAAGAAATAAGCTTCATCAAAAGAATAATTATGTCCTGGAGTGTCAATATATACTTGAAGCCTAACTTTAGTTAATCCGTCCATCTCAACATCAAATTCGCAAACTAACGGCTGGTAAGTGGTATTATTTTTCTCAAATTGGTTATGGCATAGGAGATGTGCAGTGCCATCGTTAGTGAAGCCCCAGACAACCTGCCGGCCTCTCAATAATACTCCCTCCGGAGAGCAAAAATGTATGACAAAACAATATCGATAACCTCTTATCAAATTTATTGAGAAGTCCTGATAAATGCTTTTCCCAACATCTTGCGACGAGACATTCACCTGTAAAAACCTCCTACCGTGAGAAGAATTCCAAGGCTCTTCGTAAATACTGCGGTTCGTTGTCTCAAGAACCCAAGGGCTACCGCTGAAGTCCCACTCAAATGAGAAATTTAAGGGAAATCCAACAAGGTATTCCTTGTCAAACATTTCCTTAATACTTAAAGGTGGCGGCTGCAAACAGAAACTACTATCACCTTTTAAATGTTGATAAAAAGACAGATTTGCCGGCTCAACCGCATACATCTCTGCACCGCCAAACCTCTTCACTCCACCAAATTCCGCAATTCTCTGCACCCAGTACCACTCGCCACAAACCACAGGGTCTGTCCCATTACAACCATAAATCATATACTTTGCCGGTGGCCAACCCCAAGATTCAAAAATATCATTTCCGGTTCTTCCTTTAACTGCATCCAAAATATAAGCCACAGTCTGATAATCCCTCCCAACAATCCTTTCTATAGGATCTTGTACTTTAGGATGAATGCCTAAGTCAAAAAAGAATGCTTTTTTAGCAACACCTAAATCGCGGCCTAAAAGATTCCAATTAATAACCTCATTTGCGCTAAGAAAAGCTTTGTTCAAGAAAAGATATTTATACACTGGCCAGCCATCATCTATTAAGAATAAAATTGTAGAAGTCCTCCCCTGAGTTAAATAATTATCCACAAGCCACCGATAGGCACTATCTTTACTGGTAAAGCCAAAAGCAGTTAAATCCACTCTCACAGGGAATGCCGAAGTAATCTGCGAGTAAAAGCTGCTGTCCTTTCTAACAATTACCAAATTCTCTGCACCAGCAATAGTAAATGCGAGATTTAGCGTGTACGGCTTATCCGCTTCCCAAACGACACTACCCTTCACTATACCTAAAGGCTGGAAAGTAGATATTACATCGTCTAAAGTGCTAAGATTTCTTCTCACAAGACCCTCTGGGAATAAACCCACCTGCTGCAATTCACTTATCCATTTCTCATCACCTGCGTAACTTATCAGGATAAATCTACTACTTGCTCTATTCACTAAACCTTGAAGAGAGACTAAAAAAACAAGCATATCAAAGTCGTCAACTAACTGTGCAAAAGTTTTACCTGGCGGCGGAAAATCTAACGAGCATTGCCCTGTTGAATAGCACCAGCGCGAGAAAAAATATGGACGAACGTCAAATGTATAAAAATCTTCACCAAAAGCAACTGACAAAAAAAGACCAAAAATTAATACCTTCCACATCTTTAGCAAATTATACCAACACCATCGTAGTGTAAATGAATCGTCCGCACCAAATTCACCTTCTATTGACTATCTTCTGCATTTTTTAAATGAAAAAAAACATTAACATTACGCGGTCCTCTCACAATATGAAATCAAAAAAAACTTTGCAGCTACGTCTTCACTAAAAAGAAAACCTACATACATATCATCAACTGCAGTTTCACATTTCTAACTATGTTTGCTTTACTTTACCATTATACCAAAATCCATTACATTCACTTTACCATCTGAATTAAAATCATAATCAAGATTGTTAGTTGCGTAGTTTACCAGCAAAGTTTTAATATCTCCAATCTTAAACTCTCCTAACTCGGAAATCACCCTCCTTCCGAAATTGTCAGCAAACACCTTCCAATAATAAACACCTGGTGGAAGAGACCTCAACTCTAAAGAGCTTCTCCCGGTAACTCGCTCATTAAGGACATTCACTTCTTTGAACCCACCGTTGATTTCTGGCGTTGGATTCCTTGTTACATTTAGGTAAACCTCTTTCGCCAGAGAAGGAACACTCCAATGGAGAACCGCGTTACTTCCATCTACTTGGGAATGTATTACTGGCGGGTGAAGCCACCGAGAAACTTCTCTTAGTTCATCTCTAAAAGCAGAGGAACCATTACTGTCATTTATGATCTCTACGTAAGAAACAATGAACTTGTTATTGTAAAAATTATAATAGCTGGACAAAACTTCTCTCCAACGGCTATAATCCGCCCCCAGACCCGGCCCTCCCCACTCGGAAACACCCCAGAAAGTGTTGGCAATCTGCTGCAAAGTACTACCTATATCTGGAATACCCGTAGGGCCATTTCCAAAAGTATAGAAACTATATCCCGGGTGAGCGTATGGAGAAAGAACGTTTGAAGACATAAATTTGTATTCCGGATGTGCAGAAGGCTCATGGTCGGGACCTAGGTGAGTGAAGATTTTCTGTCGAGGGATACCTAAATCGTAAGCCGTCTTTGCCAGCTCATCAATATAAATCTTTACTGCCCTATCCAGATCGTTTGTAGTTAGCTCGCCTGCAGTTTTAATGCCTGCAGTCTTTACCGCTGCATAGCCTATTTGATAAACATTTTTGAAAGGTATACAGTTTTGGGCATCGTTATTTCTGCACGGAGTATCATCTACAGGATAAAAATAGTTAACACCAATAGAAACTTCCCATCCCACTTTAATACCGGCAAAAAGATATTTTTTCTCTTCTGGTAAATTCTCATACCAATCACGAATTATAGGCACCAGCTGTTGAAATGCTTCCTTATTGGCTTGAATAACCTTTGGGCTTGTGAGATTAGGATGGGGGAAATTTAATTTTAGCGGACTTCCCCAGTTACGCCAACCTTCCCTCACGGCGTAATCTTCACTCCAGCCTGTCCACTCAACATTCTTCCTATTTTCCGGATTATATCCCCCTTTTGAAGGATCCCACCAGTTCCATAAATCCGGCCTCCCAGCCCACCACTCAAAACCATCTAACGTAATCAATACAGGAAGATTGTACTGCACTGAGACGCTTAAAACATTCCTTAAAGTTTGCTTGTATGTTTCAATACCCTGCGGTGCAGGATGAAAATAAGGTATCACAAAACTGAAGGCAAGCTTTTTACTTGTTGTCCCTTCAGTGCCAACTGCAGACTTAAGGATCTCCAACTTATGTGCATTATCAAGTATGGATTGCGGATTAGTTGGCTCCCAGGCTAAATTGTTAGCCCCGCCTGGCCAGCCTATGTTCACCACCAAGTAATAAGGGTCCATACTGAAATCGCCAACAGTAAAGGAGAACGTCTCCGTAGCTACTCTATTGCCAGAGCCATCATCAGCTACTAACCGCCAATAGTAAGTCCGCCCTTTCATAAATTTTCCCGTATTTTCCTCAACGTAGTAATGACTACCATCATCTTGCCAATTAATAACATCTATAGGGTTAAAATCGGGATTAGTAGCGACATTTAAATAAATTGCCCTATTGTCATAACCAGGAGTCCAAGAGAAAGCAACTGGGTTAGTCACTACTATGCCATTATAAGGCAGCAGGTCCGTCGGTGGAGTTATACCACCATAAGCCGTAGCTATATTAAGCACTCCTAATGTCATACTCATCTTATTATAAACTGGCAGGACAAGCTTTTCCCAAGAAAACGGCAGACAGGCGAGTAAAAACAGCAACAAATAACACAAAAAGACCTTCTCCATCTTCTTAAAAAGACAGCAAAAAGTACTGCGAACATTTTGTCTCATATTCCACACAAAACTTTGAAAATGTTCTTTATTTCTACCAAAAAAACAACCTACTTAGTATTAGTAATTGTTCACTTATATCCGTTTCTCATCTCCATACGGAACATCATTATGAAAATAGTACTAACGAGATAAAAAAATATTGGAACGAACGTTAACAACAAGGTTTCAAGTTAAGGAAAAAATCTTTACGATAAGGCAACTTAAAAATCCTACATGCGTAACCAAACAACATTGTCTTATCAATCTATCAATCTTATCACTTCACCAAAATCAATACTATTCACCTTAGCGTCAGAATACAAATCTGCTTCTATATCATCAGTCAAGTATCTTGACAAAAGGAGCTTTACATCTCCACCATCTACTTTGCCATCGCGGTTTAAATCTCCGCGGAACTCCTTCCGCCATAATTCAAAAATACGTTCTCTCACTGACTTGCCATTAATCACCTTATCGTACTTATATGGAAAAATATAAAGAGTAATCTTCATCAAAGTGCCATATGACCAATTAAACCAGCCAAGAGGAGTTAGGTACGACCCCCCAGCGCCGCGCTTCTCAATATGCGCTCCTTCCACAGAATTACTAAAGGTAGCAAAAGTTACGCAACGATCCTGTGTACTGTCGCAAGCACACCACCAGTGCTCAGTTGCTCTGTCAAAAGGCACTATACCGGGGCGCGGACCCTGAAAATTGGGCAATGCCAAAAACCTCTCCCCGGGAGGAGCTTGCACTACAGAAGCTACCGCACTATTAGGGTCTGAATAAGGCTGAGAACCATTGTAATAGTAATATGCATAATCTATACCATAAGCTGCAAAAATGGCAGGTATTTCCTGTGGGTGAACCCCAGTTGTATACGTGCCTTTGTATTCAATAATATAATCTACTTTAGCATAAATATCACCAAGCTCCACCTTCTGCATAAAACTCATACCTTGGTGAGCATTAGTTTTAGTAAAATTATACGGGTCGTCAAGGCGAATCTCCCAGCCACCATTTGCAGTAGGACCTGCATAGTCAACATCGTTTGTAGGGCTATCCCAGCCGCAATTAGCAGCTTGCGCCTGAATCGGATTCCATGGAGCACCTGCACCCCAGTCTAAACATGACTGCACGCTTGCGCAGTCGCACACGTGCGCACCGCCATATGCCGCACCATACAGCCTACAAGAAGCATTATGTTGCAAGCACTCCGCCTCTGTAGAATACCTTGTAGGGTCACACTTGCCCATCTCTGTACCGAACCACGCTCCACCACTGCCTTGAATATCGTATCCCCAAAGAGAAAGTTGTATTGCAGCACCGCCATGCTCCTGCACTAAGTTATATGCTCTGTTATCGCTGTATAATTGTGAAATCATACCGCCATATGAGTTATTAATCCCAATCTTGATGTATTTATTCCACAAGAGCTTAGTATCCCTCTGCCGATTAACCCAATAGTTAGGATTATTGGTACACCATTCATCTTCCGGAGGTAGTAATCCGCTACAGCCTGTATTGAAAGTTTTTGGCGAGCCTGCCAAAGGTGGATTCTCTCCATCAGTATTACCATTAGCATCAACACCAATCGCATACACTACAACTTTATGCTCTCCTGCACCAAAAGGTGCATGTTGCCAGTGGAATGCGTGAGCACCTACATCAGGCCGCGAAAGATTAGCTAATACATTCTCAACTAATACGTCATCAATGTAAATATGAACATAAATCGGCCCAAAGTAGTCATCATCGCGTGCCCAGCCTGCAATTACGCTACCATCTGCAACATCAAGAGAGCCAACAGGTGGTACAGCAAAAATGTGAACCTCCGTGAAAAAAATAAACGACAGCAGAAGTACTACCATTGGTGGCTGCTTTATACTTTTTCCCTTTAATATAATTTCTGAAAGATATCATTTTTTTGTTAAAAAACCATTCTACCTTCTCTCTTTGTTCAAGTAAGCTTCACCGTGAAAAAAAAGATTTCCTGGTTAACAATTCTGAGGAGACATTGTAGCCAAAAAAACAATAACCTTAACCAAAACTAAACTCAGTAGTAGTTTCAAAAACAGTACCCACACACAACAGCGAAATACACTACTACCAACTTCTAATACACTTCTTCCAAAGCTTACTTATCAAGCTTAATGCTGAGAGCTTAACAAATAAGTAAACCCAAAGTCAATACTATTATTTTACTGTCGCTATTTAAATCAAACTCGCTCTTCCAGCAACCACCTGTCTAAAAGTGCTTGGAAATCGCAATAGTCTACTATGTCATCACCGTTAAAATCTCCTAAAGGGGAAAATAGGCTTATTTGATTGCGCTGTTTCTTCTAATTTTACACATAAATATATAAACTTGTCCCCCGACAGGATTATACTTGTTATTCAAAATATCGTACTCATAAACATTAGTCAAAGGAGAATTTTTAGTAGCGATAGAATCCCGGGAAATATATCCGGGAGGACAAGTGGTTGCCAACAGAACATTCCTATTTGTTACACATAGAAATTGCCCAATTCCCTGAATAAAAATTCCCCTTATGGTCATTATAGAAATCAGCCACCAAGGAGCCGTTAAAGAATTTTAGCCGAAGATGCCAGCCAAATACTCCCCGTCCCACAATTTTGAATACTGCTGCCATTTACAATTTTGTGATTTAAGAATATGATTTGGAGAAATGGAAATTTCTTCTCCAAGTGTAGAAAAACGTTTAAACCAGATAAACCCGCGGTAAGGAAAGTCAATTTCGCTATCTTGGTGGTGAAAATTATGGAAACGCACAGCAGAGCTTGCCTCGTTATTTATTGGACACTCATAACTAAAGAACGGCTCCATAAAGTTGTATATCCAAGGATCGTTATACCAGAAAATTTCAAAGTTATTCCCTTTCCAAAACTGCTTTGATCGGTATACGTCTGATAGTTAAACTTTGCAGTCATAAAACTTACCAAGTCAATTGTCTCTCTTCTTAAAACATTTCTACGAGTAGCAAAAAAATAAACAAAAAGCTAAGAAAATGAAGAAAATTTTTCTAAAAAACTCTCACCTTACTTTGCTTTGTTTTTCTTTCACAAGAGACTTTACAAAACCACATTATCTACTTACTAACGAAAAGCTGAGAAAAACAAAAATTCAAAAAGAGAACATACAAAAACCCGCTCTTCATCTTGCTATTATTCCTGCTATCTTTCCGAAATCCAACCCATTCACCTTACCATCTTCGTTTAAATCTGCCTGTGAATCATTTGTGGAATACTTTGATAGAAGAATCTTAACATCCTTACCGTTTATTTGACCATCATAATTCAAATCACCTACGAACGGCACTGCTTTCAAACTTATACTACGAAATTCTATATCCGTCTGATACGCACCCCAAATCTCCCAACCAATTAATACCATTGAGATAAAATAATCCTTTGGGTTCAGTTGAGAACCAACCTTCTGAGAGATGTAGTCAAGAATGTATCTTGAAAATTCATCAACATCAATATCAGTGGAGACCCATTGGTTTTTAACCAGCTTTCTAACGTTAACTGTCGGGCCTTCACCAAACTTGGCAAAGAACGTTCTGTCGCCATATTGATCCGGCATCAAATTTTCAAAATCTCCGCCCATGTTATACTCTCCATCCTCAGTATAAAGGAGTGGCAGAAGCTGATAAACCACACGTGGCCCCTGAGAAGGATAAGAGGGCCAATCCTTATACCACAAAACAAAGCCAATATAGAAAATTGCATGGTTAGGAACGTGCTCACAATTTGACTGGCATATTTCCTCACTACAAGTGTTAGGCTTCCAATCGCCATCAGGGCAGTTCCAACCTGGGAATGGAGCCACTCGGTAGGAGTTGTTCCACTTAAATTCTCCATGAAACAAGAGCTTCTGGTACTTGGTAAGATAAACTTTCTCGCTCTCGGGAATAGAAATCACGTATAGATTTGGCACGTAGCTTGGAGATAGCACCTGACCAACTAAAAAATGCGGCCAGTTAGTGTAAGGATCGCCATAAACAGGATAGTGAGTCACACCGTCATACGTCCACGGCTTGCAAAGGTTGCACCCTCCGCGCCACTCCCAGTCAGTACGATACTCCATCTTCACTATCTTCGTATCTTTGTTTATAGTAAGTTTTTTCCCTCCAGCATTGGGCGAAACGTAAAGGATTGCGTTTCCTGTGATTTGTGGATTATCAGTTGGGTTATCGCAAAAATAAAACCTCTCGGTTATCTCCCAAAACATCCACTTGATTGTTCCATAGTTAGGCAAAATGTTAGCCCAACGAGAAATACACGCCTCATCTAAAGAGTTGGGATAAGTATTAGCAAACCCAACTGCTACGCCTTTTTGGAAGCTGGGGTCGTCAAATAATTCTATCTCGTAACCTGCCAGTAGTAAACTTGTGCTTATAACAAAAATAATGCTGAAAAAAGATAAAAAGAAAATCTTACATACCATACACCCTTTATACAATCCTTCTTTATTTATATAATATGTCCTGCTGGGTAGCTAGCTCCTTACGCAGCTTTGTCACAATCACATTTTTTCTTGGCAGCCGCAGGCTTCAGGCCTGCGCAACCTTACCATACGCCACCATCTACTTATTTATTGTGCTCCACTTTTCGCCAAAAGATAAAATTCTATTTTCCTTCCTCAAACATACCACTAATTTACTTAATAAAAATCTTACATAAAAACGCTACTACACTAAACAAAAATATTATTAAGAACGGCAATATAAAATCAATCAAAAAACCTTTCAATAAACAAAAAATAAAAAAGAACGACTCCACTCTCCTCTACAGCAAGAAACAACAATAATAGTGATAATGCCTGCAAAAAATAACGACAAAGGACATTTTTTGTTCCTCAATCTTTAAACAAATTTTTTGAATTTGATTTTTTTCTCGTTTCCTATTTCACTAAAAATCACCTCCGTCCCAATTTTTCCCCCTACTACATACCTGATTTTTTAAATCTCTGACTTCTCAAAAAGATAGGAACCAAGAATTATACTAAAGAGAGCAAAGGAAAAGCCAACAGTACGGTAAAACCAAGCCAAAATGGCAAAGAGAAAAAAGCCAACTAAAACTATCCTTAAATTTTTCAACGCTGTAAGTCATTATTTATAGTTTCAGCTTTAAATCTTCGTTTATAAATTTCAAATGTTGATGAGTTTACAAGTTTTTGCAAAGTTTTGTGCACTTTAGGGCGCAACAGAAACTATATGACTGAGATTATTTTTTTTCTGAAAAAAGACCTTATTAAAACCGCCTCGG
>Ga0197143_1000705_pt1 | contig 33097 bp, 33 predicted proteins | sample GBS70_MetaG_FD_148603 | JGI IMG/M metagenome (GOLD analysis project Ga0197143, IMG submission 148603) | Sediment microbial communities from Great Boiling Springs, Gerlach, Nevada, United States - GBS 70_MetaG | ecosystem: Environmental > Aquatic > Thermal springs > Hot (42-90C) > Sediment... | reverse complement strand
AGGACGAGGAGAGGCGAGACAGAAGGCGTCACGCTCATTGAAGTGGTTGTGGCCACGGCGATCATGGGGCTGGTCGTCACGGCAATTTATGCTGTTCTCCAGAGCGGCATCATAGGCTGGAGGACAGGCGAGCTCCGGTTCGAGGTTCACCAGAACGTCCGCGTGGCGCTGGACCGAATCAGCCGGGAGCTCCGGGAGAGTCATGGGAGTGCCGTGCTTGTTGAGCCTAATCCCCTTACCGGCTCCCTCGCGGATGATGTGATTCTCGCTTTGAAGTCCGCTCGGAAAATTGGCGATGAGAAGCGGTTTGTCTTCCGTGCGGATGCGGACTGCTCTGCTTCGGTGTCTTTCGATTACCGCCCCTGCTGGCAAGCGTATATCGCCTACTTCCTGACAGAAGAGCCCAGTGGGAATGGTCCCTATGTTCTGCGCAGGCAGGTGATCCCCTTGAGCTCTCCCGATACCACGTTCTCCTCTTTAACAGGGGCTTTGGATCCAGATGCTGCACGCCCCGTTGCATGGAAAATGGGCAACTTCCAAGCCTTTCGGAACAGCGATGGCTCTGTGGATATTTCTTTGGAGGCGATGGGAGTTATCCCGAATCTCCCAGCTCAATCCTTGCAGGTAACCCTCAGAACAGCTCCCCGGAACCCATGAGGGGGAGGCGACGAGATGAGAGACGGTGGAAAATTCAAAGCATTTGCCGTTGTCACCGAACAGAGGGGTTTCGCCTTCCTCACTGCGATTGCAGTGATGGCCATCCTGGCCATCGTTCTGGCAGCATTCGTACGCCTGATGATCGGTGATGTTGTCTTGGCCAGCTAGCAGCTCTCAACAACACAGGCCTTCTATCTGGCCGAAGCGGGGGCTCAGGAGGGACTGTTTCGGATACAGCAGGGCACCATCAATTCCCCTCAAAGCTTCCTCTCTGCAGTAAGTGAAGAGGTTCCCGGTAGTGACGTTAACGTCCGCGTCGTGGAAGCACCGGGAGAACTGCCCGATCAGACTGTCTACATCATAACCTCTACCGGCAGGGTGCGTGGAGTCGAGCGGAGTGTAGAGCTAATTGTGGCGAAGATAAATTTATCGATCTTCAACGATGCTTTGCTTGGGTGTGATGGTGTGTCAATCTCAAGCAATGGAAAGACAAGCAGTTACAGTTCTGCGGACCCGACTAAGTCCAATCATAACGGGAACATTAGCACAACGAATCCTGATGCTGATATTTACCTCGCCAGCAATGCTGTGGTCAAAGGGGATGTCCGGGCAGCGAGAGATCTTATCATGGAAAGTAATGCCATTGTTTACAAAAGCGCCTACTCGAATCGTAATATCCAATTAAAAAGTAACGCCGCAATTGGTTATGATGACAGAGAGGTTCCTTACACGTATGAAGCAAAGGCTTCCGGGTATATTACTCTCGGTTCAAACGCGCAGATTTTTGGAACACAAACTCCGAACGCTTCGCCTCCTCCGGTCTCTCCCCCTGCCTGTGATCCATTAAACATCAATGATTTATTTGCTAATAATGCAGATCCTTTCAGAACTGCAAACGACAATAGTGAGTTAAATCCTTCACATTTTGATCCTAATGAATTAGGCTATCACATTACTGGCAACAACAGGGATATCTTTGGCACGAATGGACTTGTAAAGAAATTTTATCTTACCAGTTTTCAAATGGATTCCAATGCAAAAGTAACCATTCGAGGAAATGTCGTTATATATGTGGAAGGGGATTTTTCAATGAAGAGCAATACGGAGATTATTTTTGACGCTGACTCCAGGTTAACGATTTATGTGAGTGGGAAATTTTCCCTCGATTCGAATACCAAAATAAATGAAAATGGAATACCATCAAACCTTAGGATATACTCACGTGCGCAGTCTTCTATTGATGGCGACTATAAGGTTATCATTAACTCAAATTCTGGTTTTGCAGGCGTCGTATATGCGCCCAAAGCATCAGTATTAATCAATTCTGATGGACAGATAGACGGTTCTGTGAGGGGGAAATTTGTTAAGATGGATTCCAATGGCGAATTCCGTTACGACGAGGAGTTGAGGAAATTGACAGATGCTGCTCTAAGTGTTTACAAAATCTTATCTTGGAGAGAGCTGTGATTCGGTGGACATTTGTGAATTTCTGTAGGAGTGGCAAGGTTCTTGCCTATGCGATAAAAAGGCATATACTGCGGGTAGGAGGGAGAGAAGACTTGAATGTTTGGCAGGCGTACCTGGGTAGGGATTGATCTCGGGAGCCACACAATCAAGGCCGTGGAGATGGCCAGGGGCCCGCAGGGGATGCGCATCCTCCGGGCAGGGAGCGCTCCTACACCCTCTGGGGCCATCAAGGATGGCGTTGCAACCGACCCCGAGATCCTGGGGGCAGCCATTCGGGACCTCCTGAACCAGTTGCGGATCCAGCCGCGCAGGGTGATCACGGACATCGGCGGGCAGGCCGTCATCGTGCGGGAGATCAAGCTCCCCGAGATGACGAGGGAGGAAGTCGCCCAAGCCGTGAAGTTCGAGGCAGAGCGCTACATCCCCTATGGCGTCAAGGACATGGTGGTGGACTTCGACATTGTGGGGGAGGTCCTTGAGGGGGGACAGCGGCGGTTGCTGGTCCTCCTGGTGGCGGCGCGGAGGGAGCTCGTGGACAAGCAGCTCAAGGCCCTGGATGTCGCCGGGGTCCATCCTGAGATCCTCGACGTGGAAGCCTTCGCCGTGCTGCGCGGATTGAGGGGGGCTACCGCTGCCCAGGGGCCAGACGGCGAAGCCCTTGTGTACGTGGACATCGGGGCGGACGCGACGGATATCCTGGTGACCGAGGGGGAGAGCCTGCGCCTCATGCGGAATGTCTCTACAGGTGGGAACAACCTGACCCGCGCCATCTCCCTGGCGATGGATCTGGACTTCGGGGCTGCGGAGGAGCTCAAGGTGAAGAAGGGGACCCTTCTTCCAGAGGAGGTCGAGGGCGACCGCACAGCCCGGGAGCTCTACGACATTGTGTTGCCCCACCTCGTGGACATCGCTGCGGAGATCAGGAGGTCTGTGGACTACTTCCAGACACGGTTCCAGAAAACTCGCATGGGCAAGGTCTTCCTCAGTGGGGGGACGGCGCGCCTCAAAGGCATCGACCGCTTCCTAGCGACCGAGCTGGGCCTGGAGGTTGTGGTGGGGGACCCCTTCCAGGGGTATACGTATGACGAGCGCGCCTTCCCCGAGGAGGAGCGGAGGCGTTCCGGCCCGGCGATGGCCGCTGCCATCGGGCTGGCCAGGCGGGGGGCGGAGGAGCTATGATCCGGATCAACCTGTTGCCTGAGAAGAGGGTGCGGCGGCCGCGGCTCAGGGCTCCCCGCCTGTCGACGTTCGCGCTCCTTCTCCTCCTGCTGGTCCTCATCGGCACCTGGTGGACCTACCTCACCGTCCGGAACAGTCGGCTGGAAGCGGAATTGCGGCGCCTTGACAAAGAGATCGCCCTCTTGCATCCCCAGGTGCAGCGAGTGGAGGCGTTGCGATCCCGGATCGAGCAAGCCAAGAGGAAGGAGGCCCTCCTCAGGCGCCTGGAGCAGGCCGTGTTCCCCTGGGATCGCGTCCTCGAGGAGGTGCGGGCGATCATTCCGAAGGACGTGTGGCTGACGAACCTCGCGTCGGACGAGCGGGGGAACATCACCATCGGGGGCTTCGGCCTTTCCTACGCTGCTGTGGCGAATTTCTTGGCGAACCTAGAGGCGAGCCCTTCTTTCCAGGACGTGGACCTCGGGGGGAGCCAGAAACAACAGATCGCCGGCCGCGACGTGGTGAACTTCACCGTGACGTGCCGCTTGGCTACCTTCCAGGCATCGAAGGAGGCTTCGGGACAGTGACGCGGCGGGAACAGACCCTCCTCACACTGGCCGTTGTGCTGGCATTGCTCGTGCTCTTCTACGTCTACGGATACCAGCCCAAGCAGGCAGCCTATCAGGAGCTGGCGAGCAGGCTCGCAGCCAAGCAAGAACAGCTCGCCAGGATGCGGACCTCCATCGCCCAGGCCTCTCGCCTGGAGCGGGAATACAAGGAATTGCAGGGGTTCATCGCCCGGATGGAGGCCAGGCTCCCCACGGGGAAGGATATCCCCGCGCTCCTGGTGGCCCTGGAGGAATTGACCCGCAGGACCGGGGTAGACCTCGGCGCTGTGCGCACAGGACAGCTTCAGCCGGCCAGCGCCCCCCAGCAGGGGGCAGGGAGGCAGAAGAGCCCGGCCCAGGGGGAGCTCCGGTATTCCAGGATGCCCCTGGAGATCATCCTCTACGGTTCGTATAGCCAGATCGGGATCTTCCTCCGGGAGCTCCAGGACTTCCCCAGGCTCATCGCCATTTCCCGCATCACCATTTCGCCGAGGACACTCCCTACGCTCGCCGTGAACCTTTCCGGCGAGACCTTCGTCCTCGAGGGGGGACCTGGAAGGTCCCCACAGGGTGCGGAAGGGGGGAGATGAGGTGGCCAGGATCCGTGAGCTGTTCCGCACCCATCCGGTCATAAGCTGGGGCCTCGTCCTGCTGGTCCTCCTCGGCCTGGGCTACGCGGGGATTCGCACCTTCACTCCCCCTGCACCTCCACAGAGAGAACCCGCCAGGCTGGCCGAGGAGCAGGCGCCGCCTGCGGCGCCTCCACTTCAGCGGGCTGCAAAGGCAGCGCCGATCCCGAGCCTGCAGGGCGCGGGGAGACCGGATCCGTTCCAGCCCCTCGTGGTGGAGAAACCGGCCGGCCAACCTCGGCGGCCTGCTTTGACACCTCCGGCAACGCCTGTGGTCCCTGCAGTTCCACCTCTCCCTCTCCCTCCACCGCCCTCCCCACCTCAGGTTTCGCCACCGATCCCACAGAAACCGGAGGTGCAGCAGCCGCCAACGCCCGCGCCCGTGCAGGAGCCGCCATTGCCTGCGTTGGCCGTCACGGGCATCTTTTCTGATGCGCGGCCTCTTGCCATTGTCCGGGCAGGAGGTACGACGTCCATCGTGGCCGAGGGGGAGGAGGTCATCCCGGGGGTGAAGGTCGTGCGCATCGAGCCAGAGGGGGGCCGAGTTGTGGTCGAGGTGAATGGGAGGAGCGTGGAAGTCCGTTTAGGGGGTGACTGACCAAGTGCCGTGCTTCAGGTCTCATAGTTCAGGGGTAAAGCTTGTTCCCCTCATCTTCATTGCCTCTTTGCTGTTCACGGCGCCATCCCCGATGGCGGCAGGGGAAGCAAAGGCGCGCGTTGTCTCCGTGACGGTGAAGGAATTCGTAGGGAAGCTCCAGGTGGGCATCGTGGCAACCGGACGCGTTAACACCCGCTGGTACGAGCTGGAAGCTCCACCGAGGGTCGCAATCGACGTGTTTCCGGCCGTCTTGGAGAAGGGCCTCCCACAGGTCCTGGAGGTGGGGAAGGGTCCGGTGGTACGCCTCCGCGTCGGGCAGTTCCGGGAGGATACCGTACGGGTCGTCCTCGACCTGAGCAGGCCGGCGAAGGTACAGGTAGATCAGTCGGCGCCCCAGGTGGTCGTGGCGATAGTCCCCATCCCGGGCTCCGCTACTGCCTCGCTGAAGCCTATGGAGAAGCCTATGGAAGCGCCTCCATCGGTCAAGAACGCCCCTCTGCCGCAGCCTGCGCCGACGGCACAGGCCCCGTCCAGCCCGGAGCGAACGGAAGAGGCTCCTCCTCGGAGTTCGCCCTCTCCGTCCGCCCAGGGAGGGCCTTCCCGGATCACGCTGGAGCTGCGGGATGCGGAACTTTCCGACATCCTCGCTGCGTTGGGGCGGATCTGCAATTTCAACATCGTCACAGATGCTTCCGTGAAGGGGCGGGTGACCATCCGGCTCCTCGACGTCACCTGTGACGAGGCGCTGCGCCTCATCCTCGAGCCGAACAACCTCGGCTATAAGAGGGTGGGCAAGAACCTCATCGTGATGGCGGCGGAGAAACTCGCGCCGCCACCTGAGGTCCCCCAGACGATCATCTATCCCTTGAACTTCGGGGACGCAGAGCAGGCGAGGGCTGCCGTGGCCGCGACGGTCCCAGGGATCCGGGTGGCCATCGACAAGCGCACCAACGCCCTGATCGTGACGGGGACACAGGCGCAGCACGAGGAGGTCCAGAAGGTCCTTGTAGGTCTGGACATCCAGATCCCCCAGGTGATGATCGAGGCGAGGGTTGTGGACATCAGCGCCTCCACCCTCGAGCAGCTCGGTCTTCAGTGGGGGTTCACCCTGGGACCCCACGGGACGGTCAAAGGGGATGAGTCCACGAGCAGGGTGACCTTCGGCATCGTCTCAGGACCGATCCTGCAGGCGTCTTTGAACGCCCTGGTGACCGAGGGGAAGGCGCGCGTCTTATCGGCCCCGCGGGTTGCCGTCGTCGACGGCAACAAAGCCTCTATCGTCCTCGGGGACGAGATCCCGATCCCGCAGCGGGATGCCCAGGGGAACATCACCTTTACCTTCCGGCCCGTGGGGGTCAACCTCTCCATCACGCCGAGGGTGAACAGGGATGGGTTGATCACCACCGTCATCGTTCCCGAGGTGAGCCGGGTCATCGAGTTCCTCTCCACCCCAGCGGGCCCTGTCCCGCGCATCGGCACGCGCAAGGTTGATTCCATCGTGACCGTCAAGGATGGGGACTCCATCGTCATCGCTGGCCTGATCAGCGATGAGGAGCGGAAGACCCTGGTGAAGGTCCCCCTGCTCGGGGACATCCCCGTGATCGGGTCCCTGTTCCGGTTCACCACGACGGATGTGCGCCGGAGTGAGGTGATCTTCATCATCACCCCGAGGATCATCTCTCCTGGGCAGCAGCTTCCCAAGCCCTAGCGTAGAGATGGGATTGGGCTCTATGCTGCAGGGGCGGGTTCCGCCCGCCCCTGCAGCATTTGGGGCCAGCATTGCAGAGAGTGGGGGGATTCAGGTATATTAGGCGAAGAGCGCAACCTAGTGGGCGAGATGAGGGGAGGCAGTGGGCATGAGGCGCCTGGAGCGCCTGCGGAAGCTCATGGAAGAACAAGGGGTCCCTGCGATCATGGTGGCGAAGCCAGAGAACAGGACCTATCTGAGCGGCTTCGATGGGACAGCAGGAATCGCCCTCGTGACGGAGACGGAGGCGTTGCTACTCGTGGATTTCCGCTATACTGAGCAGGCAACCCAGCAGGCCCCGCAGTTCCAGGTGATCCAGACCTCTCCCCAACCCTACGAGACCCTCGTCCAGGTGATCAGGGAGCGCGGCATCGAGCGGGTCGGGTTCGAGGCGGACTACCTTCCCTTTGCGCAGGTCCAGAAGCTCACCGAGGCCCTCCGGCCCGTCGAGGTTATCCCCATTGAGAGCATCGATCGGATCCGCTGGGTCAAGGATCAGGAGGAGCAGACACGCATCACCAGGGCCGTGGAGATCGCCGACACCGCGTTTGCCCACGTCCTAGAGTACTTACGTCCTGGGGTGACAGAACAGGAAATCGCCATTGAGCTGGAGTATTTCATGCGCAGGCAGGGAGCCACGAAACCAGCGTTCGATACCATCGTCGCCTCCGGGCCGCGGTCCGCCCTCCCCCATGGGAGGGCTTCAGAGAGGGTCCTCGAGCGGGGTGATCTCGTGACCCTAGATTTCGGTGCGGTCTACGGGGGATACTGTTCCGACTGCACGAGGACCGTCGTCCTGGGGAGGGCCACGGAGGACCAGCGGAAGATCTACACCATCGTCCTGGAGGCACAGGAGAAGGCGCTGGCAGCTTTGCGCCCTGGGGTCCAGGGGAAGGAAGTAGATGGGGTCGCCCGCTCCTTCATCGCTGAGCGAGGCTACGGGGAGCATTTTGGTCATGGGCTCGGGCACTCGGTGGGGCTGGCGATCCACGAGACGCCCACCCTCTCCACGCGGGAGGAGAATGTCCTCGAGCCAGGGATGGTGCTCACGGTGGAGCCGGGGATCTACTTACCAGGGTGGGGGGGCGTGCGCATTGAGGACCTCGCTGTCGTCACCGAGGACGGTTGCCGGGTGCTGACGAAGGCCCCCAAGACCTTACTGGAGCTTTAAGTCACCCCACCAAAACCCGGACACGGGTTTTGGTGGGGACTCCGACACGGGGGGAGCTCCGGATACTGCGATGTAACATGATTTCCGCCCGTTTACTTGAACGACCGCTCGCGAGATCGGGGAAGGATACGGAAGGGGGTCGAAGGGAGATGATCTCGACCAACGATTTCCGTCCTGGAGTCCATATTGAGCTTGAGGGAGACCTCTACACCGTTATCGAGGCCCAACACGTGAAGCGGGGGAGGGGCTCCGCGTACGTGTGGGCGAAGATCAAGAACCTGCGCACCGGCGCGATTGTAGAGAGGACCTTCAACGCCGGCGAGCGGGTCCCCCAGGCGATCCTGGAGAGGAGGGAGATGCAGTACCTCTATGCCACGGGCGAGGAGTACGTCTTCATGGACCAGGAGAGCTACGAGCAGGTGGGGATCCCGGTGGACGTGCTGGGGGATGCCGTCCACTACCTCGTAGAGAACATGGTGGTCGGCGTGTACTTCCACGAGGGGCGCCCCATTGAGGTCGAGCTCCCCACGGCGGTGGAGCTGGAGGTGGTGGAGACGGCGCCGGGTGTCCGGGGGGACACGGTCTCCGGGGGTTCCAAGCCAGCCACCCTGCAGACAGGCCTGGTGGTCCAGGTCCCCCTGTTCGTCCAGGTGGGCGACCGGATCCGCGTGGACACGCGCACGGGGGAGTACCTGGAGAGGGTGAAATAACTCCGGTAGTCTGTTATAATGACCCTGTGGGAGTGAGCCGATCTGCAGGGAGGACGCCGGTTATCCTGGACATCGCCAGGACTAAGTAAACGGACAGAACGCGTGCTTTACGGTAGCATGTGGAGCTTTCGCCGTGTCGGGGTCCCCGCCAAGGGGTCCCCACCAAAACCCATGTCCGGGTTTTGGTGGGGTGCCCGAATCCGTTTCAGGATTTTGGTGGGGTGACTCAGGAGGACCACCTTCGGGTGGTCACTTTTGTGTGCGGGGTGTTGATGGAGGTTCGCGATGGGGTCCACGGGGAGGGCCTTGGGAAAGCGGAGGAGGTCCAGGGAGGCGGCGTTCCAGCTCCTGTTCCAGTGCGATGTGGGGAAGACCCCCCTTGAGGAGGGCCTGGCGGAGCTCCGGAAGCGCCCGTGGGACCTCCAGGAGTGGACGTTCGTGGAAACCCTTTGCCGTGGGACGTGGGCGCGGAAGCAGGAGCTCGACCTCCTCATCGGCCGCTATGCCAGCGGCTGGACCGTCCCCCGCTTGGCCGCTGTGGACAGGACCATCCTGCGGATGGCCGCCTACGAGCTGCTGTACATGGAGACCCCGCCGAGCGTGGTGATCAACGAGGCGGTGGAGCTGGCGAAGAAGTTCGGCACGGAGGACTCCGGGCGGTTCGTCAACGGCGTCCTTGGCGGGGTCTATCGGAACGAGGTTGCCTCTACGAAGATCCAGTAGATTTGTAAGATTTGTATGGAAAACGGGCGGATCCACGTGTGGATCAAGGGTCTGGTCCAGGGCGTAGGGTTCCGGTTCTTTGCAGAGCGCCATGCAGGGCGCCTCGGCCTTACGGGGTTCGTCCGGAACCTCCCTGACGGCCAGGTGGAGGTCGTGGCGGAGGGGAAGAGGGCGGACCTGGAGGCTTTCCTCGACCTCCTCCGAAAAGGGCCGCCTGGGGCGATTGTCCGCGACGTCGAGGTGCAGTGGGAGGCGTGGACGGGTGCCTACAGGGATTTCCAAATCCGCTACTGAGGGGCCCGACCTGCGGGCCTACCTGGAGGAGAGGAGGGCGCTCGTCGAGGAGGGGCTGGGTCATGCCGTCCCTGGGAGGGAACAGTTCCCCAGCCTCATCCACCGGGCGATGCACCACAGCCTCTTCGCGGGAGGGAAGCGCCTCAGGCCGATCCTCGTGATCGCCGCCGCAGAGGCGGTGGGCGGGACCCCTGAGATGGTCCTTCCGACGGCCTGTGCCGTAGAGCTCATCCACACGTACTCCCTCATCCACGACGACCTCCCCTCCATGGACAACGCCGATACCCGGCGCGGGCTCCCCACCTGCCACCGTGTCTATGGGGAGGCGATGGCGGTGCTAGCAGGGGATGCCCTCCATGCCCTGGCCTTCGAGCTCCTCGCCCGGAACGCTGCCATCGCGGGTCCTGAGAGGGCTCTGGTCGTGATCGAGGAGATCGCTCAAGCCATCGGGACCCGCGGGATGGTCGGGGGCCAGGTCCTGGATCTCCTTGGGGAACGGGCGCCCCAGGAGGAGAAGGAGTCCCTGCTGAGCATCCTGGGAGAGGTGGCGGAGGGAACCCCTGATGGACCCCCCCTGGAGCGTCTCGTCTATCGCATCCACCGTCTGAAGACCGCCAGCCTGATCCGGGCGTGCGTGCGGGCAGGCGCCATTCTCGCAGGGGGAAGCGATGGAGAGCTCACGGCACTGACCGAATACGGCGAGTGCCTGGGGCTTGCTTACCAGATCGTCGACGATATCCTCGATGTGATCGGGGAAGAGGAGGTGCTGGGAAAGCAGGCAGGGACCGATGCAGCCAGGTCCAAAGTCACGTTCCCTACCGTGTTCGGGTTGGACCGGTCCAAGGAACTTGCGCGCGGGTACACCGAGCAGGCGGTGGCGGCCCTTGCCCCCCTCGAGGAGCGGGGGAGGGTCCTGGGGATGATCGCCCGCTACCTCCTGGAGCGTGAGCAATGAAGCAGGAGAGGGTCCGTCTCGATGTCCTCCTGGTGGACCGCGGCCTCTTCCCGACGCGGAGCCGTGCCCAGGCTGCGATCCTGGCGGGAGCCGTCCTCCTCGACGGGAAGCCTATCCAAAAGCCCGGCATCCTCGTGCCCCTCGATGCCAGGGTGGAGGTGAGACCCCAGGTGTCCCCCTATGTGAGCAGGGGAGGGTTGAAACTGGCCCGGGCGCTTGAGGTTTTCGGGATCGATGTACGGGGGAAGGTGGCCATCGACGTGGGAGCTTCCACGGGTGGGTTTACCGATTGCCTGCTACAGTCCGGCGCATCCCGCGTCTACGCCGTGGACGTCGGCTACGGCCTGCTCGACTGGAGGCTCCGGAATGACTCCCGAGTTGTCGTCCTCGAGCGGACGAACGCACGGTTCCTCAGGCCCGAGCACATCGGGGAGCGTGTCGACTTGATCACCGTGGATGTCTCCTTCATCTCCCTGACGAAAGTCCTCCCGGCGCTCCCTCCCCTTCTCCGCCCAGGCGGGGAGGTCCTTCCCCTGGTCAAGCCCCAGTTCGAGGCGGGTCCGCAAAAGGCCCGCAAGGGGGTTGTGAGAGACCCGGAGGTGCACCGGGAGGTCCTTATGGACGTGTGCGCCTGCGCCCTGGACCTTGGGTTCGCCGTCATGGGGATGACCTACTCCCCCCTCCGGGGCCCCGAGGGGAACATCGAGTTCTTCCTGCACCTCGCCCTGGGAGCGGGCGGGGGGATCGAGGATCTCGCGGAGGCCATTTGGAAGACCGTCGCGGAGGCGCATGCGGCGCTTTCCCCAGGCGCCCCGCGGAGGCCGCTCCGGGAGACGGAGCCAGTGGCCCGACCGCAGGGGGCATGGCGCGTCCCATGAGGGTCGGTGTGATCATCAACGAGGAGAAGCTGCGGGAGGAGCCAGAGGCCCTCTCCCTTGCCGGGGAGGCGATCAGGGCCATTGAAGGGGAAGGGTCTTCCGTTCTTTTAAATGCCGGGAGCGCGAGGCTTCTGGAGAGGGGGGAGATCGGCGTCCCCCCCGACGAGGTCGTCGGGAGGGCAGACCTCTTGGTCGTTCTTGGGGGCGACGGGACGATCCTGCGGGCGAGCCGGCAGGCAGGACCCCGAGGCATCCCTGTTTTAGGGGTGAACCTAGGGGGATTCGGGTTCCTGGCAGAGGTGGGGATCCGCGAGCTCAAGGAGGTCATCCCTCGGTTGCTGAGAGGGGACTACGCCCTGGACGAGCGGATGATGCTGGAAGCGGTCGTTGAACGGGGGGAGCAGAAGATCGAGGGGTTCCTGGCGCTGAACGATATGGTCGTGACCAAGGGTGGCTACGCCCGCCTCCTCCGGTTGCGCACGTACATCAACGGGGAGCACCTGGCCACCTATCCTGCGGACGGCTTGATTGTGAGCACGCCCACGGGGTCCACCGCCTACTCCCTTTCCGCTGGCGGCCCCATCGTGCATCCCAGGGTGGAGGTGATCCTCGTCACGCCCATCTGCCCGCACATGCTGCACGCTCGTTCTGTGGTGGTCTCCGGCGACGATACGGTCACAGTGGAGTTCGCAGGAGGGGTTGAGGGGGCCATGCTGACCGTGGACGGACAGGAGGGGTTCCCGCTCCAGGGAGGTGACCGCGTGGTCGTCCGCAGGGCCGCGCAGAGAGCGAAGCTGGTCCGGCTGTATCCATTCCAGTTCTATACCCTCCTGCGCCAGAAGCTCTCCTGGGGAGAGCGGTAACGCCCGATGTTGACGGAGCTGCGGATCCAGAACTTCGCCATCATCGATCGCCTGGCCATCCAGTTCGGGCGGGGGTTGAACCTCCTCACGGGTGAGACCGGCGCCGGCAAGTCCATCGTCGTCGATGCGCTCGCCGCCCTCCTGGGCGGCCGGGTTTCCGTGGAGATGATCCGGTCGGGTGAGGAGGAAGCGGTGATCGAAGGGCGGTTCGACCTCAGGGACTCCCCTGGTGCGGCGGAGCGGCTTGCGGCCATGGGGATCGATGTGGAGGGGGAAGAGGTCGTGCTCGTCCGGGAGATCGCCGCCGGCGGGCGGAGCCGGGGGTACATCAACGGCAGGGCGGCGACGGTGGGGATGCTTCGCGAGGTGGGGAGCGAGCTGGTGGAGATCCACGGCCAGCACGAGGGGCAGCGCCTCCTCCTCCCCAGCACGCACCTGGATTTGCTCGACGGCTACGGCGGTCAGGAGGTCCTCGCCCTCCGCGCCAGGGTGGAGGCGCTTTACAGGGAGTGGCAGGAGATCCGCCGCGAACTCGAATCCCTGCGGCTGGGAGAGCGGGAGAGGGCCAGGCGTCTGGATCTGCTCTCCTTCCAGCTCCAGGAGATCGATGCCGCAAAGTTGGAGCCCAACGAGGAGGAGGAACTCCGCCTCCTGTACACCCGTCTGCTCCACGCGGAGCGCCTCTCTCGGCTGGTCCTGGAGGCCTATGGGCGCCTCTACGAGGGGGATGGGAGCGCAGCAGTCGATTCCGTGGCTAGGGCCCTGGCCTCCCTCCGCGAGGGGGCGACCCTGGATCCTTCCCTCAATAGGTACGTGCAGGGCGTTGAGGAGATCCGCCAGAACATCGTGGAGCTCGCCCGGGAGCTCCGCCAGTACGCCGATTCTGTGGAGACCGACCCAGACCGGCTCGCCGCCGTGGCGGAACGCTTGGAGGTCATCCGCACCCTGAAGCGGAAGTACGGTGAGACCATTGAGGAGATCCTGCGCTACCGCGAGGAGATCTCCCGAGAGCTATCCACCCTTGCCCGCAGCGACGAGCGGGTGGCCGAGCTGGAGGCGCGGTTGGAGGAGGTCGAGGGAAACCTCCGCGAGGCGTGCCTTGCCCTCTCTCAGAGGCGCAGGGAGCTCATCCGGGAGCTCGAAGCGGAGGTCGTTGCCGAACTCTCCTCCCTGGAGATGCCCCGGGCAACCTTCCGCGTGCACATGGAACAGCGGGAGGATCCCCACGGCCTGTTCTTGGGCGACCGGCGGGTGGCGGTCAGCGGGAGGGGGATGGATAGCGTGGAGTTCCTGCTCTCCGCCAACCCCGGCGAACCTCCCAGACCGCTGGTCAAGGTGGCCTCAGGTGGGGAGCTCTCCCGCATCATGCTGGCCCTTCGGTGCATCCTTGCGGAGGCCGACGCGGTCCCTACGCTCGTGTTCGATGAGATCGACGCCGGCATCGGAGGCCGGACGGGGCAGGTGGTGGGGGAGAAACTCTACACCCTCGGCACGCGCCGCCAAGTGATCTGCGTGACCCACCTGCCGCAGATCGCCAGTATGGCCGACACCCACTTCTATGTGTACAAGCAGGTAGAGGGGGGAAGGACGCGAACCCTTGTGAAGGCTCTGGAAGGGGGCGAGCGCATCCAGGAGGTGGCGCGCATGCTTGCGGGGAAGCGACCCAGCCCCATTGCCTTGGAGCACGCCGAGGAGATGGTGCGCAGGTCGCAGGAGATTGCCAAGACGTTGCGAAGCAAATTCGGGGCGAGGGCTCGGTCATGACGAAGTACATCTTTGTCACGGGAGGAGTGGCTTCGGCGCTGGGGAAGGGGATCGTCTCCGCCTCGATCGGCCGCTTGCTGAAGAGCCGGGGGCTGCGTGTGACCCTCCTCAAATTCGATCCCTACGTGAACGTGGACGCTGGGACGATGAACCCTTACCAGCACGGAGAGGTGTTCGTCACCGAGGACGGCGCAGAGACGGACATGGACCTCGGCCACTACGAGCGGTTCATCGACGAGAACCTGAGTAGGGAGAACAACGTGACCACGGGGAAGATCTACTTCTCCGTGATCACCCGGGAGCGCCGCGGCGAGTACCTTGGGGCGACGGTTCAGATCATCCCGCACGTGACCAACGAGATCAAGGAGGCCATCCGGGAGGTCGGCAGGAGGTCGCAAGCGGACGTGGTCATCGTCGAGGTGGGTGGGACGGTCGGGGACATCGAAGGACTCCCCTTCCTGGAGGCGATCCGGCAGTTCCGGCACAACGTCGGGGAGGAGAACGTCATGTACATCCACGTCTCCCTCGTCCCCTACCTCAAGACCGTGGGGGAGCTGAAGACGAAACCGACCCAGCACAGCGTCAAGGAGCTTCGGAGCATAGGGATCCAGCCCGACGTGATCGTCTGCCGCACGGAATTCCCCCTGCAGCCTTCGATCAAGGAGAAGATCGCCCTCTTCTGCGACGTCCCCCTCGAGGCAGTCATCCAGGCCATCGACATGGAGACCATCTACGAGGTCCCCCTGATCCTGGAGGAGGAGGGGTTGACAGACATCATTGTGCGCCGCCTGGGGATCTCCTGCGGAGAGCCCCGCTTGGAGGAGTGGCGGGAGCTCGTGAACAGGATCAAGAACCCCCACCATGAGGTGACCATAGCCCTCGTGGGGAAGTACATGGGGGGAGGGGATACCTACGTCAGTATCGTGGAGGCATTGCACCACGGTGGGATCGCCAACCGCGCCAGGGTGCGGATCCTGAAGGTAGATTCCGAGGACCTGGAGCGTCTGGACGATGCGGGGATCGCCTCCCGCCTGGGGGGTTGCGATGGCGTCCTCGTCGCCCCGGGGTTCGGCGACCGGGGGGTGGAGGGGAAGGTCAAGGCCATCAAGTTCTGCAGGGAGCATGATGTCCCGTTCTTCGGCGTCTGCTACGGGATGCAGTGGGCTGTGGTGGAGTTCGCCCGGAATGTGTGCGGCCTCCGCGGCGCGAACACCACGGAGGTCGATCCGCACACCCCGCACCCGGTGATCGACCTCCTCCCGGAGCAGAAGGGGGTGACGGAGAAAGGAGGGACGATGCGCCTTGGCTCCTTCCCCTGCCGCATCGTGCCGGGTTCCCTGGCCCACCAGGCATACCGAGAGGAGGTGGTATTCGAGCGCCACCGCCACCGCTACGAAGTGAACAACGCCTACCTCCCCTTGCTGACCGCCAAAGGCCTCAATGTGACCGGGATCTACCCAGAGAAGAACCTGGCAGAGATCATCGAGCTCCCCGGCCACACCTGGTTCCTGGGGACCCAGTTCCACGCAGAGTACCGCTCCAGGCCGAACGCTCCCCACCCCCTATACCGAGAGTTCATCCGGGCCTCCCTGCAGCACGCTTGGAGGCGGAGGACCGTGGAGGAGGCGATCCGCGCGGGGGAGCAGTGAGCGAGGTAGACCTGTTGCCTAACGTCTGTCCCGTGGTCGTCAAAAATAGATCCAGGAAGGAGGTTCGAGATGGGTCTTGTCGCGTACGTCAACGGCGAGTTCGTTCCGAAGGAAGAGGCAAAGGTCTCCGTGCTCGATCACGGGTTCCTGTATGGGGACGGCGTGTTTGAGGGCATCCGGGCCTACAACGGGAGGATCTTCCGGCTGCAGCAGCATATCGATCGGCTCTACGAGTCTGCCAAGACGATCATGCTGGAGATCCCCCTCTCCAAGGAAGAGATGGCGCGGGCGATCGTCGAGACCGTGCGGCGGAACGGCTTGCGGGACGCCTACATCCGCCCGATCGTGAGCCGCGGCGTGGGGGACCTCGGGCTGGACCCGCGGAAGTGCGGCCGTCCCACCGTCGTGATCATTGTGGATCACATCCAGCTCTACCCCAAGGAAGCCTACGAGAAGGGGCTGAGGACCATCACCGCCTCGACCCGCAAGATCCCTCCGCACAGCCTGAACCCGCGGGTGAAATCCCTGAATTACCTGGGCAACATCATGGCGCGGATCGAGGCGAACCTCGCCGGAGTGGAGGAAGCGATCATGCTCACCACAGACGGGTTCGTCGCGGAATGTAGTGCCGACAACATCTTCATCGTCGAAGATGGGACAGTGATCACGCCTCCCCCGCACTTGGGGATCCTCAAGGGGGTGACCCGCGACGCCGTGCTGGAGCTCTGTGGGAAGCTGGCCATCCCTGCCGCCGAGCGCGTCTTCACCCTCCACGACGTCTACACCGCCGACGAGTGCTTCCTCACAGGCACCGGGGCCGAGATCGCCCCCGTGGTGGTCGTGGACGGCAGGCGCATCGGGGATGGCACCCCCGGCCCGGTCACCAGGCGCCTCATCTCCGCTTTCCGGGAGCTCACAAGCAAGGAGGGGACGCCGGTCTACGAGGAGGAAGAAGCTCCCTCCCGGCATGGGTAGGCTTAGTGCACCCCACAAAACGCGAAGCATTTTGTGGGGACCCCGCCTAAGTCACCCCGCCAAAATCCCGAAACGGATTCGGGCACCCCACCAAAACCCGGACACGGGTTTTGGCGGGGACCCCTTGGTGGGGACCCCGACACGGGGCAAGCTCGAGGAGCGATTGTGTAGCATCATTTCTCTCCGTTTACTTAGTCCTTTCCGATGGCAGGGAGAACGCTGTGGGCAAAGTTCCTGAGAAGACCCTCAACGTACGGCGGGTCTACGACGGCCAGGTCGTCGGCCTTCGCGTGGAGGAGGTAGAGCTTTCAAGTGGCCGGCGGGCGATCCGGGAGATCGTGGAGCACCGCGGAGCAGTGGGGATCGTTCCCCTGACGCGGGAGGGGGAGGTGCTCCTTGTGCGGCAATACCGGAAGGCTGTCGACCAGTGGCTCGTGGAAATCCCTGCGGGCACCATCGAGCCGGGGGAGGAGGTCGAGGCCTGCCTGGAGCGGGAGCTGGCAGAAGAGGTCGGTGTCCGGGCGGGGCGGTACGAGAAGATCACGAGCTTCTTCCCTTCCCCCGGATTCCTCACCGAGGTCCTCCACATCTACCTGGCCACCGACCTCACCCCCTACGAGCTGGAACGGGAAGAGGAGGACCTCCACATCCTCCGGGTCCCACTGGCGCAGGCCAAGGAGATGGTTCGTCGAGGGGAGATCAAGGACGCCAAGTCCATCATCGGGATCCTGCTGGCGGCAGAGCACGTTGGGGTGCAGGGAGGCTAAGGAGAGGATGGAGGAGCGGGATCCCTGGATGAACCTGGTGGATGCTTTCCTTAATCATGCCCTGGCTGGGTTGGGGCTTGCCACCAACACGATCGAAGCATATTCCCAGGATCTCCGGGACTTCACCCAGTACCTTGCCAGGAAGGGGATCCATCGCCCCGAGGAGGTCCGGAGGTCCACGATCACCCTCTACCTCTTCTCCCTGCGCCGCCGAGGGTTCACCCCTGCCACGGCACGGAGGAGGCTCTCGGCGATCCGGAGTTTCTATCGCTACCTCCTCCAGGAGGGTCGGGTGAGCGCCGATCCCACCCTCGACCTGAGCGGGCCCAGGGTTGGCCGGAGGCTCCCCAAGGTCCTCACCCTCGAGGAGGTGGAGCGGCTCCTCGCACAACCCCAGGGCTCCTCTCCCCTCGCCCTGAGGGACCGGGCCATGCTCGAGGTCCTCTACGCCACGGGGTTGCGGGTCTCCGAGCTCGTCTCCCTGGACCTTCAGGACGTGCACCTGGAGATGGAGTATGTCCGTTGTCGGGGGAAGGGGGGCAAGGAGCGGATCGTGCCCCTGGGTTCCATGGCCGTCCGCGCCCTCCTCGCATATCTCCGCGAAGGGCGCCCGTTGCTTGCCAGGGGACGCCAGACCCCTGCTCTCTTCCTGAACCGCCGGGGCGGTCGCATCACCAGGCAGGGGTTCTGGAAGGTCCTCCGCCAGTACGCCCGGGAGGCGAGGATCAAGGGGACCGTCCGGCCACACATCCTGCGGCACTCCTTCGCCACCCACCTCCTGGAAAGGGGGGCGGATCTGCGTGCCGTTCAGGAGATGCTCGGGCATGCCAGCATTGCCACGACCCAGATCTACACGCATGTGGCGAAGGAGCGGTTACGCCAGATCTACGAGGAGGCGCACCCCCGGGATGCGATGGAAGGGTAGGGGGTGAGTCAGGCGATGGGGCCGTTCCGTCGGGTGATCGTGCTCGTCCTGGACAGCGCAGGGATCGGTGAGCTCCCCGACGCCCCCATGTACGGGGATGAGGGGAGCAGCACCATCCCCCATACGGCAGAGGCCGTGGGTGGGTTGCGCCTCCCTACGCTCCAGCGCCTCGGACTTGGGAACATTGTTCCCATCCGAGGCGTGCCGGCGGTTCTCTCCCCCCTGGCGGCATACGGGAAGATGGCGGAGGTCTCGCCGGGGAAAGATACGACAACCGGTCACTGGGAGCTCATGGGGGTGATCCTCGACCGCCCGTTCCCCACGTATCCTCATGGCTTCCCCCAGGAGATCATCGCGGCGTTCGAGCAGGCGATCGGGCGGAGGGTCCTGGGGAACAAGCCTGCCTCGGGGACGGAGATCATCAAGGAACTTGGGGAGGAGCACCTCCGCACAGGTTCCCCGATCGTGTACACGTCCGCAGACAGCGTCTTCCAGATCGCCGCCCACGAGGAGGTTATCCCGGTGGAGGAACTCTACGAGATGTGCCAGATCGCCCGCCGCCTCCTTGTGGGGGAGCACGCCGTGAGCCGTGTCATCGCCCGCCCGTTCGTGGGGAGGCCGCCGGACTTCGTCCGGACCGACCGCCGGAGGGATTTCTCCCTGGAGCCCCCCGCCCAAACAGTGCTGGACGTCGCCTGCGACGCTGGCACGGAGGTTGTGGGGATCGGGAAGATCGAGGACATCTTCGCTGGGCGCGGGATCACACGGGCCGTGCACACCCACGACGACATGGATGGCCTGGACAGGCTCCGGGAGGCGATGGGGGAGGTTCGGGAGGGTTTGATTTTCGCCAACGTCGTGGACCTCGACACCAAATACGGGCACCGCAACGACCCCAAGGGCTACGCCGAGCAGCTCGAACGCATCGATGGACGCCTCCAGGAGATCCTCGAGGCCGTGGGTGAAGGAGACCTGTTCCTCCTCACGGCCGACCACGGAAACGACCCCACAACACCAAGCACCGATCACTCCCGGGAGTACGTGCCGGTCCTGGCTTACGGCCCCGGTGTGCGGCCGGTTCTGCTGGGGGTACGGAAGACGTTCGCGGATGTGGGAGCCACGGTAGCCGAGGCGCTGGGGCTCAAGTGGAATGGCCCTGGGAGGAGTTTCCTGGGTCAGGTGGCGGCAGGGTAAAGGAGGGGGCAATGGAGCTGAGGAGGCAGATCCAGGAAGCAACCGAGTTCATCCAGTCGAGGTGCCGCACAAAGCCTCGCATCGCCATCATCCTCGGGTCGGGTCTTGGGGGCCTGGCGGGGGAGATCGAGCGCGAGGCCGCCATCCCCTACGTGGAGATCCCTCACTTCCCCCAGGCGACGGTGGAGGGGCACGCCGGTAACCTGATTCTGGGAACGTTGGAGGGAAAGCCTGTAGTGGCCATGCAGGGCAGGATCCACTACTACGAGGGGTACTCCCTGGCCCAGGTCACCTTCCCCGTGCGGGTGATGCGCTCCCTAGGGGCTGAGGTGCTTTTGGTCAGCAATGCTGCCGGCGGCCTCAACCGCCTCTTCCGGCCAGGGGATCTCATGATCATCGTCGATCACATCAACTTCATGGGCTCCAACCCTCTCATTGGGCCCAACGATCCCACGCTGGGGCCGCGGTTCCCCGATATGTCCCAGGCCTACGACCCGGTTCTCATCGACCTGGCCGAGCGCGTGGCCATCCGCCTGGGGATCCCGATCCGGAAAGGGGTGTACGTGGCGGTCCATGGGCCGAGCTACGAGACCCCTGCGGAGCTGCGGATGCTCGCCCGGTGGGGCGCGGACGCCGTGGGGATGTCCACTGTGCCAGAGGTGATCGTGGCGAGGCACATGGGGATGCGCGTCCTGGGGATCACCGCGATCACCGACCTGGCTACGGGGGAGCAGGTGCAGCCCCTCAGCCATGACGAGGTGATCGCCGTCGCCGCGCAGATCGAGCCCAAGTTCGTCCAGCTCGTGAAACAGATCGTGCGGGAGATGGAGGGATGAAGAGGGGCTACGATGCGCGCGTATGATCTCATCCGGAAAAAGCGCGATGGCGGTGAGCTGACGCGGGAGGAGATCCGCTTCCTCCTCGAAGGGTTCCTCTCTGGAGAGATCCCGGACTACCAGATGGCCGCCTTCCTCATGGCCGTCTACTTCCGGGGGATGGGGAGCTCGGAGATGGCCGAGTTCACCATGGCCATGGTGCGCTCGGGAAAGACGCTCGATCTGAGCGGTATCCGGGGGATCAAGGTGGACAAGCACAGCACCGGAGGGGTAGGGGACAAGACCTCCCTCGTGCTCATCCCGCTTGTGGCCAGCGCTGGCCTCCCCGTGGCGAAGATCTCCGGGAGGGCCCTCGGGCACACCGGCGGGACCATCGACAAGCTTGAGTCGATCCCTGGGTTCCGTGTCGAGCTCTCCCTGGAGGAGCTCGTGGAACAGGTCAACCGTGTGGGGTGCGCCATCGTCGGGCAGACCGCGGACCTCGTCCCAGCGGATAAGAAGATCTATGCCCTGCGGGACGTCACAGCGACTGTGGACAGCATCCCCCTCATCGCCAGCAGCATCATGAGCAAGAAGATCGCCGCCGGGGGGGACGCGATCGCCCTGGACGTGAAGACGGGAAGTGGCGCGTTCATGAAGACACTGGAGGAAGCCCGAGCCCTCGCAGAGGCCATGGTGGAGATTGGGCGGCAAGTGGGGCGCAGGACCGTTGCGGTGATCAGCGATATGGACCAGCCCCTTGGGAGGGCTGTAGGGAATGCGCTGGAGGTGGCTGAGGCGATTGCAACCTTGAGGGGAGAAGGTCCCCCTGATCTGGTGGAGCTCTGCCTCACCCTGGGGAGCCACATGGCCAGGCTGGGGGGGTTGGTGGGGACGGCGGAGGAAGGAAGGGCCTTGATGGAACAACACCTGCGGACCGGCAAGGCCAAGGAGAAGTTCCGGGAGATGCTCGTTGCACAGGGAGGGGATCCCACGGTCGTTGAGGATCCCAGGCTCCTCCCCCGCGCTTCCATCCAGGAGCCCGTCCCAGCGGTGGCAGGGGGGTATGTCCAGGCGATCGATGCACAGGCCGTTGGGCTTGCGGCGATGGCCCTGGGTGCGGGCAGGGTGAGGAAGGAGGACCGAATCGATCCGGCCGTCGGGATCGTCCTCAATCGCAAGGTGGGGGACCGCGTCCACGCGGGGGAGCCTCTTGCCTTTGTTCACGCCTCCGACGAGGCTCGAGCGCGGAGAGCGGTGGAGGAGGTCCAGGGGGCCTATCGCATTGGGCCTAACCCACCGGTCCCGAGACCCTTAATCCATGACGTGATCGAGTAGGCGATCCATCACATCGGCCATGCCCAAGATCGTGATCCCTAATCCAGCGCTCGTGGTCCTGTGTGGGCCTGCAGGGAGCGGGAAGAGCACCTTCGCCAGGCGGTTCTTCCCCGAGACGGCCATCGTCTCCTCGGACAGGTGCCGTGCCCTTCTCGGCGACGATGAAGCGAACCTCGCCGTCTCGCGGGAGGCCTTCGAGCTGTTCCACTACCTCATCGACCGACGCCTCAGCCTGGGCCGTCTCACCGTCGCTGACAGCACAGCGTTGCGCCGGCAGGCCCGGCGCAACCTTCTGGAGATCGGGAGAAGGCACAACGTCCCGGTGATCTTGATCGTGTTCGATATCCCAGAGGAGGTTTGTTACACGCACGACCTCAGTAGGTCACGAAGGGTGGGGCGACCTGTGATCGCGCGCCAGGTCCAGATGCTGCAGGAGGCCCTCCGTTCCATCCCCGAAGAAGGGTTTGACCAGGTGGTTGTGCTGGGGGAGGAGGAACTCCGCCGGACGACTGTAGAAATCCAGCGAAGGGAGCGTATCCCCCAGCCTTCGAGGTCGTGCACTGGTGATCGGGCAGACCAGACTGACAGATAGGAGGCGAGGAACGATGGAGATCACGCGCGTCGGCGTCGTCGGGTGCGGGCTCATGGGATCGGGGATTGCCGAGATCTGCGCGAGGGCAGGGTATGAGGTGATCGTCCGCGAGGTCAACGAGGACCTGCTCAGGGCGGGGCTCCAGCGCATTGACGCCTCCATGCGCAAGGCGGTTGAGCGCGGGAAGCTCGAGGCCAAGGAGGCCGAGCAAGCAAAGGCCCGGATCACAGGGACCGTGGACTTGACTCTCTTCTCCCAGGTCGACCTCGTCATCGAGGCCATCGTGGAGAACATGGAGGAAAAGAAGCGGCTCTTCCAAGAACTCGACGGGATCTGCCCACCTCATGCCGTCTTCGCGAGCAACACCTCTTCCCTGTCCATCACGGAGATGGCGTCGGTGACGCGGCGCCCTGAGAAGTTCGTGGGGATGCACTTCTTCAACCCGCCGCCGGTGATGAAGCTCGTAGAGGTCGTGCGCGGCTACCTCACCAGCGACGAGACGGTCGCCACGGCCAGGGCGTTCGCCGAATCCCTGGGCAAGACCGTCGTGATGACTAAGGACCGGCCCGGCTTCATCGTGAACCTGCTGCTGGTCCCCTATCTCTTGGATGCGATCAGGGCCCTGGAACTTGGCGTGGCCACCAAGGAGGAGATCGACACCGCCGTGACCCTTGGGCTGGGGCACCCCATGGGCCCGTTTACCCTCCTCGACTTCGTGGGCCTGGATACGACCTACTACATCGCTGAGGCCATGTACCAAGAATTCAAGGATCCGCGCTTTGCCGCCCCGCCCCTCCTGAAGCGGATGGTCCTCGCTGGGCACCTGGGGCGGAAGTCCGGGAAGGGGTTCTACGACTACACCGCTGGAGCAGGCGGATGAGAGCATTCTGGCTGATCCTTCTTGCGGCCCTCATGGGCTCCCTGGCCCAGCTCCTGTTGAAGCTGGGGTCGAGCCGGTTGGGGGCTTCAGCGGTTCCCCTGGACCTAACAGTTCTCTGGAAGATCGTCACGAACGGCCCGATCCTCCTGGGCCTCGGGCTATATGCCCTGGCCTCGATCGTCTGGATCGTCGTCCTCACAAGGGCGGAGCTGAGCTTCGCCTACCCCATGCTCGCCCTCACCTACGTCTTCGTCACGGCCGGGTCGTGGGTCTTCTTCCGGGAGCCGGTAATCGGTCTCAGGGTCATTGGCATGGTCCTCGTGGTCATCGGGGTGATCCTCATTGGGAGGACGTAGCGTCATCTTAGTCCGTTCCCTTAACTTCTTTTGGTTTCGAGTTTGGTTTTTCGCAGGGAGAGTGCGGTTCGGAGCCTCTCATACGTATTCTTTGCGGCAGCCGCGAGCAACCGCGCATCTGTTCCAGCTGCTACAAAAAGAAACCCTTGATCTATGCGAGCAAGCGCTTCCTCCGCACTCTCGGCCATGATCCCAGCCGCGATACCATTGGCGCGGGCTGCATGCAGGATTCGCTCAACAGCTTGCCGGAATGTGGGATGGTCCAACTGCCCAAAGCAGCCGAGGTTCATGGAGAGGTCAGCAGGACCGATAAACAACACATCTACCCCTGGAATGGCCGCGATAGTTTCCGCGTTCTCCAGACCCTTCGTCGTCTCGATCTGACAGACCACAAGCAGAGAGTGTGCTAAGTAAACGGACAGAAATCTCGCTACACCGTAGCATCTGGAGCTTCCCTCGTGTCGGGGCCCCCGCCCAAATCCGTTTCAGGATTTTGGCGGGGTGACTTAAAGCTATTCGGAGGCCTCCTCCGGCACATGCTGGGAAGACTCAGGCGAGGGTTTCTGATCGACCAAGGCCTTCTTCACAGGGATTGCCTGACGCCTCTCGATCACAGATGCGAGGAGTATGCGCAGGTTTGCGTGCCAGGTGGTCCAGTCAGCGGGAGTTCGCGAGCTGCCGGTAGATCCGTCGCAGGGCCCGCTCACAGCGCTGAGGGAGAACTATTGCACGGTCAGGTCTTGACCCGATGGATCTGGGACCTACTGTGTGCTATATTTAAGAAGGACTTCTTCGCCTGCTCCACAAGCTCGCCTTCCTTGCCGGACAGGCCCAAGGACGTCCAACTGTGGGAACGACAGAAATCATGTGCGCCGTCGCCTCTTCAGAGATTTCCCCTGTGCGGGCTCCATCAAAATCCGCAGGGTCTTGGTGAGGCAGGCGAAGGGGAGGGAAGTATCGTGCAACAACCTATCCGCGCAAGCACCATCCTGCTGATCCTTGCCCTCAGCATGAGCCTCTTGCTGAGCCCAGCTCCCCGGGCACAAGCGCAGTACGAGGACCTCATCGCCCGCGTCAAGCCAGCGGTCGTCCTGGTGCAGGTCAAGCGCGTCCTCGGCGGTGAAGGGCATGGCTCGGGATTCCTGTACGACCCCTCCGGCTTCATCCTCACCAACCAGCACGTGGTCGCCGGAGCGAAGAGCATCTCCGTGGTCCTCTCCGACGGCCGGACGTTACCGGCGACGGTCGTGGATTACATCCGGCGCATCGACTACGCCTGCCCACCACGGGTGGAGGCGTGGATCGACGCGGCGATCCTGAAGGTGGAGGGGACAGGCCTCCCCACGATCCCGCTGGGGGACTCGGCAACCCTGCGCCAGGGGCAGGAGATCCTCGTGCTGGGATTCCCCGGTGGTGTGGGGACAGAGGAGGTGAGCGTCACCAGGGGGATCGTGGGTGCCCTGCGGGCGGGGTGGTTCCAGACCGATGCGACGATGCTCCCGGGGAACAGCGGGGGGCCGGTGGTGGATCGGGAGGGCCGGGTGGTCGGTCTGGCCACCTTCGGCACCGGCCAGTTCTTTAAGATTGGAGGGGTTGTGGCGATCAACAGCGTTCGGCGCATGGCCGAGTTCGCGCTCACCCCGGGGGCTCCCAGGGCGCAGGAGTTCCGCGTCACCGGGTCCGAATACGTGGGCCCCCTCGTGGTGGGGAGGAAGCGCGTGATGCGGATTACCTACGACCCAGGCAATACCAGTAACAAAGGTGGATCTGCCGAGTACACCATGGAGATCACGCAAGTCCTGAACCTCGCTGGAGCGTTCCTCTATACGTATCGAGATAGTGATGGGGATGAGTTCCAGAACTTCCTCGATGCAGACGGGCTCTTCCGTGTGGCCGATTCCGTGAAGGGCTGGAAGACTACCTTCCGGGAGCCACGCCTATTATTGGGGTTCCCGACATGTGCGGATCTCTCCTGGAAGAACCAGTGGCTCCGGCAGAATCTTTCCAGCGGAGCCACCTATCAGGTCACAGAGACCTCCAGGATTCAGAGCACGAAAGAGGAGGTCTCCACCCCCGCAGGAGGGTTCTCCCAGGTCTTGCAGGAGGGAGGAGGCGTCGAGGTGGTCGAGACCAAGGGGGGTCAAGTTGTCTGGCGATCCACCACCACGTTCTGGTGGGCACCAGGCATGGGCGTCGTGCGCTCCTTGGAAGAGCGGCAGGGGACGAACGAACGCTGGCTTTCTGAACTTCTCTCCCATATTGTCCCGACTTCCTCGCAGTGATCCAGCGCCTAGGGGGAGTTGCTGACTAGGGCTTCGCCCCCGGGTAGCCGGGCGAGTACCACCGGTCCTGGAGGGGAGGGGAGGTGTGGGAGTATCTCCTCCGGAACGATGGCGAGGACTGGTTGGGTTTTCCAGGCGCGCCGGAGTTCCTTTTCTCCCACGTACTCCACGGGCCTCTCGAAGTAGTACTCCGGGAAGGGGTTGTGCGGTCCGAGGATCAAGATCGTCGGTGCATCCACCTGCTGACGATTTACGATCTTCGCCACTGGGCGCCATGGGGAGATCCGATCCCAGGAACGGTACACGGAAGCAACGAGGAGCGCATAGGAAAGGAGAATCGACGCAGCGAGAAGGAGGATACCCTGACGGCTGCGGCCGCGGAAAGTCCCGAGAGGGTGGAGAAGGAGGCTGGCGAGGAAAACCGGGAGGAAGGGGAAGAGGATGGGGAGGTAACGACCTGCCTCTCCAGGGATGCCCCGGATGAGGACCCAGAGCATGAAGAGCCCCCCGATGCCCGCGGCCACGAGGGAGACCCATGCGGCCTGTCTGTCCCACCTCTCATCGCCAACGGCGCTTCCTAACAGAACGGCCAGGGCGGGGAAGATGGGGAGGAGGTAGCGGACCACCTTATCCCCCGGGGAGAGGGAGAGGAAACTGAACACCCCGAGAGCCCACAGGGTACACAGCCATAATCCAGAATTTCCATCCCTCCTGGCTTTTACCCCCTCCTTGAGAGCAGGCCAGAGCCATCCTGTCCACGGAAGGATCCCCACCAAGAGAAGAGGGACATAAGCTCCTAACCCAGTCCACCAGGAGGTCTTCACCGGGCTCGCCAGGACAGGGTGGAAGAACCGGCCGATCCCCAGGGTTCCTCCGAGGAAGAAGGTGTCCACGAAGGCCCGCCCCTCGCGGGCGGCGCCGAAGACGAACCAGGGGGCACCGGCGGCGACGAAGGCGAGGGCGCCGGCTGCGATTCCAGAGAGCGCCTTCCGGGGAAGGGGCCGCCGGTCCAGGAGGAGGTGGAGGCCCAGGACCAAGAGGGGGATGGCCAGCCCTATGATCCCTTTGGAGAGTACTGCCAGGGCCGTGGAGAGTCCCGAGAGGGTCGCTGTAGCGACGGTCCCTTCCTGCCTCCAACGCAGGTACCAGTAGAAGGCCAGCGTGACGAACAGCGTCAGGGGGATATCCTGCTGAGGGACGAGGCTCTGGTAGAAGAACTGCAACGAGGTGAGGAGAATGAGGGCGCCGTGGAGGGCTTTCCAGGGTGGAAGGAAGATGCGCGCCAGGAGGTAAGTGGAGGCCACGGTACCCAGGGCCAGCAGGACGTGCCAGAGGCGCAGCCCTACCTCGGAGAATCCGAACGCCTGGAATGAGAGGGCGATGAGCCAGAGAGTGAGGGGAGGCTTGTCCACGACCCACCCTTCCCGGTAGCGCGGGATGAGCCACTCTCCCGAGGTGAGGATGTTCTTGGCGATCCTCCCGTAGAGGGCGGTGTCTCCATCTGTGATGGGCAAGGCGATCCCGCCCAGGAGGACCAGCGCTCCTGTCAGGAGAAGCCATGGGGCTCCTGGGAAAGGCCTTTGGGCTGGTCGGTCGCTCACGAGGAGATGGGTTTGAAGTAGCGGATGTCCGTGATCGCCCCGCGACGTTCGGCCGGGGGAGCTAGAACCCCCTCCACGGGCATGCCAATGGCCACCGCCTCAGGGGATGCGGCCACGCGCCCGAGAATGCCCCCGTCGGTCTGGTCGATGAGGATGTAGGCGAGAACTTCTGGGTCCCGTAGCGGCTGTCCTTTCTCATCCGACAATAGTACGGTGTAGGTGTGCACCACCCCCCGCGGGGGAACCTCTACCCAGCTCCCCGAGAGGTCAGCAAAACAGCGGGCGCAGTAGATCCGCGGTGGGAGGTATGTGACCCCGCACTCCTGGCAGCGCGTGGCGGCGAGCAGCCCGCGTTCCCGGAGCGTCGTGGTGAAACGCTCCCCGGCCACGCCCGCGGTATACAGGTACTCTACAGGGAAATCCCCCCGCCAGCTCCGGACTTCATCCATCGTGGTAGGCTTCTCGCGGATTCCCATGGTTCTCACTCCAGGGGCCGGAAGTAGAGAATGTCTGTGATGGCACCGACCCGCTCCTCAGCGGGTTTCCACACCGCCTGCACCCGCATGCCCACGCGCACCCGGCGCCGGATCGCCTCCACATCCCTCTCGCCGATCCCCCCGATGAGGTGGAGGAACCCGACACGGGGGTGCGTGCCGTCAATCTCGATCACCGCCGGGATCTGGGGGATCTCCAGGGGCTTCATGTCCCAGGTGACGTAGCAGATGGAGAAGGTATTGATGGTCCCAGTATCCCGGAGTTCCACCCACTCGTCGATGGGGCGGAAGCACCATTCACAGAATGCGCGTGGGGGCGTGACAGTCCGGCCACAGGCCTGGCAGTGCACCCCCAGGATCTTCCCCGCCTTGAGCCCCTGCAGGAACCTGCTGATGGCAACCCCGCTGTCCCATCGGTACTCCAGGCGGGGCTTCCAGGCGACGAGGCTCACCTTCCCCTCGCGGAACTCCTCCTCACGGAGGGAAGTCCCCCGGGGGCGCACCGGAGGTGTCCCTGCGGCTTCCCCTGACTTCCGATGGGGTTGGGGTCCCCTGTTGGACTCGCTCCTCGATGTCCTCGCCATGCCTGCCTCCCTTCCGCCGCGACTTATCTCCCCAGGATCACCACTGTGCCGATCTGCATCAAATCGCCCCAGGCCTGGGCCAGCCCCCTCTTGGGATTCCCTGGCACCTGTCGCTTCCCTGCCTCACCGCGGAGCTGCCAGAAGATCTCGCAGACCTTCATGAGGCCAGCTGCGGCGATGGGGTTCCCCACGCCCATGAGCCCTCCCGAGGGGGAACTTGGGAGCTCTCCGTCCCGGTTGAACCTCCCGTTCACCAGATCCTCTGCAGCTTTGCCCCTCTCCGCCAGGAGGAGTCCCTCCAGGTGATGGAGTTCTTTGTAGGCGAAGGGGTCGTAGGGTTCCACCACGTGGATCTCCTTGCGGGGCTCGCGGATCCCTGCCATCTCGTAGGCCATGCGGGCAGCGTACTCCACGTACCGGGGGTATGCAAGGTCCCGATTGCCCCAGTAGGAGGTGTCCAGGCACCATCCCACGCCCTCAACCCACACAGGCTTGTCCGAGATCCGTTTGGCCACGTGCTCGCTAGCCAGGACGATGGCGGCGGCTCCGTCGGAGACGGGGCTGACCATGAGGCGGTGGACCGGCCAGGCGACCACCTCGGAGGCGAGGACGTCCTTCACTGTGAGCTCTGCAGCCACTTGGGCGCAGGGATGGTCGAGGGCATTCCGCTTGTTCTTCACTGAGACGAGGGCGATCTCCTCGTTGGAGATCCCGTAGGTGTGCATGTACCGGCTCTGCTCCAGGGCGAAGATCCACAGGAGGTTCGGGCCGAGGGGGCGCTCCAGGGTATGGTCGAAGATGGTCAGGAACGCTCCCTGGGGATGGGGCTGGCAGCTCGACATCTTCTCCTCTGCCACGACCAGGACCGTGTCGAACATCCCTGAGGCGACCATGTACCACCCGTGGATGATGCTGAACACCCCCGATCCTCCCCCTACGTAGGACCGGATGACCGGCTTGCAGTACCCGCCCGCGCCGTCGGAGAGCCATTCCCCCTTCATGTGCACCCCGTCGAAGGCATCGGGTGCGGAGCTCACGACCACAGCCTCGATGTCCCGGAGGCGGAGGCCTGCGGATTCCAGCGCCTGGCTCGCAGCGTAGTAGGAGAGCTCCTTGCCAGTTTCCAGCGCCCTGCGCATGAACACCGTCAGGCCTGCGCCGACGACTGCAACCTTCCGCTGGATCCTCCTGGCCAAGGCGCACCTCCTCCTTCCCTCAATCCCCCTGAAGAACGACAACTCCCCCTGTCGTCGTGGGCACCCCGCGCCAGGAGCACACGACACCGGTGCGGGCCCCTGGGATCTGGTGACGCCCAGCTTCTCCTCGGATCTGCCAGGCAGCCTCAGCCACCCTGTAGAGCGCGGTCGCGTCGAAGCAGTATCCCATCCCGAGGCTCCCTCCGGAGGCATTGATCGGGAGGAAGCCGTTGGATCCTCCCTCCATCGCGAGGTTCGCTGCCTCCTGGGGCGCGAGGAGCCCCAGGGCCTGGAGGTGCTGGAGTTCCTTGTAGGCGTAGGTATCGTCGACCTCCCCAAAGTCGATCTCCTTGCGCGGGCTGGTGATGCCGGCCATGCGGTAGGCCATCTGGGCGGCGAGTGCGGTATAGGCTGCCTTCCCCCAGGACCGCCCCGCAAGCCAGGGAGTCTCCGTGGCCCAGCCGATCCCCCGGATCCATACCGGTTTCCCCTTGCTCCGGCGCGCCCGAGCTGAGGAGGCCAGGATCAGGACAACAGCCCCATCTGCGTAAGGGCTCCTATGGAGGGCCCTCAGGGGGCTCGCCAGGGGAGGAGAGGTTTGGACCTCTTCTACGGTCAGGGAGGCACCGTAGGAGGCGAGGGGGTTGCGCAGGGCATTCCGACGGTTCTTCACCACGACAGCTGCAACAGCCTCCTCAGGGATGCCCGTCTCATGGAGGTAGCGGCGCATCTCCAGGGCGGCGATGGCATGGGAGGGGATCCCTACAGGGCGCTCGTAGATGGGATCGAGGGCCATGGCCAGGACCTCCTCATGGTTGAGGATGTTGGAGGTCTTGCAGTGTCCCTCCACAACCACGAGGTCGGCGATCCCGCTCTGGATGAGCATGAACGCCGCTGCCAGCCCCTGGAGCCCGTCGCCGGTAATGGTGTGGACAGGGCGGAGGACCGCCCCCAGCTGGTCGGGGGTGTACTCATCGGTGATGCTCGTCCCCTCGTGGAAATCCTCCGAGACCGAGATGAAGCTGTCAACCTCTGAGGGTTCCGTTCCTGCGTCTGTGTAGGCTCTCGTTGCGGCTTCAAAGATGAGCTCGCGCTGGGAGAACTCTGGGGAAACCGGGCGGAGGGGAGTCACACCCACCCCGATGACGGCCACGCCTTGGTCCATGAACGTCCCCCTTTCCTCCCCGCTAGCCCTCATCCTCATCACGGTCACGCGGGGACCTCTGGGGTCGCTGTGCCCCCCGGAGGAATATACACCAGTCACAAGGAGATTCCTGCAGGAGAGGAACAGGCTGTCCGAGGACGAATACACTACAGGGAATAGACGGCGGGTGATGGGGGAACGCCTGGCCTGAGGACGGGGTTCGCCGAGGGGGCGCACATGGACTTTCATCTCAGCGAGGAACACCGCCTGATCCAGGACACGGTCCGAAGCTTTGCCTCCACTGAGATCCTACCCGTCGCCGCTGAGCTAGACCGAGACGCACGCTTCCCTGCGGAGATTATCCGGCGCGCGAGCGAGCTGGGTCTGTTGGGCATGATGGTGCCCTCGGAATATGGAGGCGCGGGGCTCGATACCATCAGCTATCTCATTGCCATCGAGGAGATCGCCCGTGCCTGTGCAGGGACCTCCGTGATCATCTCCGTAAACAACTCTCTGGTCTGCGATCCCATCCTCCGCTACGGGACGAAAGAGCAGAAACGCCGCTACCTCCCTGACTTGGCCCAGGGGAGGAAGCTCGGTTGCTACTGCCTGACCGAGCCTGAGGCCGGATCAGATGCGGCCTCCATCCAAACGACCGCCAGGGAGGAGGGGGGGAGTGGGTCCTGAACGGGACAAAGGTCTTCGTGACCAACGGGGTGGAGGCGGAGATCTGCATCGTCTATGCACGGTCCGAGCCCGAGCCGGGGGCAAGGGGGATTAGCGCGTTCATCGTGGAGAAGGACCGTCCAGGGATCTCTGTGGGGAAGGTGGAGCGCAAGCTCGGGATCAAGGCCTCTTCCACGGCGGAGATCCACCTGGAGGATTGCCGCATCCCTAAGGAGAACCTCCTGGGGAGGCGTGGAGAAGGGTTTCGGATTGCCCTCTCTACCCTCGATGGGGGCCGCCTGGGGATCGCCGCGCAGGCCCTGGGGATCGCCCGCGCCTGCCTGGAGGAGTCCATCGCCTATGCGCGGGAGAGGAGGCAGTTTGGGCAGCCCATCGCTTCGTTCCAGGCGATCCAGTGGTGGATCGCGGACATGGCCACCCGCATTGAGGCAGCGAGGCTCTTGGTATACCGTGCCGCCTCCCTGCGGGACCGGGGGCAGCCTTACACAAAGGAAGCGGCGATGGCGAAGCTTTTCGCCTCGGAGACAGCGATGTGGGCGGCCCACAAGGCGGTGCAGATCCATGGCGGGTACGGGTACATCCAGGACTACCCCGCGGAGCGGCATTTCCGGGACGCCAAGATCACGGAGATCTATGAGGGGACTTCGGAGATCCAACGGCTGGTCATCGCGCGCCACGTGTTAGGGGTCCGCTGAGTGGACAGGCGGTGCCTGCACCGTTGGAGAGACCATATCGGGAGGGGATGGGATGGAGATCGTCGTGTGCCTCAAGCAGATCGTTGATCCGGAGATCCCAGCGAGCGAGTTCCGCCTGGATCCCGTGACGAAGCGACAGGTCCGGGGGAGCCACGCCCTGGTTATCAGCACCTATGACGAGAACGCGCTCGAGGTGGCGCTCCAGCTCAAGGAGAAGCAGGGAGGCAAGGTGACGGCGGTGACCATTGGAGAGGAGCAGGCCACGGAGGCTCTGCGCAAGGCGCTGGCGATGGGGGCGGACGAGGCTGTGCTCATCTCTGACCCGCCCCTCCTGGAGGCCGATGACCTGGGCAAGGCGCGGGTCCTCGCAAGGGCCATCCGCAAGCTCTCTTCCCCCGACCTCATCCTCTGCGGGTGTGAGTCCGCCGACTGGGTGAGCCGGGTCGTCGGGCCCTTCCTCGCCGAGGAGCTCGGTCTCTCCTGTGTGACCTTTGGCACGCGCATCGAGCTGAGGGATGGGAAGGCCCTCGTTCGGAGGATCGTGGAGGACGGCTATCACCTCGTGGAGACCTCCCTGCCGGCCGTGGTGACCATCGCAAGCGATGAGACGAACACCCCGCGCCTTCCCAAGGTCCGGGACATCATGGCGGCGGTGAAGAAGCCCATTGCGAGATTGCGGTTGGCCGACCTTGGGATCGAAC
>Ga0197143_1000704_pt1 | contig 33138 bp, 27 predicted proteins | sample GBS70_MetaG_FD_148603 | JGI IMG/M metagenome (GOLD analysis project Ga0197143, IMG submission 148603) | Sediment microbial communities from Great Boiling Springs, Gerlach, Nevada, United States - GBS 70_MetaG | ecosystem: Environmental > Aquatic > Thermal springs > Hot (42-90C) > Sediment... | reverse complement strand
AACAGCTCAATCCGGCGAGCCAATCCCCAGTTCCAGGCAAACCGAGCCGCTCCCGCATGCTTCGCCAAAAGCGTCCGCTGCGCGTCGCTCGGATCCAGCTCGTACCGAAAGGCCTGCTGCACAATCACCTCGCCACCACCTCACGGCGTCTTGGCCGTCCCCTGCCCTGTGCACGTGCCCAATAGGCCAATTTCAGGGTACTCTCTGGCCATATGGGGTATAAAACAAATCAGCAGTTGGCAACCCTCCGTCACAAGCGAGATGAGCGTGTTCGACGGAGAATGAGCCAGCCGACAGCTCCGGCACTCAGCGATGCCGTCAAGATTCCAATCTTAGCGAAATCAAGAAGCGGACTATCGCCAAAAGCCAAGCTGGCGATAAAGAGAGACATCGTGAAACCGATCCCGGCCAACCAGCTCGCCCCGTAGATGTGTCGCCAGGTGACATCGCCAGGCAGCACGGCAAAACCGCTCCGAACGACGAGCCAGGAGAACGCGGTAATGCCCACTTGTTTGCCGACGACCAAACCCACGATGATGCCCAAACTGATCGAGCTGGTCACGGCCGCTGACACATCTCCACCCAGGGCGACGCCGGCATTGGCCAGAGCAAACACCGGCATAATGGCAAACGTCACCCATGGATGCAAGGCATGTTCTAATCGCTCGATCGGCGCGGCCACGCGCTCGCAGGCGATCTCCAGCGTGTGTAAGACTGCCCGGCGATCGGCGTTGGTCAGTATGCTCTCGCCCGATTCGCCGGCGCGCTCAAATTCGTCGAGGAGCGCTCGACCTTGTGCCAGAAATTCCTCCGTGTTGATGCGCGCCCGAGCGGGAATCGTCATCGCCAGCAACACACCTGCGACGGTCGCATGAACGCCCGATTTCAAAAAAGCCAGCCACAACCCAATTCCTAACAGCGCGTAGACCAATGGATGGCGGACTCCTGCCCAATTAGCCGCCACCAGGAAGAGCAGGAAACCGGCTCCGATGGCCAGACTGATCCAGGAAATCTCGGCTGTGTAGAAGAAAGCAATCACCAGCACAGCAACGACGTCATCCACAATGGCCAGTGCCGTGAGGAAAACCTTCAGGGCGAAGGGAACTCGCCGGCCCAGCAAGGCCAGGACGCCCAAGGCAAATGCAATATCGGTGGCCATCGGAATGCCCCACCCGGATGAGCCCGCTGTCCCAGCGTTGAACGTCATGTAGATTCCAGCAGGCACGAGCGCCCCACCGAGAGCGGCAGCAATCGGCAGCGCCGCTTTGCGGACAGAGTTCAATTCGCCAACCAGTACCTCGCGTTTGATCTCCAGCCCCACGACGAAAAAGAACACAGCCATCAGCCCGTCGTTGATCCAGAGTAGTAGCGGCTTGGAGAGAACGAGTTCACCAAATCCAACCGCCAGCGGCGTTCTCCAGAGGTTGAAGTAAGTGTCGGCCCACGGTGAATTGGCCCAGACTAAGGCCACCACCGTGCACACGAGCAAGAGAATGCCGCCCGAAGCTTCGAGCTCGGCAAATTCTTGAAAGGGCCGGAGGAGGCGCTCGACCGGCTGTTCTGAGATGGTTCGCTTTCCTTTGATCACCTCTTCCGTCACCCCTGTCGGAGGGCGAGAACAGGGGTTTGGCGGGCCGCCTGCCGCGCCGGAAAGAATCCGCCCAGGAGTCCGATGAGAATCGCAAAGATCATTCCTGCCAGCAGCAAGCGCGGTGTCACGCGAAAGGCAAAAGCAATCTCGCTGAAGGTCTGCCAGTTAGCCGTGCCGGTGGTCACGCCGTTGACGGGCAGCACGAGCAGACATCCGATAACGCCTCCCACAAGCGCCAGCAGCACCGATTCCACCATAAAGGAGAGAAGAATGCTCCATCGGGGAAAGCCGAGCACCCGGAGCGTGGCAATCTCCCGCGTGCGATAGGTCACCGCCGCATACATCGTGTTCATGGCAGCGAAGCATGCTCCGATTCCCAGGATAAAAGCGATGAACATCCCCATCGCCTTGATGGGACCAGCGGCTCGTGTTTGCTCGCGAAAGTACTCGGTCTCCGGTTCCGCCGTCAGGTTGAAGCGGCGTTCGCTTTCCACCCGAGCGATAATCTCGCGGGCTGCTGCTTCATCCGTAGCTCGCAATAGAACCGAGGAGTAAAATTGGCGATTATAATCGCTGGCTAGTTGATTGACGTCGGTCCAGATCTCAGAGTCGAAAGCCGTCTGACCGGCATCGAACACTCCTACGACCGTCCACTCGCCTTTGCCGAAGCGCAGGCGGTCACCGAGGCTCGTCTGCTGAAATCTCTCCGAGAGACGGCGGCTCACGATGACTTCTCGCAAGCCGGGCTGAAACATCCGCCCTGCCACCAAGCGAACATGGGGTCGCAGTGCCATGCCCTGGGGCGAGAGCCCTCGAACGGTCACATTGGCGCCCTGCGCGCTGCCCCGTCTCGGGAGATTGATGACGACGACAATGTCGGCAGACGCCAAGGGTTCCCCATCCGGCCGGGTTTTCACGCCGGGGAGGTAGCGCAGGATTTGCCAAGCGTCGCGAGTGACAAGGCTGCTCAGTTCCGAGTCCGCTCCCCGACGGCGCACGAGGATGTTGAGCGGATCACCGGTGGAGACGAGTGCCGTTTCTAATCCGGTGGCCAACGCCATCACCCCGATCGTCACGGCCACCACGAGGGCGATGCTGAGCACCGTCAAGAGCGTGCTCACGCGTCGCACGAGCACGCTCCGAAGGTTATATTTCAGAGGAATGGCCATAGAGCCGTTGTCCGGTGAGAAGATGTTCTCGCGCGACGGTCACGAATCCTCCCCTCACCCCACATACCGAAGTCCTTCCGCCACGGGCACACTCGCTGCGCGATAGGCCGGAATGCCGGCGCTGACAATCCCCACCGCAGCTGATACAGCCAGGCCTGCAGCGATGATCGGCCCGGTGACGGTGACCTGCTGGAAAAATCCTTGGGAGAACGCGCCAAGATCGAGCGCGCCGAATATCAGACGAGCACTGAGACATCCCAGGAGTCCCCCGCTCACCGTGATCAGCAACCCTTCGGCCACCAGCAACCAGAATATCGTCCCGCGACGAAAGCCCAGCGATGTCAAGATGGCGATCTCCCGAATCCGTTCGCGCACCGACATGGCCATCGTGTTTCCCGTGACCAGGAGCAGGGAGAAGATAATGGCGCTACTGATGGTGGCCACGAGCTGCTTCAAATCCCCCAGCATGGAAACGAAGCCCATAGTGAACGCTCGCTCGGTCTCGGTTTTCGTCGGCGCATCAGTGTTCTGGAACAGAGCGTCAATTGCCTCGCTCACGCGCGAGACCGAATCAACCGAATCAACGCGAATCCAGTACGTTCCCGCCACGCCGGGTCGTCCCATCACTTCTTCCAGATACTCACGGTGGAAGAAGAGCTGGGCTTCGTTGTTGATCGTACCCTCGAAGATGCCCCGAATCGTCAGCTCCAGCGGCGCAGCAACGGGAATGTCGCGCGGACGGAGAGTGATGCGATCCCCGATCTTCAACCTGTGTTTCTCCGCTTTGCTGCGACCGATCACAGCGGCGGTTCGTTCGCGCTGAAACGCTTCCTTTTGATCGGGCGGGATGGTAACCTCGGTGAAGACATCGAAGAGCGTGCGCGGATCGCAGGCGAACTGGGCGAAATCGGTACGCGCTTCGTCAATGTAAATTCCGCCAAACCAACTGAGCTCCGTTACGGCGACGACGCCGGGAATCCTCTCGATCTGGGCGCGATAGCGTTCAGGTAGAAAATTGGTGAGCGAGACGGCATGACGAGTGATCAACCGAAGGGGACTGGCTTCGTTCACGTTCCGGTCAATCTGGGCGACGAACGAGACGAGCGTCACCATGACGAAGACGGCCAGCGCTACGCTGAGCATCGTCAGGATCGCCCGTCGCGTATTGCGCCTGACGTTCTTCCAAGTGAATCCCGCATAGCTCATCGTCGTTGCTCTCCTCCTTGGGACGGATCCTCGATCGGTGCGGGGCGATCGCGGTAATGGTTCGCCGACTCACACCGGCTCTTCAGTGACCGAAGGAACCTCCGCCGACAGCAAGACGCCTTTCTCCAGACGCAGCTGGCGGCTGGCATAGCGGACCGCTCGAGGATCGTGCGTCACCATAATGATCGTCTTAGAGAGGCGCCTGTTGAGCTCGGCGAGCAACAGGAGCACTTCTTCGGCTGAGCGCGCGTCCAGGTTTCCTGTCGGCTCATCCGCCAGAATGAGCGTCGGATCGGTGACGATCGCCCGCGCGATGGCCACGCGCTGTTCCTGGCCGCCCGAAAGCTGGCGAGGATAATGGGTCATTCGATCCGACAACCCAACGAGCTTGAGCGCCGTCTCGACATGGCGGCGACGCTCCCGGCTGGATAATCCGGTGAGCAGAAGCGGCAGCTCGACATTCTCGTAGGCCGTCAGCACGGGGATGAGATTGAACGTTTGAAAGACAAACCCGATATGCCGGTTGCGCCACTGGGCCAATTGATTCTCGGTCATCTGGGTGACGAGAGCATCTCCAACGCGGACATAGCCCGTCGTCGGCTTGTCGAGACCCGCGATGATATTGAGCAACGTCGTCTTTCCCGATCCCGACGGTCCCCGAAGCGCGAGAAACTCTCCCGCCTCAACTGTCAAGCTGATGTCTTCGAAGACGCGAACCTCGACGTCGTCATGACGAAAGACCTTGCTCACGTGAGTGATTTCGACGAGCGGCTGTTTCATGGCTCTCCCTCTCCTCGCCTCCGGCCTCTGTCCCGAGGATCACGATGTGCGGGCGGAGTTTCGCCACCTGCTCTCTTCCTCTTGTAGCTTTCGTGTATACGACTCATCACTGGCAACGGTTCCCCTATTTTTCAGGCTCTCGGTCAGGGCCGCACTCGGATACGATCGCCGTCCTTGAGTCTGTCGTGTCCTTCTATGATAACTGTCTCGCCACCCTGCAAGCCACTGATGACCTCGTAGTAACCAGCGTCTTCTCGACCCACAGACACCGGTTGAACGACAGCCTTACCCTCGCGGACGAGCCAAACAACAGTGCGGTTATCTCTTCGAACGACAGCCGCTTTAGGGACCAATACCACGCTCGATTTCTGGGGAGCCTCATTCCCTTTCTCATAGAACGTCACTTTTGCCCCCATATCCGGGCGCAGGTACTCATCGGGATCGAGGACTTTGACCTTCACCTTGATGGTCGCCTTCTGACGGTCGGCAATGGCCGAGATATATTCGACGACACCACGATACCGCCGATCAGGATAGGCATCGGGAGTGATGATCGTCGGCTGCCCGAGTTTCACCCGGGCGATATCGGCTTCGCTGATGTCGAGTTCAACTTGCAGATCGCGGACATCAGCTAGAGAGACGAGCGCTTGTTTAGCGCCCCGCATCGAGGTGAAGCCGATGGTCACCATCTCGCCAAGATCCACATAACGCTCTAAAACCACTCCCGAAATAGGGGCGCGGATCACTGTATTTTCCAGCTGGGCGCGTGCGTAGGCCAGAGCTGATTCCGCCTGCCGTACTTGAGCGCGAGCCAGCTCGATTTGCTCCGGTCGGGGGCCGATCCGGATTAGCTCGTAATTTTCCTGAGCCACACGCAGGGCGGCAACCGCCATCTCATAGCGCGCCCGAGCGTCGTCCAATTGCTGCCGATCAACGACACCGACTTCGGCCAGTCGTTCCAGCCGACGCAGATTCGCTTCCGCATTTTTCAGATCGGCCTCGGCGCGCAGCATCTCAGCACGCGCCCGATTGATCTCTTGAGGACGCGACCCAGCTTCCAGCTCAGCCAGGCGTGCCCGAGCAGCAGCCAAAGTGGCTTCAGCCTCTCTCACCTGGGCGCGAATCTCCTCATCATCGAGCCGCGCGATCACCTGTCCAGCTCGGACGACATCTCCCTCTTCCACTTCCAGAGCAATGACGCGCCCAGTGATTTTGGCGCCGACTTCTACTTGATGACGAGCGATGACGTAGCCGCCCGCTGACAAGAGAGGATGAGGCCCAGAGGAATCGCGACGCGTCACCACAGCAACAGGTACTTCGGCCACCGATCCGACCGACCCGATAGGCCCCCACCTGATGAGAACGACTCCGGCGCCCAGGAGCAGGATCAGCCCCCCTATCACGATGATCCAACGACGACGCAACGACCGTCGAGGAGGCGTCCGCTGGCGATCAATGCGAAGCGCCCGAATGTCGTCTTCGAGCGTGGTCAAAAAATCTTCGCTCATAGAGAGCAATTCTACGGGCCGTTCGGAAAGACCGTCAAGAAACGGCCATTAACCGCCTGATCCCCTTGAGGGACGTAGCGCCTGCGGCGGTTGCTGATATGCTGTGGGTTAAGAGCCATGCGTCTCCTCGGTCGTTTTTTCAGACGAGGACTTTGATTCTTGCTCTCGGGCGCGTGATTCTCCCTGACTGAGCTATCAGGGCATACACTCGCGAATGAGCCGGTCTAATTCCTCCACGTCCCTGAAGCTGCGGCTGAAAAAGATCGTGAACGGGCCAGCCCTGTAGACCGTTTCGCAGAACGATCCCCACTCTCGACGATGCCGGCAACCTTACTTTACTGCTCCTCTCTCCCGCCGGGCTTGTCCGCACCGGCCTCACCAGCTCTCAGGTGCGAGGAAAACCGCCGCGCTCCCACGTGAGGGGCTAAGGCTCGCTCGGCACGGAAAGAAGAATCACGCATAAACCTGCTGCGCGTGACAGTCGTCACCCCCTCGTTTGAGGGGGGCCTGCTGGGACTGCTGTTCGGGAATCGCAAGACCGTCCTGCGCGGCGGATATGCGCTGATCTACGACCGGCAGAACCTCGTGCAGAACGTCATTATCCCCAGGCTGGGCATGGCGTTCGCCCAAACGATCAATGTGAGCGCACCACGTGTAACGCCACAGGAGCCGGCGGGCCTGGATGTAACCCAACGAGCTCTAATCCTGCTCTCAGCGTGTTCCGCGTGGGCGTGGACGGCACTACCCATACCTGCTGTCCCTCAGCGAACTGTCCCGGTCTCGCCCTTCTGGGGCGTAGACAGTGGGGGAGTTCTGCGACTCTTCCCGGAGATCCTCTCCTTCCAGGTAGATCCACAGATCGAAGCGGGGCAGAATCACGCTTTCGACCTGACGTGGCAACGCGAACTCCCGGCGGACATGTTACTGGAGGTCGGCTACGTCGGCCGGTATGCCAGCAAGCTCACTCAGAGCATGAGCTTTGGCCAGGTGCCCTATGTCCATGTTGATCCCACTTCCGGACAGAGCTTTGCTCAAGCCTTTGATGCCGTAGCTACCCGACTGCGCAGTGGCGTAGCCCCGGCCAATGTGATCCCGCAGCCGGGGTTCGAGAACAATGCTCCTGGTGGAACTCATGCCCGAGCCACGGCACAGGCCTCGAACTTCATCAACGGGAACCTGAACAACATCTTCCTGGCCATCGACCAGAATCGAATGCGGGCGGGATTGCAGCCGTTCAATAACTACCTGGCGCGGACCTTGTTCCTTCGCGCGAGCACCGGCCGATCCAACTACCGTCACCCTGCGCAAGCGCATGTCTCGCGGTCTGACCTACACGCTCAACTACACTTTCTCTCGCTCGCTCGATCAGATCGGCGTATGGCAAAACGCAGCGTCGGTTATGCCCAACAATTTCGATCTCGATGCCGAGTATAGTCCCTCGCCGTTTGACATCACGCACATGTTCAACGCCATCTGGATGTATGAGCTTCCCTTCGGTCGAGGCCGATTCTTCGGCGCTGGGAACGCAGCTCTCAACAAGCTGATCGGCGGCGGGTACGTCTCCGACATTTTCCGGGCGCAAACCGGAACAGGTTTTCAATAGCTTTCGACGAGTGCTCATCAGTCAGGATGGACGCGCCGGTCGTGCGAATCCTCTTCGGGGACTCCCGCAGTGGGATTTAAATCTCTCGTTGGGCAAAAGGACGACAGTGACCGAACAGGTCAGCATCGTCTTCGCCTTCGACTTCTTCAAGCGCCTTCAACCACGTGAACTTTACCGACCCTAGCCTTGACCTGAACGATCCCCGTGGCTTCGGCGTCATCACCGGTCAGCGTAATGCACCGCGGCGGATTCCGTTCGGACTCCGGGTGGAATTCTGATAGCGGATCCTGAGGGGAATGATCCGGGAGCATCCGCCAGGGTGGATGCTCCCGGATTCTCGATCCGACAATCCTCAACGACGTCGGCCAGGTGACGCTTCTGCACGGCAGGATTAATTTTCACGATTGTGGCCGAGTGCAATCCATTGCCGTGAGTTCGCTCCTGAGCCTCGGGATAAAGGAAGCGGACCACGGCGACATCTTCGATTCCCGCCTGACTTGACAGGTGAGAGGGCTTCATATAGAATAGCTCTGTACACTCGGTGGCGAGGCCCAGGCAGAAACAAAGCGATTCGTCTATGCCGCGGCTTGGAGAGGTTCCTTTTCATAGGGAGAGCGCTCGCCAGAAATTAATGATGGTTATTCGATCAAAAGTCCCCGCGCGGTGGATCGAGAGAGCTTCGCCTGCGGATGTCTTCATCTCCCGGGATGCCGGTCCGTCACCTGTGCGGTACCACATTAACCCAAGGAGGAAAAAGCTCGTATGGACCAATATCGCCGAGTGATTGTGAGCGTCGTAGGAGGGATCGCACTTCTGGCTCTGAGCGCGGGAGGGTTCTCCGTCTCAGGGCAAGCGGCGGACGCCACGATAAAAGGAACGATCACAGACCCGACAGGAGCCGTTATTCCTAATGCCACCGTGAGCGTCAAAAATACCCGAACGGGATTCGAGCGCACGACGAGGACCAACGAGGCAGGGTATTACTATCTGCCTCTGCTACCGGTGGGCGAGTATGAGGTGACCGTCCGCGCGCCCGGCTTTGCTACGCTTCGGCGCAGCGCGCTCACGCTCATGGTGGGACAGACGCTCACGCTCGATCTTTCGCTTCAACCGGCAGCGGTGGCCGAAACGGTGACGGTGACGGCCGAGTCGCCCATCGTTGAAGTGACCCGCACGCATGTGGCGGCTACCGTCAACGATCTCTCGGTCGCGAACCTGCCGGTCAACGGGCGCAACTTCATTGATTTTGTCCTGTTGACGCCTGGTGTGACGCGCGATCACCGGGCAGGTGACATCAGCTTTGGAGGATTGCGCGGCCCCATGAATAGCCTGCAAATTGATGGCGCCGATAACAACAACACCTTCTTCGGCCAAACGCTCGGTCGCACCGGTTCGGGTCGCGCCCCCTATCAGTTCAGTCAGGATGCCGTGAAAGAGTTTCAGGTCAACACCAACAGTTATTCGGCGGAGTTCGGTCGCGCTGGAGGAGCTGTCATCAACGTCGTCACCAAATCGGGCACGAACGAGTTTCACGGAACGGGATTCTTCTTCTACCGGGATCGCTCGCTCAATGCCACTGACTTTTTCAGTAACGCGCGAGGATTGCGCAAGCCGCCGTTTCACATCACGCAGTTCGGCGGCAATGTCGGTGGCCCCGTGGTTAAGGACAAGGCATTTTTCTTCTTCGTTTACGACGGTCAACGGCAGAAGCTGCCCAACGTCGTGATCCCCGGGGGCCCTGGTTTTGTGCCTCCGAGCGATCCGGATTCCCAACGGGCGTTCCAATCGCTGCTGCCACTCGCTCAAAGCTACCTGCGCACCTTCGATCAGGATGTCTACATGATCAAAGGCGATTGGCAGATCCGCTCCGGTCATCGCCTCAGCGGGCGCTACAACCGGCAGAATTTTACCGGAGGCAACCTGGAGAATCCGGGTCAGACGAGCGCCCTCGAGCACACGGGCGATAGTTTGGTGACCACCGACACGGTGACGCTCACGTTGACCTCGACGCTCACGAGCCGGCTTCTCAACGAGGTGCGCTTCCAGGTGGCCCGCGATAAGGAGCCGGGCAAGGCCAACAGCGATAAACCGGAAGCCGAGATTCGTGAGCGCGGGCGCGTCGTCCTCACTATCGGCCGTAATTTCTTCAGCCCCCGCGAGACGACCATTCGGCGCTATCAATGGGTTAACACCGTCTCCTATCTGACGGGTCGTCATGGGCTGAAGCTGGGCGTTGACATCAACATTGATCGGATCAAGAACTTCTTCCCCGGACAGTTCGGAGGACAATATTTCTTCAGCAGTCTGGCCCAGTTCGCCACCGGTCGGCCCGACCGGTACGTGCAAGCGTTCGCCGGCGAAGGAACGACAGGGCCGCTGACATTTCCCCACAACACGGAATTCGCGTGGTTCGTTCAAGACGATTGGCGGGTGACGCCGCGATTGACGTTCAATATCGGTCTCCGCTACGACCTGCAAGACATCGCCGATCCGCCGGTGAGAAATCCCGACCCGGGGTTGGCTGCTCTGGGATTGCGGACGGACCGTCTGAATCTGGACAAGAACAATTTCGCCCCGCGATTCGGTTTCGCCTGGACGCCGCTGGCCAATCAGAAGCTCGTCGTCCGGGGAGGGTATGGGTTCTTCTATGCGCGCACGCCCGCGATCATGGCGGCTCAGGCTCATTCGCAAAACGGCATCAACGTCCGGGTTCTGACCTTCACGGGTGCGGCGGTGCCGACCTATCCCCAACGATTCACGACACCGCCGACGGGAGGAACCCCTTCGCCGCCGAGCATCTTTGTCTTCGCGCCCGACTATGTCAATCCCTATGTCCAGCAGGGAAGCTTTGGTCTGGAGTACGAGTTGCTGCCGACGTTCTCGATCTCGGCCAGTTATCTGGCGGTCAAGGGTACGCACCTCCAGCGTACGCGCAACATCAATCTGCAACCGCCGGTTCTCACGTCGATCGAGCTTGTCGGCGAAGGAACGCGCACGTACAGGCGCTTTCCCGGACGGCTTCTGCCCAATTTCATGCGCATCAGCCTGTTCGAAAGCACAGCCAACTCGATCTATCACGGGGTCATCTTTCAAGCCAACAAGCGATTCTCTCATAACTTTCAGATGCTGCTCTCCTACACCATCTCCAAGGCGATCGATGACACTCCAGATGCCACCTCGGTGGTGGCCTTCAGCAGTGGGGATGACGCCAAGCAAGTCCAGGACTCCTTTAATCTCCGAGATGATCGCGGCCTCAGCTACACCGACATTCCTCAACGGCTCGTGGTGAGCTGGATCTGGGATCTGGCTTATGCGAGAACGCTGGAGAATCGTGTCGCACGGGCGCTTCTGGACGGATGGTCGGTGAGCGGCATTGTCACAGCCCACTCGGCGCCGGCCTACTCGGCACTGGTCGGCTTTGATCTCAACAACGATACCAATGCGCGGACCGACCGCGTCCCCGGCGTCGGACGCAACACTTTTCGAGGATTCAACTTCGTCAGCGCTGATCTTCGCCTCACACGGGAGATCCGCCTTTACGAGCAGGTGAAGCTGCAACTAATCGCCGAAGCGTTCAATCTTTTCAATCGCGCCAACTTCCGAACCATTTCTCTGGGGGGAGCGCTTCCGAGCGTCAATGCGATTCAGTTCACCGCCGGCACCGGTGCCCATGCCGGCAAGCTCGTGCGACGCCCCGATTTCGGAACTCCCACCGAGACGTTCGACCCTCGAATCGTCCAGCTCGCGGCGAAGATCGTTTTCTAACGGCATGACGAGCGGCGACGTCGCCGCTCGTCATGACCCTCGCTCGGGAAATCAACCAGTTAGGAAAGCGATCTCGCACGTAAGCACGGCGTGGGTGCTCGAGTTGTTCACTCCTTCGCCGGGAATCGCTTTCTCGAAGCGACGCGGAGTGCGCGTGAACAGGGTCTCTACGGCGCCGGATTGGAGGCGCCGCGTTGGGACTTCCTCTTGCGTCAGTATCTCTTGTCGTCCTATGGTGACGCCTTGGGTGAGTTCTTCGGAGCCTTGATCAGATGCCCTATCCCGATTCGCGCCTCCATTTAAGGCGCATCTTGACGAGGAGCACGAAGTTCGCTACACTGCTGATGCAATGTGGTGATGGCGGGCAAAGCGACGTGGGCATTTGAATAAACCTTGAGAGAGAGCCGGCGTAGCTCAGCAGGTAGAGCAGACGATTCGTAATCGTCAGGTCATCGGTTCGAATCCGATCGCCGGCTCCAATTTTTTATGGGCGCGAGCCCCGCGGGGATGAGATCCCAGTCTGAGGGAGCGCATCGCATGTCGGGAATCAGCGGAGCGGATTCGAAGGTCAAGAGCAACGCCTCACACCTGGTATCTGAAGGACGCCCTATCGTCGTCGTCAGCCGGTGTTTGGACCTCGAGGCCTGTCGGTATAACGGGCAGGTCATTCCTTGCGACTTCATCCGGCGTCTCGCTCGACATGCGACGCTCATTCCCGTATGTCCGGAGGTGGAGATCGGACTGGGTGTGCCGCGCGATCCGATTCGGCTCGTCCGACAGGGCGTTGAGGCACGGGCGATACAGGTAGCGACAGGTCGGGATCTGACTGAGCGACTCTCCCAATTTGCCGATCGGTTCTTGAGCGCTCTACCTGAGGTGGACGGCTTCATTCTGAAGAGTCGGTCGCCCTCGTGTGGGATTCGAGATGCGAAAGTCTTCTCTGGGATTAAGGACGAAGTGGCGCGTGGAAAGGGAGCGGGTCTCTTCGCGCAGGCAGTGCTCCGCCAATTCTCTGGCCTGGCCATCGAGGACGAGGGACGGTTGAACGATGAGAGGATTCGCGAGCATTTCTTGACGAAGCTCTTCACGCTGGCGCGCTTCCGTCAGGCCGTGAAAGCGGATTCGATGACGGCGCTCATTCACTTCCACACGACGCATAAGTTCCTGCTGATGGCCCACAGCGAGAAAGTACTGCGGGAGATGGGACGCCTTATCGCCAACGGAGCGCGTCGCCCGCTTCGGGAGGTCATTGTCGAATATCGCGAACAGTTGCAGCGAGCGCTGGAGCGAGCGGCTCGTCGTACGGCCGTGGTGAATGTCCTGCAACATGGATTCGGCTATGTCTCACCCTGGTTGACGGCACAAGAGAAGGCCTTCTTTCTTCACACCCTCGAGAAATATCGGCGTGGGCAAGCTCCTGCGAGTGCGGCAATCACTCTTTTGCGGGCATGGGCCGTGCGGTTCGATGTCTCGTATCTCCTCACGCAGACGTTCTTCGAACCTTATCCGGATGACTTGCGGGAACCTCTCGATCCGCGAAGCGCGTGGGAACTGGGCGTCCCCCTGGCAAGATTCCGGCGACGACGGGCTCGATCTTGACAGTGTTCTCGACGGTATGATAGCTTTTCACCCCTTTGAAATGACATCAGGCGTGCGACCATGGGCATGATCTGCGCGCTGGCGCTGCAGGAGAACGTTCTGAAGCCGGACGCGAGCGTCCTGATTGTTTTCCTGACGACGTGGGTTCTGGTTTGGATTCTCGATCGCGTGCTCTTTCGCCCCGTCCTTCACATTCTGGAGGAACGGGAACGGCGCACGAGGGGGTATCGAGCGGAAGCACGGGCGATGGAGGCGGAATGCGCGCGGTTACGGGCGCACTATGACGAAGCCATAAGGCGCGCGCGCGCTGAGGGGTATCAACTGGTCGAAGCGCGGCGTCGGGAGGCGTTGGAGTGGCGGGAGCAACTTCTGGCGACTGTGCGGGAGCAGACGCGTGAAGCTATTGAGCGAGCGCGTCGCGAGCTGGCTGAACAGGTTCAAGAAGCGAAACCCCGACTCGAACGAGAAGCCGAAGAGCTGGCGCGCGAGATCGCCCGTCACATGCTCGGTCGCCGCGTGGAGGAGGTCACGCGAACCCTCCCCTGAGCGTATGGGCGATCTCCTGTCGGACATCGCGGGAACTGTGGGAACGGGCGGGCCGCTCGGCCTTGTCGGCGCGGGGCTGCCGCGCGTCGTGAATTTCCTCATCTTTGTTGCGGTGCTCTACTACGTGCTGCGGAAGCCGGTGAGCGACTTCTTCCGTCAGCGCGCGCACACCATTGCGCGAGATCTGGAAGAGGCCGAGCGTGCGCGCGCGGTGGCTGCGCAGGAATTGGCACAGGCGCGGGCCCAATTGGCCCGAGTGGACGAAGACGTGGCGGCCATTCGCGAGCGCGCCCGGCACGAGGCCGAAGCCGAATACGAGCGCCTCCGGCAAGAGACGGAGATCGAAGCGGAGAAGATTCGCGCGCTGGCGGAACGCGAGATCGCGATGGCACGGCGCGCAGCGGAGTTGGAGCTGAGGACCTTTCTGGTCGAGCGCGTTCTGGCGCGCGCCCGCACGCTTCTTCGCGAACAACTGACGGAGGAGGATCACCGGCGCCTGATCGCGCAATTCATCGAGGACGTGGCGGAGGTGTCTCGATGATCCCTCTCCGCATCGCCCGCCGATATGCGCGCGCCTTGGCCGAGTACACGTTCGCGCGCCGAGAACACGAAACGGTGCGGAGTGAGCTGCACGCACTCGCGGAATTGTTTCGGGAGACCCCCCTGTTGAGAGACATCTTCGCCCATCCCGTCATCCCTCGCGCACAGAAGGAGCGCGCCCTGCAGACATTGATCGAGAGGACGCAGGTGGGACGAACGACGGCGACATTCCTCCATCTGCTCTTGAAGAACTATCGGCTCCAGTATCTGGAGGTGATCGCCCGCGCTTTCGCCGAAGAGGTGGATCATCGAATGGGGATGGTGAACGTCGAAGTCCGCACGGCGCGTCCTCTTCTGGAGGAGGAGCGGCAGCGCCTTCAGCGACAGCTGGAGCACATGACGGGAAAGCTCGTGCGCATGCGCGAGGTCGTGGAAGAACGACTGCTCGGGGGGGTACAAGTGCGCCTTGCGAGTGACGTCTACGATGGATCTCTGCACGCCCGATTGGAGGCGTTGCGGCGCCAGCTCCTGCTGTGAGCGCCGCTTTCGAGGAGGCGATCTATGGAGAAGATCAGAGCCGATGAGATCGTTGATATCATTCGTCAACAAATCGAAGGGCTGGAGACACGCGTCTCTCTGGAGGAGGTCGGGACGGTCATCCGAGCGGGCGATGGCATTGCGGAGATTTACGGCGTGGAGAAGGTGATGGCCGGCGAGCTGCTTGCGCTCCCGCATGACGTCTACGGGTTGGCCCTCAATCTCGAAGAAGATAAGGTCGGCGCCGTCCTCTTCGGCGAATATCACCTGATCAAAGAGGGGGATGAAGTGCGACGGACGCGCCGAATCATGTCGGTTCCGGTCGGCGAAGCGCTCATCGGGCGCGTCGTGGATCCGTTGGGGCGTCCCCTGGATGGACGGGGACCGATCCTCACCGATACGTACAACCCCATCGAGCGCTTGGCCCCTGGCGTCGTAGATCGGCAGCCGGTGAAGGAGCCTTTGCAGACGGGCATCAAAGCGATCGACGCGATGATCCCGATTGGACGCGGTCAGCGCGAGCTGATCATTGGGGATCGGCAAACGGGCAAGACGGCCATCGCCATTGATACGATCATCAACCAAAAGGGCAAGGACGTCGTGTGCATCTACGTCGCCATCGGACAGAAGAAGTCTACGATCGCGCACGTCGTCAAGACGCTTCACGACTACGGGGCGATGGAGTACACGATCGTCGTCTCGGCAGCGGCGTCGGATCCGGCGGCGATGCAGTATCTGGCTCCGTATGCCGGATGCGCTATGGGCGAATACTTCCGGGATCGTGGGCAGCACGCCCTCGTCGTTTACGACGATCTCTCTAAGCACGCAGCGGCCTATCGTGAGATCAGCCTTTTGTTACGGCGCCCCCCTGGACGCGAGGCGTATCCGGGGGATGTCTTCTACCTGCATTCGCGGCTGCTGGAGCGAGCGGCGAAATATAGCGACGAATTCGGCGGCGGATCGCTCACGGCCCTGCCCATTATCGAGACGCAACTGGGCGACGTCTCCGCCTACATCCCGACGAACGTCATCTCGATCACAGATGGTCAGATCTATCTGGAGACCGATCTCTTCCACGCCGGAATTCGGCCGGCGATCAATGTGGGGATTTCGGTCTCGCGTGTGGGCGGATCGGCACAGATCAAAGCGATGAAGCAGGTGGCGGGGACCCTGCGCTTAGAGCTGGCGCAATATCGGGAGCTGGCCGCGTTCGCACAGTTCGGATCGGATCTGGACAAGGTGACCCTGCAGCAGCTCAATCGTGGGCGCAAGCTGACGGAATTGCTCAAACAGGATCAGTACAAGCCGATGGATGTCGAGAAACAAATCGTCTCGATCTGGGCGGGGACGAACGGGTATCTGGACGACCTGCCCGATGAGCTCGTGCGCCCGTTTGAGGAGGAGCTGCTGCAGTTTGTCGAAAATAGCCGCGCGGGACTACTGGAGAAGATTCGCACGCGAAAGGCGCTCGATGAAGAGATCCTGACCGAATTGCAAGAGGCCGTGAGGGAGTTCAAGGAACGATTTGTGACGGCGCATGCCGTGACGGCACGGGCGGCGTGAGGGGGGAGCGATGGCGAGCTTACAGGACTTGCGGCGGCGCGTTCGCGCCGTGCGCAGTATGCAACAGGTGACGCGCGCTATGAAGATGGTCTCGGCCGCTAAGCTCCGCCGGGCGCAGGAACGCGTCATCGCGGCGCGCCCGTATGCGGAGCGCATGACCGCCGTGCTCCGGGGATTGGCCGAACGCGCCGAGCAGTATCGCCATCCGCTGCTGGAGCCGCGCGGCGAGGATCACCTCGTCCTCGTCCTCATCACAGCCGACAAAGGGCTCTGCGGCGCGTATAACACCAATCTCATCCGTGCCGCCCAAACCTTTCTCGAACGACATCCGGAGGCGCGCGTCGAACTCGTCTGCATCGGTCGAAAGGGGCGCGATTTCTTCCGCCGACACGGCGTCCCGATTCGCGCCGAGTATACGGGCGTGACGGCTCGACAGGTGGAGCTGCCCGTCGCCCAACAGATCGCGCAGACGCTGATGGGGGATTTCCTCGCCCCCGAATCGGACATTGACAAGGTCGTCCTCCTCTACACCGAGTTCAAATCGGCAGCGCGTCAGCAGATCGTCCTCGAGCAATTGTTGCCCATCGCGCGGTGGCCGGCTGGAGGCGAGCCACCTACGCCGCGAGATGTCTTCATCGACTATCTCTACGAGCAGCCTCCGGCCGAGATCTTCGATCGCCTGCTCCCGCGATACGTGGAATCAGAGGTCTATCGCGCGCTTCTGGAGGCGACGGCTTCCGAACACGGCGCGCGCATGATGGCCATGGATGCGGCGACGAAGAATGCCGAGGAGATGATCGCCTCACTCACGCTTCAGATGAACCGCGTCCGACAGGCGACGATCACCAAGCAGATCATCGAGGTCGTCAGCGGCGCAGCCGCCCTCGAGGAGATGGCGCACTAGCGCGCCCGTCCCAACCGGGCGATATCGGCGAAGTAGTGGACGAACATCTTGATCCCGCCGGCTGTTTGCGCCCAATCGTAGTTCTCGTTCGGGGCGTGATACCCGTGCTCGGGCAGGCTCAATCCGAGGAAGATGATCGGCGCCCGCAAGTATTCCTCCATGATCACCACGGCACCAATCGAGCCTCCCTCGCGCGTGAAAGCCGGCTCCTTACCGAAGGCGAACTTCATGGCGCGGCGCGCAGCCTCTGCATAGGGACCGGTGAATGGCCCCAGATAGGGGCGCAGCGTTCCAGCTCTCCGGATCACAACGTCCGGATTCTTCGACCGAATGAACTCGCTCACTAAGCGGAAGATCTTCTCCACATCCTGATCGGGGACCAGACGCATGCTGATCTTCGCCTCAGCGCGCGGGGGGATGATCGTCTTGATGCCCGGACCGCGATATCCTCCGACAATACCGTGCACCTCGAAGGTCGGCTCGGCCATAATTCCCTTCACCACGCGCGCAGGATCGGTCGTGCGCAGCGAGCGAAATTCATGCACCCGCATGAACCGCCGCACGCTGAAACCGGACGCGAGATAATTCTCCACCTCTTGGCGCGTCACCTTCCGCACATCATCGTAAAACCCGGGGATCTTCACCCGCCCCGTTCGCGGATCGTAGCACTCGCAGATGAGCTGACACAGCTCCCCGATGGGATTGCGCGCCGGTCCTCCGGTGACCCCCGAGTGTGCATCCTTTTTGCCCGTCTCCAAAGTGAGCGTGAGCCCAAGCAGCCCCCTCAACCCATACGGCACCGTCGGCTTCTCCCGCGCGATCCAAATCGTATCGGAGACGAGCACGGAGTCCGTGCGCAGCTCCCTCCGTTTCCCGCGCATGAAGTGGGCGAAGTTGGGGCTGCCGATCTCTTCTTCCAGCTCCCAGATGAAATGGACGTTGAGAGGCACACCGTGCTCCACCGCGTATCGAGCCGCCACGAGCGCCGTCAGCGCCGGTCCTTTGTCGTCTGTCGTGCCCCGACCGAAGTACCGTCCGTCCTCTCGAACAAAGGCGAAGGGCGGCGTGCGCCATTCTTCGGGATCAGCGGGTTGCACATCGAGGTGGTTGTAAATGGTGACCGTCGGATGTCTCGGATCGGTGATCAGGCGGCCGAAGACGACAGGATGTCCCGGAGTTGGCACGATTTCCACAGAGGCGCCGATGTCTCGGAGATATTCCGCCGCTAAACGCGCTCCCCGCTCGATGTCCCCCTTCCGCTCCGGATCTACGCTCACGGTCGGCGTCTCGACCAGGGCCGCGAGTCTCTCCTCGAATTCCGATCGCACGTGCCGAATGTATGCCTCCAAACCGCGAAAGAGCGCCGATGTCTTTTCCATACCCTCCACCTCCCCCGTGTGCTGCCCGCGCCCGACTCAGACGAGATGTCGGGCGAAGAACTCCTCCAGAGGAGCCAGCTCCTCCGGCGAGTGGATGACGCGTCCCTCCATACCTCCATCAACGAAGATCGCCTGTCCGGAGATGAAGCGCGCGCATTTCTCCGAGCAGAGGAAGACAACGATCGGAGCAATGTCCTCCGGGCGCGGCACTTCCCAGGCGATGGCGCGCGTCTGAAAGGATCGCTTCAAGATGTCGGGTCGGACACCCTCCATCATTCCGGTCAGCGTCCACCCCGGCCCCACGATGTTCACAGCGGCATAGGGCGCGACCTTCACGATCTCATTCTTCAGCGAGAGCATGAAAGCGTGCAAAGCCGACTTGGCCGCCGCATACGCTGCGTTATACGCCTCGCCGAATTTCGCTGCCGTCGAAGAGATGATGACAATGCGTCCGCTTCGCTGTCGCTCCACGATGGGGAGGAATTCGCGGACGCAATAGAAGACCGAGCGGGTGTTCACGCGGAACTCGAAATCCCAATCCTCGGTGGTCAGATCCTTGATCTCAATCCCCTCATGCGGCGATGCTCCTGCGTTCGCGATCAGGAAATCGAGCCGGCCGCGCCAGCGAATGGCATCGGCGAAGAGTCGCCGCACGTCATCCTCGCGAGTGAGGTCGGCGCCGAGCACAAGGCTCTCGCGCGGCAACTCCCGCCGTAGCGCCTCGGCTCGATCTCGCCCCGTGTGGTAATGGATGATGACCTGCGCGCCCTCTTCGGCCAAAAGGCGCACGATGGCTCGCCCGATCCCACCGGATCCTCCGGTGACGAGCGCCACCTTATCCGCCAGTCCGAGGTCCATACGTCTTCCTCCCCCGAAGAATTTGTCGGCCCCATCCGTGGGAGGGACAGCTCAAGAGAGCCCTCTCACACGTAGGTCAACCAGTCCTCCGGCGCTTCCTTCCGTCCCGTCGCAATGGCGAAGAATTCCTCCTGCAACCGCCGGGTGATCGGGCCACGTCGGCCATCGCCGATTCGAATCCGATCGATCGAGCGCACAGGCGTGATCTCGGCCGCTGTCCCCGTGAAGAAGACCTCATCGGCGATGTAGAGCATCTCTCGCGGGATTGTCGTCTCTTGCGCTTCGATGCCGAGCATCCGGCAGATCTTCAGCACCGTATCGCGCGTAATCCCAGGCAGAATGGACGAGCTCAGCGAGGGCGTCAGGACCTTCCCGTTCACGACGAGGAAGATGTTCTGCCCGCTCCCCTCGCTCACGTTCCCGTGGATATCGAGCGCGATCCCCTCAGCAAATCCGTTCACGAGGGCTTCCATCTTGATCAGCTGCGAATTCATGTAATTGGCCGCCACCTTCGCCAAAGCGGGCAACGTATTCGGCGCCATACGCACCCAGCTCGAAACACACGCATCTACCCCTTCCTCCAGCGCGCCCTCGCCGAGGTACTTCCCCCACACCCAACACGCGATGTAGGTCTCGATCGGACAGGGGAACGGATTCACCCCAAGGGCTCCGTAGCCCCGAAAAACGAGAGGACGGATATAGCACTCCGAGACCGCGTTGCGTCGCACGAGCTCCCGGCACGCCTCCACCAGATCCTCCAGCGTGTAGGGGATCTCCATCCGGTAAATACGGCAGGAGTGGATCAAGCGCTGCAGATGCTCCCGCAGACGAAAGATCGCCGGACCGCGCGGCGTCGCGTAGCACCGAATCCCTTCGAAGGCCACCGAGGCATAATGGAGGCCATGTGTCATGACGTGAACTCTCGCGTCATCCCACGCAATAAACTGCCCGTTATGCCAGATATATTTCGTCAGCTGGTGCTCCATAACTCTCCCCCTTGCACGTTCCTCACGCGATCGGAGGCGTCGTGTGAGACATCTTCCACCTCACACGCGTTCGTACGAAAAAGCCGCCTCGGACGTTCCGAGGGCGGCTTCCTTTCCTTCACCTTCCACTGCACGTTTCCACATGCGCGGCCATGAAGGGGAAGGGATCGCTCCCCTCTCGCCTCTCTCACTCCGAGAGATCGCCGAAGTTCTCCTCCGAGTCCGAGTCTTCGACAACCGTGATCCCGATATCCCGGAGCAGTTCCTCGCGTTCCTCTTCCGAGGGCAGGACGACCTCGGCCTCCTCCGCCACGCGATCCACTGGGATGCGAATGTTCCGGTAGTACTTCATCCCGGTGCCGGCAGGGATGAGCCGTCCCACGATGACGTTCTCCTTGAGCCCACGCAGGAAATCAATTCGTCCACTGACGGCCGCCTCCGTGAGCACACGCGTCGTCTCCTGGAAGGAGGCGGCACTGATGAAGCTTTCGGTTGAGAGACTCGCCTTCGTGATCCCGAGCAGCAACGGCTCGGCCTGAGCCGGTCGGCCGCCTATTTTCACGACGCGCTCGTTCTCCTCCTGGAAGTGGAAGCGATCCACCTGCTCGTCGAGCACGAACTCGGTATCTCCGGGATCCTTGATCCGCACCCACCGGAGCATTTGCCGGACGATGACCTCAATGTGCTTGTCATTGATGGTGACGCCCTGCTGTCGGTAGACCTCCTGGATCTCGTTGACGAGATACTTCTGAACAGCCTCCACGCCCAAGATGGCGAGGATATCATGCGGGTTCAGCGGCCCATCAATGAGCGGATCTCCCGCACGCACGTAATCGCCATCCTGCACGTTCAGGTGCACGCCGCGCGGGATCGAGTACTCGCGAACCTCACCGTCGTCGCCGATGATCTGGACCTTTTGCACGTTGCGCTGAACGCCGAGCACCTTCACGCGGCCGGAGATCTCAGTCATGACCGCCGGGTCCCGCGGCTTGCGCGCCTCGAACAACTCGACGACGCGCGGCAGACCGCCGACGATGTCCTTCGCCTTGGCCATCTGCCTCGGGATCTTGGCGATGATATCCCCGGGGGCAACGCGCACCCCTTCGGCCTCCTGAATGGCCTTATCCCGCCAATCCTCGCCCCGCTCCTCGCGCTTGCGCCGACGCCACTCGTCGAAATCATTGACGAGGAGGATGGCCCGGATGGGCAGATCTTGCACTTTGACGAGGCGTCCCTCGTCGTCGCGAATCTCGATGCGCGGCCGCAACTTCTCATCGAGCGCCTCGATGACGAAGCGGTAGGCCAATCCGGTGACCTTATCCACCTCCTCGCGGAACGTCACGTTCTCGATGAGATCCCGGAAGTGAACCGTCCCCTCCACATCCGAGAGAATGGAGAACGTGTAGGGATCCCACTCGACCAGGCGCTGATCGGGCTCCACCATTTGCCCATCGGTCACGCGGAGGACGGCCCCATAGGTGACCGGATAGGTCTCGATCTCGCGCCCGCGAGCGTCCACAATGGCAATATATCCGTTGCGGTTCATGGCGATGAGCTCACCTCGACGGTTGCGGAGCGTCTTGAGGTTGACGAACTTGACCCGTCCGGAGCGCCGCGCCTCGTGCGAGGACTGCTCCTTGATGGCCCCCGTCGCCCCGCCGATATGGAACGTGCGCATGGTCAGCTGCGTCCCCGGCTCTCCAATGGACTGAGCGGCGAGGATGCCGACGGCCTCGCCAATCTCGACCATCTTCCCAGTGGCGAGATTCCGCCCGTAGCACAGGACGCACACGCCGCGCCGCGATTCGCAGGTGAGCACCGAACGGATCTTCACCCTCTCGATGCCGGCGTTCTGAATCTCATTGGCGAGGTCCTCGGTGATCTCTTGATTGGCGCGCACCAGGACGCTGCCCTCAATCGGATCAATGACATCCTCCAGGGCGACGCGCCCGATGATCCGCTCGCGCAAGGGCTCGACGATCTCTCCCGCGTGGATGATCGCCTCCGCCCAGATGCCCTTGACCGTACCGCAATCGTACTCGGTCACGATCACATCTTGCGCGACGTCCACCAAGCGCCGGGTCAGATATCCGGAGTCCGCCGTCTTGAGAGCCGTATCGGCCAAGCCCTTGCGCGCGCCGTGCGTCGAGATGAAGTACTGGAGCACGTTCAACCCCTCGCGGAAGTTGGCCAGAATCGGCGTCTCGATGATCTCTCCGGTCGGCTTGTTCATCAAGCCGCGCATACCCGCCAACTGCCGAATCTGTTGCTTGGAACCGCGCGCGCCGGAATCGGCCATGACGATGAGCGGGTTGGGGACGCCCGTCTCCTTCTCCCGTTGCTCCATGGCCTTGAACATCTCATCCGCGACCCGCTCGGCCACATTCGACCAGATCTCAATCACGCGGTTGTAGCGCTCGCCTGACGTGATGACCCCCTCCTTCACCTGCTTCTCGACGGCGAGCACCTCCTTCTGCGCCTGACGAATGAGCTCGCCCTTACTCTCCGGAACAACGAGATCATCAATGCAGAGGGAAATGCCCGACTTCGTCGCGTAGAAGAAGCCAAGATCCTTCAAGTTGTCCAGGAGAGCGATCGTCTTCGCGTGTCCCAAGCGCAAAAAGCAGTACCGGACGAGCGATTGCAGCCCGTTCTTCTTCATCAGACCGTTGATGAAGGGCATGCCCTCCGGCATATGCTGATTGAAGATGACGCGGCCAACGGTCGTATCAATGAGCCGTCCCTGTACGTCATAGACGGGGGCATTGACGACGTCCTGCGGATCCCGCTGCGCCTCCAGATCGATCAGCCGTCCCTCATAGCGGAGCCGGATCGGCGTCTGCGTCTCGACGATTCCCTCCTCCAGCGCCAGCAGGACTTCCTCCATCGAGGCGAAGCGCATCCCCTCGCCCTTGGCGCCCGGCTTGCGTCGCGTCAGATAGTAAAGGCCGAGCACAATGTCCTGCGTGGGCACGGCAATCGGCTGCCCGCTCGCCGGAGAGAGGATATTGTGGCTGGAGAGCATGAGCACCGAGGCCTCGACTTGAGCCTCCGGCGAGAGCGGCACGTGCACGGCCATCTGGTCCCCATCGAAATCGGCGTTGAAAGCCGTGCACACCAGCGGATGGATCTTGATCGCCTTCCCTTCGACCAGAATCGGCTCGAACGCCTGAATGCCCAGCCGATGGAGCGTCGGCGCGCGATTGAGCAACACCGGGTGCTCGCGGATCACTTCTTCGAGCACATCCCACACGATCGGGTCTTGCTTCTCGACGATCTCCTTCGCTTGCTTGACCGTCGCCACGTAGCCTTTCTTCTGCAGGAGGTGGTAGATGAAGGGCTTGAACAGCTCGAGAGCCATCTGTTTGGGCAAGCCGCATTGATGGAGCTTGAGTTCGGGACCGATGACGATGACCGAACGCCCGCTGTAGTCCACGCGCTTGCCTAAGAGATTCTGACGGAAGCGCCCCTGTTTCCCTTTGAGCGAATCGGCGAGCGATTTGAGGGGCCGATTGTTCGCCCCCTTGATGACGCGTCCGCGCCGGCCATTATCCAGAAGGGCATCCACAGCCTCCTGCAGCATGCGCTTTTCGTTGCGCACAATGACCTCCGGAGCGCGGAGCTCCAACAGCTTCTGCAATCGGCTGTTGCGATTGATCACCCGGCGATAGAGCTCGTTCAAATCCGACGTGGCGAAGCGTCCGCCATCGAGCGGCACCAGCGGGCGCAGCTCCGGTGGAATGACAGGCAGGACCTCCAGAATCATCCACTCGGGCCGATCCCCCGATTTCCGGAACGAGTCCACGACCTTCAGGCGCTTGGCGTACTTGAGTCGCTTCTGCTGCGAGGGATCGGTCTTCATCTTCTCGCGAAGCTCCGCCGCCAGCGCCTCCAGGTCCACCTGCTGTAAGAGGAGACGAATGGCCTCAGCTCCCATGCGGGCGACCTCCGGCCCAAACTTCCCCGGGAACTCCTGCGCCAGTTTCCGATACTGCTCCTCGCTGAGCAGCTCCTTGTACCGAATGGGCAGGCCGAGGCGCTCCAATTCCTCGTCCGGTTTGATGACGATGTAGGACTCGTAGTAGAGCACCTTCTCCAGATCGCGAAGACTCAGGTCCAAGAGTTGACCGATGCGCGACGGCAAGCTCTTGAAGAACCAGATATGTGAGCATGGAGCCGCGAGTTCAATATGCCCCATGCGCTCGCGCCGCACTCGGCTCAAGGTGACCTCGACCCCGCACTTGTCGCAGATGACCCCTCGGTACTTCGCCCGCTTGTACTTGCCGCAGAGGCATTCATAATCGGCGATCGGACCGAAGATCCGAGCGCAGAAGAGGCCATCGCGCTCGGGCTTGTGCGTGCGATAATTGATCGTCTCCGGCTTGGTCACCTCGCCATGCGACCACGAGCGAATCTTCTCCGGCGAGGCCAACCCAATGCGAATCGCCTCGAAATCGAGTGTGGTGGATTCTCGCTCAAAGAAGCGCCTTGGAAACATAGGCCGACTCCTTTCCGGGAGCCCACTGTCTCCCGATTACCCCTCCTCTTTACCGGTCAGTAATTCCACATCCAGGCAGAGCCCTTGCAGCTCGCGCATGAGGACGCTGAAGGACTCAGGCACGCCCGGCTCAAAGTCATAGTTCCCGTTGACGATCCCCTCGTAGATGCGGGACCGTCCCGCCACATCGTCGGATTTCGCCGTGAGCAGCTCCTGGAGCGTATAAGCCGCACCATAGGCCTCCAGCGCCCACACCTCCATCTCGCCAAAGCGCTGGCCGCCGAATTGTGCCTTCCCGCCCAGCGGCTGCTGCGTGATGAGCGAGTACGGACCGATCGAGCGCGCGTGGATCTTCTCGTCCACAAGGTGCATGAGTTTCATCATGTAGATATAGCCGACGGTCACGGGTTCATCGAAAGGTTCCCCCGTCAGACCGTCATAGAGGATCGTCTTCCCTGTCACGCCAACTATCGGCGGCAGCCCTTGCTCCCGCAGCCGAGCGTCAGCTTGTCGGAGCAGGTCCTTGATCTGCGCCTCGCGCGCACCGTCGAAAACAGGAGAGGAGAAGTGCAAGCCGAGTACCTTCCCCGCCCAGCCCAAATGCGTCTCCAGAAGCTGGCCCACATTCATCCGCGAGGGCACACCGAGCGGATTGAGCACAATCTCGACCGGCGTCCCATCCGGCAGGAAGGGCATGTCTTCCTCCGGCACGATCTTCGCGATGACGCCCTTATTCCCATGGCGACCCGCCATTTTATCACCGACCGAGAGCTTCCGCTTCATCGCGATGTAGACCTTCACGAGTTTGATCACACCCGCCTGAAGCTCATCGCCACGCTTGAGCTTCTCGATCTTCTCCTGATAGAACTGCTTGAGCACGGCGATCTGTCGCTCGATCCGAGCCTCCAGCTCCTTGACTTCCGCCATGATATCAGCCCGCTCCAGCTGAATCTTCTTGAGGGCCGAATAGTCGAGCGACTCCAGGAAATCGCGCACCAGACGCGTCCCTTTGGAAGCCAATTTCTTGCGACCCACGATGAGATCGGCCGCCAAGCGCTTCCCCTCCAGCAGCTCGATGAGCCGTTTGTCCCGCTCCTCCTCGAGGATGCGAATCTCGTCCTGCAGATCGCGCAGAAGCCGCTCTTCCTGTGCCCGCTCGATCTGCAAGCTGCGGGCGTCCTTGGGCGCACCGCGCCGCGTGAAGACCTTGACGTCAATGACTGTCCCCTCAATGCCCGGCGGACACTTGAGCGACGCATCGCGCACGTCGCTCGCTTTCTCGCCGAAGATCGCCCGCAGCAGCTTCTCCTCCGGCGTCAGTTGCCCCTCGCCCTTGGGCGTCACCTTTCCCACCAGAATCGAGCCTGGCTTGACGTAAGCACCGATGCGAATGATCCCACTCTCGTCCAGATCCCGCAGCATGTACTCGGAGACATTCGGGATATCGCGCGTGATCTCCTCAGGACCCAGCTTCGTCTCACGCGCTTCGATCTCCAACTCTTCAATGTGGATGGACGTATAGGCGTCCTCTTTGACGAGCTTCTCCGAGATCACGATCGCATCCTCGAAGTTATACCCGCGCCAAGGCATGAAGGCGACCAGGACGTTGCGACCCAGGGCCAGCTCCCCACGATTCGTGCACGGACCATCGGCGATGACTTCCCCACGACGGACGCGTTGACCGACGCGCACAATGGGCCGCTGGTTAATGCACGTGTCTTGATTCGATCTCTTGAACTTGATCAGGGGATAGATGTCCGCCGTCACCTCGCGCGAGAGGAGCCCGCCGTCAGCACTCGTGTCGGCTCGAATGATAATGCGCTCCGAATCCACGTAATCCACGATCCCATCGCGCTTGGCGACGACCACCGCTCCTGAGTCTCGAGCCACGACCGCCTCCATCCCCGTCCCCACAATGGGCGCTTCCGGGCGCAGCAGCGGCACCGCCTGCCGCTGCATGTTCGATCCCATGAGCGCGCGATTGGCATCGTCGTGCTCCAGGAAAGGAATGAGCGAAGCGGCGACCGAGACCACCTGCTTCGGCGAGATGTCGATGAACTGCACCTCCTCGCGGCTGACCGTGACGAACTCTCCCCCACGCCGCGCGATCACCCGATCGGGAACGATGAAGCCCTTCTCGTCCAACTCGACATTCGCCTGAGCGATCACATATCGCGCCTCTTCCCACGCCGTCAGATAGAAGGGAGCGAGCTCATATTCGGCCGGCCGCTTGCCCTCGGCCTGAAGCTGACGATTCACACGGTCCACTTTCTCCCTGGGCAGATGCTCACCAAGGCGGAACGGGCTCTCGCCCGGATTGAGGATGCGCACGTAGTCCACGACGCGCCCGTTCTCGACCTTTCGATATGGCGCCTCAATGAAACCGAACTCATTGACGCGGGCGTAGCACGCCAAACTGGAGATCAGGCCGATATTCGGCCCTTCCGGCGTCTCGATCGGACAGATGCGCCCGTAATGCGTCGGGTGCACATCGCGCACCTCAAAGCCCGCGCGCTCCCGCGAGAGACCGCCCGGCCCAAGAGCCGAGAGCCGCCGCTTATGCGTGATCTCGGCCAGCGGATTTGTCTGATCCATGAACTGCGAGAGCTGGCTCGATCCGAAGAATTCCTTGAGCGCCGCCATCACCGGCTTGGCGTTGACGAGATCGCGCGGCATGGCCGTCTGCAACTCGGCATGCACGGACATCTTCTCCTTAATCGCTCGCTCCATCCGCACCAAGCCGACGCGGAACTGGTTCTCTAACAGCTCTCCCACCGGGCGCACACGCCGATTCCCCAAGTGGTCGCGGTCATCCACTTCGCCGATGTCCTTCCGCAACCTGAAGAGATACCGGACGACGTCGAAGAAGTCCTGCGGCGAGAGCGTCAGATCCTCTAGCCGATGGCGCTCGGGATATCCCATCTTGATGTTGAACTTCAAGCGCCCGACGCGCGAGAAGTCGAACTTGCGCGGATCGAAGAACATGCCTTCGAAGAGACGCCAGGAAGAGAGGATCGTTGGAGGATCTCCAGGCCGCATCTTCCGGTAGATCTCAAGAAGCGCCTCGGCGGGCGTGCGCGTCGGATCTTTCCGCAACGTCTGACTCAACGTGCTGCCGATGTCATCGTTCTCCGGGAAGAAGAGATCGAACTCGGTGATTCCGCTGCTGATGACGCTGGAGATCGCTGACGGAGTGGCCGGCGTGTTCGCCTCCGCCCGGACCTCGCCCGCCGAATCCACGAGATCGGAGATGAAGTGCGCCCCCTCCAGATCCCCGACCGAGATCTCCACCTCCCTCACTTTCGCCGCCAGGAGCTGACGATAGAGCGCCGGTGTGATTTTCCGACCCGCTCGTACAAGAACCTCCCCCGTGCGGGGATGACCGATATCTTGAACGGGACGCGGCTCGAAGGGAGCCGGGACGGCCTGCTCCGGACGCGCCTCATTCCGAAGCCGCCAATAGAGCCGACCATCGCGCACGACGAAGCTCTCCCATGTATAGAACTGGCGCAGTAGCTCTTCGTCGGTGAAGCGCGCGTTCACGATCGTGCTCTTGAGCCGTTCTTCGTCATCCCGTAGCGCGGCCATGTCGTGCTTGAGCGGCAATCCGAGCGCTCGCAAGAACGTCGTTCCCACGATCTTCCGCTTCTTGTCGATGCGCACATAGAGGATGCTCTTGGCATCGTACTCGAACTCGACCCAGGCTCCGCGATTGGGGATGATCTTGCCCAGATACGAGTGAATCGTGGGCTTCTCGAAGTAGACACCCGGGCTCCGATGCAACTGCGAGACGATGACTCGATCCGTCCCGTTGATGACGAATGCCCCGCTCTCGGTCATAAGCGGAATCTCACCGAAGTAGACTTCCTCCTCCTTAATGTCGCGCACCTGTCGCCGACCGGTCGTCTCATCCACATCGAAGGTCGTCAGGCGGAACTTCACTTTCATCGGCACGGCATAGGTCATGCCCCGCTCGCGGCACTCCTCGACGTCGTACTTCAACTTGAGTCCCACCGGTTCTCCACAATGTGAGCAGAGGTTGAGGACGTTCGGATTGAGCGTCCCGCAGCGCGGACAGAGAATGTCCTCGGTCGAGAATGGGTTCAACCGAATGAGAGCACCGCAGTGCCGGCAGGTCGAGCGCAAGTGCCGGAGGCCCTCCAACTGACCGCACTTACAGCGCCAGGTCCCGATAGAGTATTCCACGAAGTCCAGTTGCGCCGTCCCCCGATAATCAGTGATCGGGAAGACCGAGAGGAAGACAGCCTGCAAGCCCACCGTGGGATCTCGCTCCTCAGGCAGCAGATCCATTTGCAGGAACCGTTCGTAGGACTGGCGCTGCAACTCGATGAGGTTCGGAATAGCGATCGTTGTCTTGATCCGCGAAAAATCTATACGGTGACGCGGATGCATATCCGGTGCTGACATAGCGCCTTTCTCCTCCCCAGCCCGTGGACGCCCCCCCGATCCTCAGACCGGATGGGGAGCCCCTCGGAGGCTTCACCCCGTGGTCAGGATAAACGTTCACAGCTCGCCGCGTCCGCCTAAGGAAGAGAAACACGGCATCATCCCGACGCTCGAAGGCAACCGAGGGGCGCTCCCCCAGAGCTCCTTCTCGCGCACGAGAGTCCATACCTCTCATCCTTGCGAACGCTCTCTCCAGAGACGGGCTCCAAGCACTGAGATTCGAGTGTCAGCGGTTGCTCGAGAGCTCCCCGCGATTCTCACTTGATCTCAACCTTAGCACCCGCCTCCTCGAGTTTCTTCTTCACCGCCTCCGCCTCTTCCTTGGAGACGCCTTCCTTAATGGGCTTGGGCACCCCTTCGACGAGGTCTTTCGCCTCTTTCAATCCGAGACTGGTCAGCTCACGAACGACTTTGATGACATTGATCTTCTTCGCCGGGTCAACGGCCGCCAAGATGACGTTGAATTCCGTCTTCTCCTCGACCGCCGGGGCGGCCGCTGCTGCCGGAGCTCCCGCCATGGCCGGTCCGGCGATCACGGCGGCTGCCGCCGAGACGCCGAACCTCTCCTCCATGAGCTTCACCAACTCCGACGCCTCTAACAAGGTTAATCCGGCGATCTGTTCGACAATGGCCTGCAATTTCTCACTCACGTCCGTCTCCCTCCCTTTCCCAACAAGGATTTCGCCTCGGTCAGGAACCGACCTCTTTCTTCTGATCACGAATCTGGCCAAGCACGACCACGAGATTTCGCGCGACTCCGGCGATCGCCGACATCAGGGCACGCGTAGGCGCTTGAACAAGAGCCACGATCTGGCTCATCAGCTCCGCGCGTGAGGGCAAGGTCGCGATGGCCGGAATCTGCGGCGCCTCGACCACCGTTCCCTCCACCAAGGCCGCCTTGAAGTGGACCTGCGCATTCTCCTTCGCGAACTCGGTCAGTGCTCGGACGAGCGCCACCGGATCGCCCTTGCCGAGGGCGATGGCCGTCATGCCTCGAAAATGCCCGCTCAGCTGCTCGACAGGCGTCCCTTGTGCGGCCAAGCGCGCCAGCGTATTCTTCACCACGCGAAAGCGCGCGTTGGCAGTTTCCAACCGCCGCCGCAGCTCCCAATCCTTGGCGACGCTCAATCCTTGCGTGCTCAACACGACCACCGTGGGTGTCTCGCGAAAGGCCCGCGCGAGCCACTCGATCTCCGCCTGTCGCTGCTGCCTCGTCTTCATCGCTCCCTCTCCTTACGACCACCCGCTCACGTCGAGCTTCACGCCAGGGCTCATCGTCGAGGAGATCGCTATTCCTTTGATATACTTCCCCTTGGCTGAGGCCGGACGCGCACTGACGACGGCCTCAATGAGCGCTCGGGCGTTCTCCGCAAGTCGAGAGGTCTCGAATGACAGCTTGCCGATCGGCGCGTGCACGACGCCTGTCTTATCCACGCGAAACTCGACTCGTCCCGCTTTCACCTCGCGCACAGCCGTCTTCACGTCGAATGTGACCGTTCCCGTCTTCGGATTCGGCATCAAGCCGCGCGGTCCCAAGATCTTCCCGAGTGGTCCCACCAAGCGCATCATGTCCGGCGTCGCGATCAAGGCGTCGAACTCCAACCATCCCTCCTTGATGCGCCCGACCAGATCCTCTCCTCCGACGACGTCCGCTCCGGCCTCCTCAGCTTCCTTGATCTTCTCACCGGAAGCGATCACCGCCACGCGCTTGCTCTTGCCCAGGCCGTGCGGGAGGACCACCGTCCCCCGGACCATCTGATCGGCCTTCCGAGGATCCACATTGAGCTGGATGGCCAGCTCGACCGTCTCGTCGAAGCGCGCGAAGGCGATCCGCTTGATCAGCTCGATGGCTTCCTCCAGCTCATACGCGCGCGTCCGATCCACCTGGGCCAGTGCGGTCGCATACTTCTTCCCTCCCATCGGCCCCTCCCCTACTGCTCCACGATCTCCAAGCCCATGTTCCGCGCTGTCCCCATGATGATGCGCATCGCTGCTTCGAGCGACGTGGTGTTCAAATCCGGCAGCTTCGTCCGCGCGATCTCCTCGATCTGCTTCATCGTCACGCGGCCCACTTTCTGCCGGTTCGGCTGCGGCGAGCCTTTCTCGATCCCCGCCGCCTTCTTCAAGAGATCGGCGGCCGGTGGCGTCTTTGTCACGAACGTGAACGAGCGATCCGAATAGACCGTCACGACCACCGGGATATTCACGTCGCCCATATTCGCCGTCCGGGCGTTGAATTGCTTGCAGAACTCCATGAGATTGATCCCGTGCGGTCCGAGCGAAGTCCCCACGGGGGGCGCTGGCGTCGCCCGTCCCGCCGGAATTTGCAGCTTCACCTGCGCCACGACCTTTTTCGCCATGTCACTCTTCTTCCGCGAAGGTCACCTTCTCGACTTGGAGGAAATTCAATTCGACGGGCGTCGAACGCCCGAAGATCGTCACCATCACCTTCAGCGTGTTCTTATCCAGATTCACCTCGTCCACCTTCCCCATGAATCCCGTGAACGGGCCGTCCATGATCTTCACCATCTCGCCCGGAACAAACACGTGCTTGGGCTTCGGCTTATCGGCCGTGAGCGAGACGTGATGGATGATCTCCTCGACCTCCTCATCCGTCAAGGGCGTCGGATGCTGTCCGCCGACGAATCCCGTAACCTTCGGCGTATAGCGCACCACCTGCCAGGCCTTCTCAGAAATCTCCCCCCGCTCATTGGTCTCGATCTGCACGAGCACGTATCCCGGGAAGATCATCTTCTCCGACTCGACGCGACGCCCTCCCCGCAGCTCCACGACTTTCTCCGTCGGGACGAGCACATCGGTGATCTCGTGCTCCATGCCGAAGGCTCGAATTCGATTCTTCAAGCTCTCGCACACCTTGTGCTCATGCCCGGAGTAGGTATGAATGATGAACCATCGCTTCGACATCGCCTATCGCGCCGCGTATTCGAACACCTTGCTGACCAGATACCCGAGCACCCAGTTCGTACCGTAGAGGAAGAACCCGAAGAAGAAGACGACAATGAGAACGACAACCGTCTGCGCATAAACCTCCTTCCACGTGGGCCAGGAGACTTTCTGCAGCTCCAGCTTCACATCCGCGTAGAACTGCCGCGCCGCGCGAGCCTTGGCCGCCACAGAAGAGCCCGCTCGGATCGGGAGCCCAGCGATCCACTGCCCAGCCCGCACGATCCAACTCGGTTCGCTGACGATCGGTTTCTTCTCGACCCCAGCTGCGACTTTCGCCATAGCCGCTCAGACTCAAGAAGCAGTGGCAGGGGTAGCAGGATTCGAACCTGCCCTTGCGGTTTTGGAGACCGCCGTGCTATCCGCTGACACTATACCCCTGCCGAACCGGCTCACTTCGTCTCTCGATGCAACGTATGCCGACGACATACGCGACAGAATTTCCGAAACTCCAGCCGCCTGGTCGTCTTCTTCTTGTTCTTCGTCGTCGAGTAGTTCCGCGCTTTGCACTCGGAGCACTGCAAGATGACGATCTCCCGCGGCATGCCTCACTCCAAGATTTCGGTGATGGTGCCGGCGCCGACGGTGCGGCCACCTTCGCGGATGGCGAAGCGCAAGCCCTTCTCCAAGGCGATAGGCGTGATCAGCTCCACCTCCAGATTCACATTGTCCCCC